>Ga0265780_10000748_pt1 | contig 48905 bp, 41 predicted proteins | sample P1T30metagenome_FD_192432 | JGI IMG/M metagenome (GOLD analysis project Ga0265780, IMG submission 192432) | Plant litter microbial communities from East Loma Ridge, Irvine, California - P1 T30 | ecosystem: Environmental > Terrestrial > Plant litter > Unclassified | place: USA: California... | reverse complement strand
TGATCCGGGTATGTCGAGGTTTAGCTTGCTCCAGCCCGAGTACGTGAAGTGAATTGGTACAGCGCAAATTGCGTCGAGTTCGAAGGTATTTAGCCCATATGACATTAGATCGAGGGCGCAACTATTGTCGATTCGGATAATGAACGTGTTATAGCGGTATTTGGCGTCTCTCGTTCTTTCCTTACATTCTCGAATAGCTAGTCCCTTCTACAGCACCAAACTTATCTATGCTCGCTCTCGTTCTTTCTAGCCTTACCTGAACACTATTTACCACAGTAAAACACAACATACTCACATCCTACCCTTATTAAAGCCCGATGAAATAACTTGCGGCTCTTGCTGATATCGCTAAAGGCGTACTCAACGACAAATACAAGGTCGGAACTCTGTACCAGACAGAATACGCCTTCTTTTGAGGGAATTCGCTATTTGCCGGTGATTTTGACAGCATCTCTTCGTATACCGCAGGCCGTAGAAATTACAGCGACAAAAATTGTGATTAACACCCTTTACACAATTGAGTGATTTTTAACATCAATAGCGAAGCACAGGTGAGTTGTGTTCGGAGTGTTGAGGGATGAAGGGGAGGGAAAAAGATATTGGGCACTATGCTCCTTCCCTCTCTTGTCTCTAACGTAGTCATCTGAAAAATAAATAAGAAAAAAAAGAAGCATGATAGAAAAGATAAAATGCAAAAAGTGGACGGGCAGGTGATCGAAACCTGGACCTTCCGCAATTGTTTTGGGTTTCCTTCACAGGAAGGGATACCATAATGCAAAGCGGACGCTCTACCACTGAGCCACACGCCCTCGATTTCAAGCTAGACTGAAGATGGATAATTGCTGAATAGAAACAAATCTGACCCCAAAGAAACGACTCGCAAGGCAGTTAAGCAAGCTTAGGAGATGTTGGGAGTAACAATTGAAATTCTGTTAGCCCCAGAAAGTGGGTCTGTGTCATGGGGGGCTCGCTTGCGAGATGCGCGGTTCACAGCCCAACTTGGCGCGCATAGCTCGGACGTAGCAACGTCAGCTCCGGGAACACGAAGCTGCGCGTTTGTCTTAGCAAAGGACACATCAACTTCCACACCTTGCGCAAATCCGTGAATCTCGACATTCAACATTCTTTATCCTCCAACGCCGTCACGCGAATAGGCCTCCAAAAGTCGTACGCGCGTCCAACAGTCAATTGCTCGTTCCAAGGCCGCGAGCCATCCACAGCTCTCTTTACAATCCGACACTCGCAACCATGGGATCACTGGGGACATACTTCCTAGACGTCGTCTACTCCTTCACAAACTGTATGGTCTGCTTCCCAAGCTCACCGCAGCTCAAAATCAATTCCCGGAGCTTCAAGATCTTGCGATTACTGGGTGAAGTGCGACACACTCCGTCTCACGGCGCAAACCATACTGACCTCAACAGGGCGGCTTCTCCTACGTCTACCTTGTCCAAGACAACTCGAATCAGCAACTCCTCGCCCTCAAAAAGATCCGATGTCCCTTCGGCCAAGAGTCCGTGAGCCTGGCACTCAAGGAAGTCGAAGCCTACACCCTCTTCTCGCCACACCCCAACATCATACACAGCATAGACTACTCCGTCGAGACCGACAAGGGCGATGCGTCAGCGAAAACTGTATACATTCTCCTCCCTTACTACCGCCGCGGTAACCTCCAGGACATGATCAATGCCAATCTCGTCAACCACACAAAGTTCCCGGAGCGCCGGCTTATGGTGCTCTTCCTTGGCGTGTGTAAAGCGCTCAAGGCCATGCATCAGTATAAGATCAAGGGAGGGCCGGGCGGTGCGAGAAGTGAGGGCAAGGCGAAGAAGGTCCGGAGAGAGGCGGCGCGAGCGGATGCGCAAGCCGCGGAGACCATGGAAATGCGCCCGAGTCGAAAACATCGCGAGCATGACGATGATGATGACCAGGAAGCCGAGGGCCTGTTGGAGGACACGAATGTTACGATGGCGCAAGAGGGAATTGCTGAGGGCGGAGAGAGGGCGTATGCGCATAGGGATATCAAGCCCGGTAAGTTATCTCGAAAGGTATTGAGCGAGGGTCGTGCTAACAATATATGAAGGCAACATCATGATCGACGACGACGGCAAATCCCCCATCCTTATGGATCTCGGCTCCCTCGCTCCCTCCCCAACACCCGTGACATCCCGCTCCCTCGCCCTACAGATTCAAGACACCGCCGCCGAACACAGCACGATGCCCTACCGCGCGCCCGAACTCTTCGACGTTAAGACCGGCAGCGTGATCGACACGAAAGTCGACATCTGGTCGCTGGGATGTACACTATACGCCTGTCTCGTTGGCAAGAGCCCATTCGAGTTCAGGTCAGACGAGACGGGTGGCAGCTTGAGCATTTGCGTGCTAGGTGGTGACTGGCGATTTCCAGACGAAGGGCCGCAGCGGGGCAAGGCGAAGCAGACTGATGAAGTGATCAGCGAGCCTGTCAAGGAGGTTGTGAGGAAGTGTTTGAGGCTGGAGCCGAGTGAACGACCGGATGTGGACGAGCTGATTGGTATTGTGGAAGAGCTGCTGGAGAGCTTACCCGAGGATGGATCTGAGGATTAAGGATACAATGCGCTTGAACGATTCACTTGGCGTTGTGTGCTTTGAACATGTATGATTTGTATTTCTGGTGGCGCGGGCTGCTGAGCACAATATACCCATTCACGCCTCCTTCTCCATATCTTCTGCCTTCTTCCCGTGTCCCTTTGTACGGTTTGACCACAATACACTGGTTCCAACCTCTTCCTCCATCTCATTGATGCGCGTCTCAAGATCCTCTACCTTTTCCACAAACTCCTCCAGATATGTCATTATCTTCTTACCCCCACGTGCTGCTATGTGCCAGTAAGCTTTCATTAAGCTTCTTTACATCTTTTCCGACTCCCCGCCTTGTTCCGTGGGGTCCGTAATGCCCTTTTTTCATCAGCCCGTCCTTGGAGATGATTTCCCAGCTGGGCTTACGCTTTTGATGAATGAAGACGCGGATCTTCTTGAGGCATGAAGTTTCTTTTTCGAGGAGATTAATGAGTTCAGCGAAGAATCTGTTAGTCTCATCTGGGTCTGCTTCAGTGTGGGGAATCAAGTAGCCCGGCAGAGGGAAAGCGTAGGACATGGTGTATTTGACTACTGGTGGTAGAGTGGCTGTCTAAGCTGTGCAGCAGATTTACCGAAGCATGAGGAAGTTCTTGGAGATGAGTTTTAACAAGTTCCCATAAGTTTGCTAGAGTACAATGGCACAAGACTTCCATAAACAAGCTCCCCATATACCTCCCCACCCACCACCCTCTTCAACTTCTCAATAATCCGTCGATTCGGCGCGAGATTAAACCCATCCTCCGCAACCAGCAAAGCAGTCCAACCCTGACGAGTTTCCACGCTCAAATCAGCGCCCCAGCCGAGTAGCAAATCCACAACAGCTTCGTGCCCGTTCTCCACAGCTTCCATGATGGGCGTCCAGGAGTCGCTAGTCTGGGCGTTGATATCGCTGCCGCAGTCCTTCAGCCGCTGAACGATTTGGACGTCTCCGCCGCGACAGGCGCGGTAGAACGCCGTCGACCCGGACGACGAGCGCGCATGGGGATCTGCACCGGCGTCCAGGAGCATATTGAATGCGTCTCGGCTGGCGAATTCGGCGGCGAGGTGAAGGGGCGTGCATTGTCTGCTGCCGGGTTTGTTGATGTCGGCGCCGAGGGCGAGGAGTCTGCGGATGATGGTGGAGCGGTTCCATTTTGCGGCGATGTTGAGACATGTGTAGCCGTCGGTTTGGGGGGCGTTGACGTTGGAGAGGCGCGGTAATAAGTCGTCAACGATTTCGGGGAGGCCTTGCTTATGGCGAAGCAGATGGGTGAGTAGCGAGGGGACTCGTCGTAGGGAAATTCTTGCTAGTAGATCCATCGCCAGTGCTTGAAGCATGGTGAACCGTCTTCATCGCGGAAGAGTCGGCTTATGTAGGGTTTGCAATGATCGTGAAATCCTGCAGTGCGCCTGGCTTGCTTATAGTGTCTGAACCAGTTGAGTGCTGCGTAGCGGCGGAAGCTGTATTGCTCGAGAGAAGGAGAGCCGGATCGAGTCATTTGATGTTTGGAGAGATTGAAGATGTCAAAGGTAAGGTACTGTAGACATATTGATGCCAGCAATGCATTGGCCTCTTCAGAGTTTACGTGGAATTGCCTTGCTTGACTTTGCAGTATACGAGGAGACGACAAGTATTCGTCGAGTGAGTAATGCGCAAGCTTAACAATGCCATGCATCTTCCGTGTGTTAATGAGAAGCACCAAAGGCGTAATGACCTCTAGCTCATCGTAAGGATCTGTGGATACCAAGTCGAAATCCAGGAACGCTTGCTTAGGCTCCATGGCTAGGATCTCGGCAAGATCTGCTGCAGTGAGCGTTGGAGAAGCAACGACCAGGCACTGCAAGAGCAGTTTCATGTTCTCTACGCAGTCGGGATATGTAAAGGCCACATGGCTAAGAATCGTCTCGTGTGTATGCTCAAGTCCATCTGGCAGGTTGGCGATCATAGCTTTGAGGTCTTTGTCGTTTCTGGCGGCACTGAAGTAGTCCAGCTGCATGCGAGCATGAAGGATCCTATATTCGTCACTAGAGAACACCTTGAAGACTCGAAAGCTACAAAACGACAGACGCGGGATTCCTCTTCATAATCTCGATCATAGGAAATAAATTGTAATGAAAGGGGTTGCTCACGTGCCAGCGCGTGACGCAACCTGCTCCTGTATTGATGACTGCAGCTTCTTGTCTCTCATTTTCAACGTGCCTCTCTCAATACGACTTCCCACTTCAGCTGTAACATATTGCTCAATGTCTGGCTTCATATTCTCTGCCAACGCCACTCGATTAATCGTCAGCGCGGAATGTCGACGTTCCAATTGCACATCAAAGCGACTGGTCATGAGCACGCTGGTAGGTATGCCGCATTTTTGACCATATGCAAGAAGTTTTCCAAGACTACTTGCAATCTCGTCGCCCTCGGATGACTCGTCCAGCGCGTCGCAGAAGATAAAAACGTGTTTGCAGAAGCTCATGAAGGATTGTATCAGGGGAATGTAGTCAGTCCGATTGAACGTTTGCTCGCCGTTGCTAGCCTTTTCGTCGTAGACCTTCTTGGCTTGCTCCATGAAGTCGGGCGAGTGGTTGAGTATCTGTTTCGTCAGGGTCATGAGGAAGTTGTCGTGGGTCACCTTGGCCGGATCGCGGTGGTCGCAAAAAAAGTACAAGACAGTCGTGTCTTCAGTCTTCTCCGACTTAAGAGACAGTAGTTTTTCGATGGCAGAAGCACATAGCAGTGTCCTGCCTGAGCCGGGGAGACCAGTGATCCAGATCGAACTCGTTTCGCCGCTATCCTTAGATGCCAACCAGTGGGCGAAGGTTTTGGACTGGAGGAACCACTCTCCAGTTCCAGACATACGGCGAGCCAATGCGTTTTCGAGACTGACATGCGCTCCAGTGGTGGGGAGTGGACACAGCCAGGAGAGCACTTTCTGCGCCTCTTCTCTACTCATCTGAGCCTCTACCTTTGTGCTCAGAGTGCGCATGCCCTCCACAAGTAAACCTTGACCAGTCTCAATGCGCCTTAAAGTATTCCTATGAGGTCATGAGTGTGTAGAGCTTTTGCGTGACTTTCCGCGTCACTCACGCCGAGTCTACCTCCACAGCATTCGCCAGTACACCACGTAGCTGGTGCAATCGTTGCAGCGCATCTTTAGTCTCCTTCTCCTTGAAGGGCCACTTCAACCTCTTCCCGAAATTCTGAACATCTTTCCCGGCTTCCTGTTGGCATCGTGCCAGCGCGAGCTCAATGAACTCAAGAAGTGTCTTGCATTCTTGTAAGACTCCAAGGCGAGCTAGATTACTTAGAGCTTGTTCGGTAATTGTATCTGATGGTGTGTCTGCGATCAGTTGGAGTCTGTAATAGTAAGTTAAGATAAGACAGAACGCGCATGAATTATTGCATTACCTATTACCATGTTAAAGTAAATTTGTAACACGTTATAAACGAAGCACAGAAGAATGGAAAATTCGGAACCATGTTCAATGTCAAGACAAACAAAGTCTTCTTTCATCTGAAATCTATGTATATCCACCATATATGCTTTCTAATTTCCGTCTAAGCGATCCAGAACCAAATTCTTTGCAACATATTCTTCGGCACAGGCGCACCTGAGATATCGTGCTTGCACAGCTCATCCATCTCCCTCTTGCCAGACATGACGTCAATGTGCTGCGTGTGGATAAATAATGGCGTCTTGAAATAGATCTTGTGGCCAAGGTATAATGCCAGGAAAATGGGCAGCGTGATGTAGGCAGCCAGGAAGTCGGCAACGTTCCACCTGGACTTTGTGAAGACCTGGAAGCCGTTGGTGAGCGTGAGGAGCGAGACGATAAACAGGGTGAAGTATGTCATGTACGGCTGGAACTTTGTGCGGTATGGCAGTTCGGACAGCATGTTGTTGAACTCCATGGCCCTGCGGAAACGTAGGTACGTGATCATGACGACGATCCATGCAATGAAGCCGGAAATGGTGGAAATGTTGGAGAACCATGTGAAGACTTGCGCTCCGGAGCTGGAAACGTTCAGGTATGCCAGGAACCCGACTGCCCATGTCGCCAAAACTGCTGTCCATGGTACACCATTCTTGGTCGTTTTGGCGAAAAACTTGGGGGCTTCTTTGTTCAAAGCCATTCCGTAGAGAACACGCGATCCGGAGAAAAGGAAAGCGTTTCCAGCAGACCAGGCGGATGTGAGAACGGCGGCGTTGATGACGTGCTGCAGGCCAGCAATTCCAGCCCTCTGGATTCCGATGACGAATGGAGATGCGGTCGCGTTTGAGCTGGGGCTGAGAAGTCGAGGGTCATCGGATGGGACAATCACTCCAATGATGAATGAACCGAATCCGTAGAAAACAGCGAGGCGGTACACGAATCGTCCCGCGGCTTTGGGGATGTTTCGGCGAGGCGCAATCGTCTCACCAGCAGAGAGGGCGATCAGTTCAGGAGAAACGATGAAGGCGAATCCAGCTCGAACAAAGGCCGTCCAGTACGCCAAAAAGTTTCCAGCACTCCCGCCTACTATGTAGGGCTTGAAAGCTCCTGGATTTTTCCAGTATCGGAAGCCGAGTCGCCCCTGGTCATTCGGACTGCCGCCGAGCATGATCACAAATCCGAGGATGATCAAACCCATGATCGTGAGAAATTTGATGGACGCGAACCAGAACTCGGCTTCACCAAAAATTTCGACTGCTACAATATTGAGGAAGAGCACAACAACGAGGAAAATGGTGATCCAGACGGCGTTGTGCACAGGCGTTTCCCAGTAGCTCAAAAGAATTGCACCAGCTGTTGCTTCGGCTGCGACGAGAATCGCATACGCATACCAGTAGTTCCAGCCTATCTTATGTTAACTCTGTATCGTTATCGATGGTTCGGACATGCGTACCAGCAGCAAAAGCCAGACTTGGGTCTACAAAACGCTTGATGAAATAAGGGATCGTGATGCCGTTCATGGGGAGGTACGTGACAATTTCAGCCAAGTCGTTCATAATACACCACACCACGATCATCATAGAAAGGTAGGCCATGAACAGCGGCGCAGGTCCGACGAGTGCAAGAATTGCACCTGATCCGACGAAAAGACCGGTTCCGATAGCACCACCAAGAGCCCTGAATTCGCGTTAGATCCACATCTGAACCATGTGAAAAATCGAGCTTACAAAAATTGGATATGGCGACTCTTCAGCCCACGGTGGGTTGCGCCTCCAGTTCCAGTCGCCTCAGCGAGGGTGCCGTGTCCATGCACAAATGGCTCTTCGTTGGTCTCGTACCCATACTGTCCATGGGGACCCTTTTCAGGGTCTCCTGTCGGAGACACGATTTGGTGGTTTGGCATGTTTGGCAGATGTCGACTTTTTAGCGTGACGGTGGAAGTTCTGCTCGCCCACACCCAGACACTTGTATGCGACGTTATATAGAAGCCGCTCTCGCAAGGGAACGTCAGAAGTATGGTCGTGATAGCAGAATTTTCGCTATCTGATGGCCAACGCGTTAGCCAGTAGGGCCGGTTCGGAGAAGTGCCTAGAGCGGGTGTTCAGGTGGTCTTGGGCTGATCCCCAAGACAATGGGTCTGGGGAACCAATTGCACGTACGTAACAGATAGGCCCTGGAGAAAAAGGCGGGGAACCTCGCCTGCTGCGGTGTTGGTGGTTGCACGAATCATTAATGACGCACTCGCGCTTATGTCGCGTTCCTTCGGTCTTATCGTGACATGTCAGGGGCACTGGCCACTTTCTGGTGTTTGATGCGTGAATTGAAGACGCGCCGATTAACGGAGACCGTCGGAAGCCGAGATGTGGGGATCTGAGGCTCAAGTGCGGCGCGCGGTAGGCTCCGCGGGAACGCTGGTGCCCGTGGCGCTGTTCTGGAAGCGAACTAAACATGCCAGGACTGCATGCATGGCTGCAAGGCACGCGCCGATGCTTTGCAAAATGCATCTGGGTAGCCATGGCATGAAACGTTGGAGACGAAGACTGGGGAAATCTCTGCCCGATCTGGGGTTGACATGGGTCGGACCGTGTCTTCCTTGGTCTTGGACCAAGGAAAGGAGCAAGTATCGCGATGCTCTTCGCTGTTCAACATCCACTGCATTCATCCCGCTCGACATCGGTTCGCGTGCCTCACAAACGGTGAAGCAACTTTTCGTATCGGCATCAAAACCTCGCTTATTATTGGTGATGTCTCCGACTTTTCAGCCAAAAGATAAGGAACCTTGGAAGCGTGGAGTGCTCACAGGCATCCTCGGAGACACTCTTGAGTGGGCCATGGCGGGCCTTCCCACTGCCTGCTCCACCCTCGTACATTCGGCTGTCTCACGGCAAATCCGCAGTTCAACAACTGTGTTCGCATCCCACAAACTTGAGCTGATGTCGATAATAATAAGAACTATATACAGATGCAAACGATCGAAAACCTTGTCCGCGGCACGGAGCGATCGTACATAAGGCAAACGTCATGAACAGCTACCTATCACATCAAATGACTGCTTGGAAGGAATTCATCTAGTCGCGGACTTCAGCATATCACAGTCGCGTATAAATCATTTATCTTCCAAGTCCTATCAAAAGCTAATTCCAGCGGCCTTTTCGACGCTTCATTCCTGCTAGCCGGGGAGACACGCGGGCTTTTTCTGTATCAGGCGCAGAGAATCTCGGGAGGAAAAGCTGAGTCGTGAGTTCAGGGGTATAAAACATCCTAGTTAACTAATACGCGGCTCTCATTAAGTGATAATTTCGTAATCACACTACCGACCCCAGATTTTCTGAACTCCATCATCCCGCTAACTCTGGCGGTGTCGAAGTCCTCTGCGTCGTTGTGACCACTGGCCTCGGCGTCTGAATCCCACTGCTCTCCACCATCCTCTCTTCCAAACTTCCACTACTCTCTGCAGTCCTCTCTTCCAAACTCCCTCTACTCTCTTTAATCCTCGTCTTCTCAGTCGGCAAATCCAACCCATCCATCTGACTGTTCCTGCCCTTCTCCCACGTCCAACGACTCCCCCTCCCAAACCGATTCTCCCTATCCTCATCCTTTTCCTCCCAGAAACTTTCCCAGCCCGCAAACAGCGGCAGCGCCAATAACAGCACCGGCAGGAACTGTCCAAAGTTCCACTCACTTTCGCTTCCATTCATGCGCACATTAGGCGTGCCGAGCGCCTGCGTGTACCGGAGTCCGTCGCCGGCCATGTACAATCCGTAAATGCCGTATATCGGCGCGACAATCCAAGTGCGAAAAGCCGCGCCGAGCCAGTAGTACCATTCTTTCTTGCCGCCTTCTTCAGGCTCTTTGAGGAAGTACATGGCGAGGATGACGGTGACGTGCCCGCCGATAGCGCCTATGAGAAGGCCGGTCCATTTCGTGCCGAATGCGGATTTCACTCTGGGGCGCTGGCCTTGGAAGAAGCAGGATAGCTCGGTGGAGATGTCGAGGCCGGCGAATTCGTACGAGTAGGAGATGTAGGATGTGTAGCCGAGAAGACCGAGGTTCGCCAGCATGAAGAAGATGCGAGGTAAGTTGATCCAGCGGTACTTTACAAAGTAGTTGCGCAGCGCTACGACGGTGAGGAGATGCGTAACCGTCGTCAAGAATGCGAGTTCCGTCACAATCTTCCAGTGGTACACGCGCATGTTACAGTGCTTCAGCAAGCCGGTGAATTGTATCGCTAGTCCAGTAAGGAGCTGTGTATCGCTGAAAGCGAGGAGGTTCTTGCTAAGCACGCGCGACCAGAAGTGCGTGGAGCGCCAATATGGGCCGCCATTGGAATTTTGTTCGTAGTTCGCGCCACCCTTCTTCGATATGAAGCGTCGGTACAGATCGACAATAGATTCGTAGCGATCGAGGAAGATGACGGTGAATGCGATGAGAAAGGCAAGGCATGTTGTTATCAAGAAGGATACCACAATCTGACCACTTATCAGTATTTCGAAGTCTGATTTACCGCAATGATCTCACTTACGCCAACACCAGCGATATCAGGATTCGCATCGATTGTCTGGTTGTGCGCATTGCAGTCCGGGGTCGAGTTTGCGCAGTCGAATACCTTCCACGTCATGGCGATTATTGAGGAAGAAGCATTGGATTGTGCGACGAGTTTCGTACGGAGTTTGAAACATTGAACGGTTTGCTGGGCAAATGTTTCTTAAGTGTAGGACGCAACGACGGCGAGGTTGTTCGTTCGGCCCCCAGCTACGCTGCGCATGTGCGCCATGTCAGCCGCATGGCCGCAATAGTGTTCAGCCTTATCCGTTCAGTCTCAAACATGTGCCACAGCAGGTAAGTACGACGAAGATCTAGTGCTGGGATTGGCGTCAGAGGAGGCAGTGACCCCAAACGAATGCCGAACGCAGTGCACATCATACGGTTTGTAAAATTAGAATGGAGCCACGAAGACGTGCAGTAGGTGGGCGCAGTCGTGCATCGGAGCCTCATTTTCAATTGGTCACTATTGGGGGCTTAAAATGATTCCAGCTGCACTACGAGGCACACGGCGCACGATCTCCCTTGGGCTGTGCTTTTGCCGCATCGCTACACAAATGCGCGTACGGCAATCCAATAAGACCTTGCCTCCAAACCAAGTCGCTTTCCAACCAAAGCAACAGTGAACAATAATACCAAATCGGCAGTTCGAGTCGAATAATTACAATATTAATATGGTTGATCCAGCCGTAAGTGTCGTCAAATATGGTTCACAATGAAACCTGTATCGCCAAATTTCTAGTCCATGGCGGGAAAAGCGCCTCCAATCGCTATTATGCAAAAGTGCGCGGAATGATCCATCGTGTCTATATGCGTGTGCTAAAGTAGTCGTCCCAGGCGGTGGGGATATGAGCACTCTAGTCGGTGCGGCCTTTCTCGGGGTAAGCTCCGTTGGCGGCGCCAGTCGATCGCGCGGTCTTCTCTGCAGTCGCCTTGGGGATCGTGAGGCAGTTTATGCCAAGGTAGTCGCAGATGCTGTTGATGACCAGGAGAGCCCAGCGCCCGTAGACCACCGCAGCAAAGACGAAGTAAAATCGGAGGTACCAGAGTTCAAAGTTCGCCGACACAGGTCCGAAGGTCGTGCCTGGGATCGTGAAGTAAGGGTGGTTCACTATCAGAGCGCCTCCGATCATAGGCACCAGCATCACCGTCCAGTATGGGAAGGGTTGACGGGTGAGATGAGCCAGAATAATCTTGGTGGTCATGCGCCCAAAGACCAAAGACATGGTCAAGCAGTATAGAACGAGGTGGTTGTCTTCGAGGAGGTGCGAGTATGGCGATCCGAGCCAGGCCATGGTGCATGTAACGAACACCAGAAGGGGTGTCCACTCGTAGATCAATGGCAGGACAGGTAGGTTCTTCGCTCGTCGGGCTCGTGCGACGTTCACGATGCAGGCCGGAAGATGGGCGACGAAGAAGGTGAACAGGATGATCGGTATCCATAGCTCTTTCAGGGTGAGGTCACCGATTTCTGCCTCGTATGATGGGAAGTAGTGCGCGAGCGGGGTGGACCAGATCTCGGGGCCGAAGTAGCCAGACATGCAGATGAACGAGCAGGCCAGTATCAGACCCTCTGCATAATGTCAGACAGGTCTTCTAGGTACAGCTAGCGCAGACTTACCGGTCGGGCCATTAAAGTAACCAAGATACAGCGTGTGCGTGTGGTATGTCTCCCAGGTCGAGAAGAACATGGGAAGCACCGGAACCAGCGCAGTAAACGCGCCAATCTTGGTTGAGCCATATCCAACTGCTGCTGTCTCCAGGAGACTCGCGAGGGTGCAGTTCAGGGAGTCAATGCCGTGGCTATCTCAATCAGTCTCGGGTATGGGTGCTTTGGGCTTCATGTCACGTACTCGAAAAGTTCTCCTAACGGACTCGATGTTCCTGTGCGGCGCGCTTGCTTTCCGTCGACGTTGTCCATGGTGGAGTACCTATAGGGTCGATTAGCGCCATCTTCAGGGTGCGCAAAGGGGTGACCATACATCCACATGCCAAACGCGAAGCTGTAGTACACCCATGAGGGCGCCTAAATGGTAATCAGCTTCCTGTTACATGTCCAGGTCCATATGGTGTTCACTGACTGGTCCGACCAGATCCGGTATGTAAAGCTCAAGAAGTACGACATTTCCCAAAATGAAGAAGAAGCCTAATAATGTGACGAGATTCGGCGCAATCCATAATGGCAGAAGCTCGACGAAGCCATTCCACTGCGCACGTGTCAGAAGAAGTCGTGAATGCGCGCGTTCGGGGGGGAGCGTACGTAGTGCTTAAGGATGTAGCGGGAGATGAAGGATTTATCGACACTCGAATATTTGTACGATTTGAGATGCTGCAGCGCATCTTCCGAGACGCACTCATGCGCCGCGGTTTCTACAATTCACCACAAGTCAGCATTTTATCGACGACGTGACGCGCAAACAAATGTATCGTACCTTTGCTGGGCGGCATGGTGGGTTGGGTGACAGGAGGTGGGAGAGACATGGGTGCAAGGGGGGCTTGATCTAATTTATACTGAAAACGCTCGCGGCCATGTGGGTGAAAACGCGTGCAGGCGGGGTACTCTATCGATCGAGACACAAGAGCCGTGTTCACGATGGGGAAAAGATGCAGCCGAACCTGGGGGATCTCGCGGACATCGTTCTCAAAAGTCGCGGCTGGTTCGGCTCGGTTGACTGCAGGGCTGCTGCTGACAACCAGGGTCGTGCTTGAGGAACGTCATTTCGTTGTTTCTTGGCGTAGTTCTTGACACGTGAAGGTAACTCCAACAGACTTCACCACGTTCAAAAAGTCAAACAATGTGCAACTTAACGGGATTGTTAGTATTAAAAAACGGCTAAATTGTATCTGCAGTGTCAGTTTCAGGGCAGCAAGTCAACATCATACTGCTGCCGTGTGCCGCGCAGAGGGCTCGCAGCTAGACACTCTCGGTTAGACGGCTCCTTTAGCAGGATGAACAACAGCTCTCCCTCAGCACCTGCCTAAAATTCAGAAGACGATTGGGCGGTGGGAACAGGAAATTTCTGCCTGTGTAAATTGGGATGTGGTCTAGCCAAATTCGTCCTTGGCGAATTAGGGCTGATCCTTGCTCCTAACGAGTCGAGTCGAACAATAGGGACAGTATAGGCAGACTTGAAATGACGATTTAACAAAGAAGCCATAGGGCACGGGTATAATATTACTCCAGTATCAAGCGACGACAGATTCCTATCTATCACGGCCACAGATTCTGTGGCTTCACGTCGAATCCAAAATCAATATCCTTGTCCAGAACTGACAGGAAGTCATCCGTACCATACTCCTTCACCTTCTTGAGGCCATCGAGAGTTCTCTTGCTCTTCTCGCACTTTGCATACCACGCCCGCTCAAAATTTGGCGTTGTCGACAAGTCAGGTAGGATAGCCCACTCAGGCAGGGTAATGACTTCGTTGCCTTTCTGCATGTGCCACCAGAACCGCGCTCTGCCATCCTCGCCTCTGCGGTGCTCGCGTATCCAGCCCTTGCGAAGAGGAGAATGTTTCCCCCAACCACATATAAGGCTACGATGATAGGCGATGGGATGGATGTACTCGTTGGTATGGCCGAGACTGCGAAGTGGCTCCCATGACCATACATCCTCCTCCTGATTATAGACCTCGACGTCTTCGCCGCCTGGTCTGCGCGAATGTGAACCAACGAAGTGATATATGCCCCCAAAGGAGTCTACGATTGGACCAGTGCCCCAACTGAAGTCGAACTCTGGATGCTTGTGAGGTGGATCGCGTCTCGGTGGGTCCAGCTCGCTGCGCGCTGGATGAATGATCGGGATTGTCGGTGCTTTTGGAAGATGGGCCTTGATACGATCCCATTTCGTCGGGTGATGGTAGGTACAAGCGAAGCGGATATGGAAAAGCCAACGCTTGTACTGTTCTAGGGAGTTGTGAAACGCAGGTTGGTCGATGGTGAGGTGAGGCGAAATGCACTGCAGCATCCATACCAAGGAAGCCTGTGAGATATCTTATTTTATCGTCAGTCGAGTAGAAACGTTCGGTAGCGCGCTACTCACTCTCGTTGTCGCCTTTCATGTCTGTAAAGCAGTCATCTGAGCCACCCCCAATATTGATGTGAACACCAGGGAACTATGAGCAAACACATTAGTTCTGGTGTCGCGTTTGTGGCCGTAGTACATACCCAAACTTGCTTCAGCTCCGGCGTAGGTCTCTTCGGATCGTCTACCAGCTCCTTTGGGACGTACCACAGCGTCGGCCGGAAAGGTTTACGCCGTTCGTCCAGTGCTAGCGCTTGAAATGCGTGTTCGATATCTGCTTCTCATGAGCACTATTCCGAGCAGGGTGACTAGGACGGACTTACGTTCAGTGAGCTTCACGTTGTGAAATCCATACTTGGTTCTTTTCCACGCCAGGTTGATGCCCAACACGTCCGGAACACCCAAGCTTCCGACTGTGTCGAACACTCCAACAACCTTCACGTTCCTACTCTCGGGACTGACTGCAAGCTCGCCATGTGGTATGATCTCCCACCACTCTGCCAGCTGCTGTGGGTTCTTGTGGTCATAGGCAACGCCCTGTTTAGACCACTCTTCGCCCTGCTTGCTGAGTTTGCCTTCAGTGAACCACTTCCAGCCCTTCGTCTCTCTGAACTGAAGACCCTCGTCGTTGGTCATGTAGGTTCGGTAGAGATCGGGAAATGACTGCATGTGAATTGGTTTGATGACGCCGATATCCGAGACCAAGCCCGCGACAGCTCGTGCAGTGTACGCGCCGCGAGAGAATCCGAAGCAGAATATCTCGTCTCCGGGTTCATAGTTCATAACGATGAAGTTGTATGCTTCGATGACGTTCTCCGCAAGCCCAGCGCCTGTGCCGCCTTGTCGTCTTGCCTCAGATTTACTAAGATCTCCGGTTCCGACTCCGCTGTCATAGTACACGATTTGATGGAATTTCTTCGACAGATCGTGTTGGTCAGTACCCACGCGCGCGACGAGTCGACATAGTTTGGTGACATTTGAAGGTACGTTTTGATCAAGACCGACCGACGATTGCCAGGTACCGTCGCAGCAGATTACCAATCGGCGTCCCCAGGCTTTGTTGTCGGCCATATTGGATTTTGAGAAATATAGAAGGAATGCAGTTTGGATGGACGAGGCACAATGAAGGATTAGGTATAAATTATAAAGTTGTTTCGAAAGGAGGCTGACGGTTAAGGGCAGCCACCGGGGCGAATGCAGGCAGAGACAATAGAGGTAAGCAGAAGCCTGTTCAGGCAAATGGCGATTGATGTTCTAAGCAATGGGGCAGATCAGTTCTTACCATCTTATGATGGCGCCTGACGCCGCAGCGCGCAGAAGGAGCAGCTGTGACCCCACAGCTGCCAATGCGCTGCATTACTTTCATCCGGCTGAGACGCCGCCAAGTGACCCGTTCTTGAGGGTCCCGAGAAACAGTGCAAGTATGCCCCATTCCATGTTGTGGGTGACGGACGCGCTGTATAAAGGCTGCACAAGGGGCTGGCGCCAGAGACGGGCGATCCGAGGATGTGATGAATGCAGACTAATCTTGATAGGCGGCACCAGGGCTGCGGAAAAGCCGCTAGCGTCATTTTTGGTTGCCCTGTTGGTGGCGCAATCAGGCATCTGTGGACGAAGGCGCGTACAAGTTGCATCGCTTTGTTGTTCAGCTATGTTGTGGCTGTCGAACGATTTGCTGATGGTGTGGTGGGAACATTGCGTACCGGGTAAAGTCATCAGACGCAAATTGTAAGAGTGCACCGCATTTTGACATTTGACAGCTCAAATGTAGTACAGCTGGAACACTTGGACAGTATGTAACAGTTCGGCGATATTTGTAGCATAATAATGCCTTTTGGAATGTGGACAGACTTTTGCAAAGTATTGTGGCCTCAAGTAACAAAGATGCATTATTTTCCAATCGCAAATCATAACACAAGGCGGTGCCTGATGTCTAATGTTCCTCTCTTTTGCTCGGAAGTCTCCGCGCAGAAAGCCGAGCACCAAGCACCAAGCACATGCACTTCTTACATCCAAGCATGACCCGTAACACCAACTTTAGAATAAGCTTACTACTCTGCGCAACGTGGTTAGAGGCCTACCCCTTCCTCAACAATGAGCTCTCAATCCGAGCAGCTGGCTCGATGACACAGATCTAGCCATACCACGTATGGCATGCGCGACTACCCCTCGAAACAACAAAGAGGTCCTAGAGGCATGTGATCTTCTCAGCAGCAGAGTTCTCGGCTAGGACCGGTGCATCATCTTCTTGAAAGCTCATGACAATATCAGTCGTACCTGCAGCGTCTCGACGACGGATACCAGCGCAAGTAACGAGGTTCCAAACACAGTACCTAGGTAGGTAGTCGAGCCGAAGGACGACGGGACTAGAACATGGTAAAAAACCCAACCCCAAATGAGTGGCATACGCTTTTATCAGATGTCGCCTTACTCCCGAAGCCTATATCTTGACCAACGTGGAGAAGGGCAGGCACCTAAGGACACTTACATTTATCAATCCCAGTATGACAGTCTACATTTGAAGCCCTACCAGGATTCTTCAGCCCATGGCTCAAAAAGAGGGCCAGCGCGAAAATTCGCAGCCTTTTCAAGCCACAGGACCACGTGTCCAGAACAAAAAGCACAAGGTCGTGTCGAAATGCTTGCTCCTCCACGTCGCAGAAAAGGTCGTCCCATTTACCCGTTCGAGCTCCCAATAAGGCAAATTCCATCAGATATCTCACTACATCCAAGTCGGCATGCAACAGACATTGCCCTTCAGAACTCTCTCCAGGCAAAGACAAGCCTCTTCAACACACCAACCCCTCCTCTCAGTGACGCAATACCTCCACGCCATCGCCACACCCAAAAAGAAAACCCACAAACTCGGCACACCTTCGCCAACCGTCTAACCTTCACCGCCTCCACCTTGCAAAATTACCCGATCCGGTAAGTCCCCCTCCACCATTGAAAACAGGCGTCTTTCTTCTCCTCACCTTGGCTTCCAGAAAAAGAAACTACTGTCAACAAATTCCGGGCCCATTTGCCGCAATTGCGACATCTTGACCTTTGTTTTCGAGATAGACAGGGGCACGTCAAACCTTCTCCTCACCGCGCTGCGGACCGTAGCGAAAACGACGCCTAGATTGCACAACCGGCACCTGTTCAACATGCCCCATCGAGAAGGCGTGGAAAACAGGCGTGTGTCTTCTCCTCACTTGCCACCACCGCAATCAGCCATAATCGTCTTGATTTTCTCCGCTTTTCCGCAAGGTAAGGGACGCGGAACGTCTTGTCGTACGCCATACGCAGCATAACCACACCTAGTCGATTATTGCTGAACCCCTCCGATCCAGATAAAACTAGCGCGGCGGGTAACGTCTCCGCACTTTCGTATCGAGAGCACAGTGAAAACCCCCGACGCATCATCGGTCCAGAAACTCGGATGATTTTCAACTCAAGAGTGGCCGGAAACGGCAATCGTAGAAAACAGGCGCGTCTCGTACTCCCCACGTTCGCTTCCGAGCATCCAGGTGCCTCCGCACGCAACGACCGACAAACGCGTAATGCGGGATAGTCGTACGGCGGCGTATGTGTACTCCTCACACCGTTCTCACCTAGTGGAAGTGGTGGGGGCGAAAAAAAGGGAAAGAGGGGATGAGAGGGGTCGTCAGATAAATATCTCCGCACCCGGTAGTTGTGGCGTAACGTGTACCACCTTGCTCACAGCGGGTAGTTTTCTCCCTCGCACGTGACGCGACATCGGGACGCTGAGTAGGACGAAGGTGGAGAGGATGGCTTGGGGGAGTATACATATGTAGACGCATCTCGTTTCGCACATGTCTTCGCCAGCCCGGCAGTTTCTCACGCAAGTCGGCTCATGAAGGTCTTTGCATGTGTTCCCGCCTCGCAACATGCCGAAAGCAGCAGGTATGGATCGCAGGCGCATAGCTTGGTATATTGCTTGATTGTGTTGGGATCAAATGGGAAGGGTGCCGGCTGCTTGAGTAAGTATGACGTCAGTGAAGGGGATCTGCGCGTCAACGGCTTCATTGACATGCGCTTCATGAAAGGTACCACATATCCATGCTCGCTCTGGACCTCCATGATATGAGTTGATAGTCCCGAGGTATGCTTAGAGTAAGTTTTTTAAAGGAACCTGAAAGCATATGCGTGTACAAGATGCTCTGCCCAACTCTGTAGAGGGCTTTGGTAACATACAGGCTACCTCTTCACGCTCTTCTCGTCAGGAAGGAGCAGACACGGATTTTGGCGGCGGCTGGTGACATGAGAATTCAATTGTAAGCATGTATGAATGTGTACTTCATTCCCCCCGTGGATTGTATAGTAAACGCCATGTAATGACTCTACGCGTAAATGCCCAATTACCCAAACGCCACAGCTATGCATGCATCCAAGCAGCGAATGCAACTCAAAGCTCATCGCGTCGCGGGATGCGAATCTCCCAACTCCTCGGTCCAGGAACCAAGCCCAACCACCAATTGTACAAACGGCCGACTTCGAGAATGAATATCTTCGAGCTGCAAGACTATTAGTAACCTGCCCAAATCGTTCACGACCAATGGCAGGACTTACAATCGGCTAGGGACCTGCGTCCACTGCACCAACACATACATGAAAGCGCGCTTGACCAGGTCGAATTCAGCCATGACTTCTTCCCACATAGTCATGTTGGAGGGGTCCCAGTCACGTCTGAAATCAGGAACTTCGTCTTCTGGGACGCCGTCATCGTCTGATTTCTTTGCGGGTTGGTCTAGACCTTCGAGAGCGAGTTTGGCCTTGAGTACTCCTTTTGAAGGCTCGGGGACAGGAGGCGCGATGGAACCGGAGTTACCTTCGCGCTCATCCATCATGCGACGGAAGTCCTTGATAGCCATCAGCGAGTGTGATAGACGGTCCATTGTGTTGACAAGAGCGACGAGCTCGGTGCGGCGCAGAGGTGGATCCTTGGAAGAATCGTTCTCGTCGAATTCGAAGAGCACCTTGAGTGCTGTTCCGTAGCCGTTGATTTGCACTTTGCCCCAGAGTCTGCACTTATCACAACCCACGCAGTCCATGATCCTGCTCACGTTCCTGAAGCGCTGGCGGAAGTCTTCCTTGAGCGCGATTGTGTCGGGATCCTGGAACATGACGGTTTCATCGAAGATCTCGGGCCCTGATGGCAAGGCGGAGGCCAGACGCAAGACGGAGTTCTTCGTGCGCGCGTCCTGTTCCGGGTCCTCAGAGCAGAACGAGTAGTCTGAAATGTGCTGCCTGATCTTTCCAACTGCGCGCATGATGAGCGCATAGTTGAAGTAAATGTTCGAAATACGTTCAGGATGATCGTGAAGTCGCTCCTCGTAGCAAGTTAGATTGGGGCCCCACTGTCCAGTAGTCTGGTTTAAGTAGTCGTAGCACAGATGCGTCGAGATGGACGCGTGCATACCCGATATTACTCGGTGAAAGACGCGCTTCTCCAGACAAGTATCATCGAATTCGACCGGATCCAGTCGCGCGACAGCAGTACCATGCGCGATTGCCGATTGCACCTTTTGCTGGACAGCCTGTTCCTTCATGACATTACGTAGCTGATTCGCTGCAACCATCTGTTGTTGATTGCCGAACGAACCGAATGGCGAAGAGGACCCGGTGGGCGCCGACTGTCCGCTGCCCTTCGCAATTTTTGGCGGCTTGCTGAAGCAGTTCTCGCGGTATATAGCTTCCCAGACCTGCTGAGCGCCGACTCCGGCATACCCCGTGAAGCGTTCTGGGTTATCCACCAGCGAGACATAGTCTCCCTTCGCTGTCGCCGACTCGTCTTCCGGTATGCAGTAATCGCGGTCGTCGCATTCGTCATCGTATTCCACCACGCAGCTCTCATCGACATTTTCGCCTAGACCTCCATGTAGCGGCCTTTTCCTTTCTTCTCTCTGTTGCTTTTTCCCTGGATGTTGTGCTGTTGGGCCTTCCAGCTTTCCCAGCTCCTTCGCGCGCCACACCAGGGGTATATCCTCTTCATTCTCCAACGTGTTCACCGCGCACGCCACGTTTCCACACATGCCATTCTCGTCATCCCAGAACGGGCATTTCTTGCTGAATAAGCTTAATCGGTAGTGCGAGAAGAAGTCTGTGTTTTGGGTAGTCGAGTGGAGGTAGGGATGTATGGCTTCGTTCAGTTGTTCGAGGGTGCTGTAGCTTGCGCATGCGTCTGATACTATCGCTCCGGGCTCCAGCTGGTATGTGGTCTTAGCATTCTGGCTTTGTGGTTGTGTTGGCGAACGCGACGCTTTATTGCTTACATTGCAGACGTTTGACGGAGGACTCTTGGAATTTGAAGGCGCAACATTACTGGCAGCGTGCGAGCTACCCAGCAGCGAGAAGACTGCTAGGTAGAACACGTGCGAGGCGGTGCGCATATTGTGCTAGTACTCGTATCTGCAAGTAGTCCTCCGGTCAGCAAACGTCTGCGGCGAGCGTCTTCAAAGGCGCAAAAGCGTGTCACTTACAGCTACAATTGCCTTTACTATATAAAGGTCTCGGCAGGTTATCCGCCGGCTCTCGGTGTGGGGTATGCAAAGAGGCCAGAGTGTAAGCTCAGTCGGTATAATGTCAGAGACCCTGGCTGTGGCGGTGATCGTTGTCTGAAAGCGGAAGTCCAGACGGGAATAAATGAAAGGCAAGCAACCACACAAGGCGGAATGGGGCAAGGTTATATTGGCGCGAAGTGAACGCCTAGAGAGCGGATATGGTGAGATATATTAAACGTGGTCGGGGACCGGAATTGTAATCACACGTTCATCGGGCCATCACCAAGTCGCAATGTGTCCAGTGCCAAGTGTGGCGTATCAAAGAAGGAGCCGCTTCCAACTGAAGCTAGTCTATCGATAGGGCTGACCATGTTTCATGCAGCGAGGCACCCAAGCAGACGACACCGGACAATTTACGCTCGAATCATCATAGAAATCCTCCGATAATTCTGCGACATGGCAGAAGCCACAAAACCTACTGGGTCTTGGACCGATGCTTTCCCCGCGCCTCGTATCACCGCTCCCATCATGACACGTGAAGACGCCCTGTCAACCCTGTCGTCTCCCGATCTGCTAATCGTGGATGTGCGACGCATGTAGGACTGATAGACAGTAATGATCCATTGATTGTGTTGTGTCTATGTGAGAGAAGCCCTCTATATAGTGGAGGGGTGTGGGCTCGGACCACTGGGTCCGAGCTCCTGAGTGTGCGTCATATCACGTGCTAGGAATCCTAACCTACAACGCACCGACTACGAGGGTGGTACGATCCAGGCAGTATCAATCTGCCTGCGCACTCATTCTACATGAATCGTGCGGTGCTACTTGATCTATGCAAGAGAGCGGGGGTCAAGAAAGTTGCCTTTTATTGTGGTAAGTATTCGTATTGGTACTATTGAGGGAGTCTTTGTGGCGTGTAACTCTCGTGATCACTCATATATAACCATCTAAACACTGGAGAGGACACATATCTGTTAGAATGCCCATGAGCTGACCTGCCCTAGGGTCATCGAATGACAGAGGCCCACGTTGCTCCGGATGGTTTGCAGATTACATCGCAGACCAAGGAGACAATCAAATACAGTCTCTGACACTCGCTGGTGGGATCAAAGGCTGGGTCAAAGCCGGTGGACCGTACATACAGCATATGGAAGGTTTCGATGCAGAATATTGGAGGCAGTTTGAGTAACATCTAGTTATAAAGTCCTCACGTTGATTATGGAACGTTGTTGTGTATCTTGTGTTATGCCCAACGTGATTATGCAAAGCATGTGATCGGCTTTGAGATCATCTTACCGCAGACACATCATTCATCATCCTCATCCTCCTCGATCACCCTTCGTGCTCTCTGCCGATGGACAACAGGCGCATCTTCCTCGTCTTCTGATGCAGAATCTACCACGAACGCCAGACTCTTACTTGCGCCAGCATTCTTCTTGACAAGTGGCGCATCGTCGTCGCTATCGCTACTCACAACAGCATCGTCGTCTGTCACATCGCTCGTGAAGATCTTGTCGGCCTTTGGCGCCCTCTTAGGCTGAGCAGCTTTGACTACCGCTTGAGTGCCTCGTCCAAGACCAGCCATATCAAGGCTGGGGAGACTGGACGGTGGTACATCATCATCGTCCTCATCCTCCACAATGAAGCTGGCGAGCTCCGAGTCCAGCTTGTATGCTTGCGTATCCTGTACCTCGTCGTCACCAAGGGTGTCGTCCGAACCGATCGTGTCTGCCTGCGAGGCAAGGCGGAAGCGCGGATCAGTTGGCGGCGGCGATGATGATCCGCCTTCTTGTGCAAGCCCTGAGACACGCCAATTTGGCGTCTTTGGCGTTTTCGTGTGCGGTGTCTGACCTGTGGCTTTAGGTTGATGTATGGGAGTCTCCACAGGAGCCGCGCTTTTCCGTGGTCGACCTCGAGGCGCTGCTGGTGTTTTGGGTGCGCTTTTGGGTGCGCTTTTAGCTGTTGGCTTCGGGCCTGGCTTTGCCTTTGCTTTTGCTTTTGCTTTCGGCTTTGGTAGTGTCAGAGACGCGGCATCATCCTCACCATCGTCACTGGCCCACATGTCTTCATGTATGATGGGCCTTGACTCGGTGTCTGAGACGAGTAAGTTGCGTTCAGCGTCAGGTTCACAATCCGACAGATGCAGATTTTGTTGGAACATTTCAAGCCGCTCACTGTCTATCTTGCTCATTCGCTGCATGGTGCCAACGTACGCACGAGCTCCACGTCCTGGTGCAGACAACATCTGGGGGCGACATAGTATGCGTTGACGTTCTGGATGACGACTGTAGTCCAAGCCATTAACCATCGGAGATTCGTCATCATCAAAGACCGTTTGGAAGCGACGCTCTAGATCGTTTGCAGCGTCTTCATCTAGCAGCACAGACTCAAGTGGTGGCATTGTAAAAATTTCTTCGCTGGGATAGATCGGTACAACGGCCTTCTTTTTGCGACCTTTGGGCACAATTTCCTCGTCCATACGTCCCGCTGTAACGAAACCGGTCAAGACACCATCAGGCATATGGAACACCTTTGGAGGCTTCTTCAGTCGACGGCCTTTCTTAGGTTCTGGTAACCAATCCTGTTGAGAGTTTTCTTGTGGTATTTCAACGACTCGGCGGTCGACCGCCGGCTTGACGTCTGGCGGTAGTATCCTCCTGGAGATTTCATCGTGAAAGGTGAAATGGGTGCCTTTCGCGATCAGCTCTTGCATCTTCTCGTAGCTGTCTTTGGCCTTGTTTGCATCGTTCTCCTCTTTGCCTTGCATTTGAAGCATAACAATCTTTCCTTGGCGCTTTCTTCCAGTTCGTCCCATACGTTGCAACATGCGGATAGGCGAGGCCTTGGAGTCGTAGCAGATGATGAGGTCGACTTCACCGATATCGAGACCCTCCTCACCGATAGATGTAGCGATGAGGGTGTTGAAGGTGCCTTGTTTAAACTGCTCGATGGCTTCCAGCTGTTCCTTTTGACTCATTCCCTCAGAGTTCTTACCGGTCGACTGCCCTACAAACACGCGAGGCCGGATCATTGGCTCATGCCTCTTGAGAATGCGACAGATCTCCTCGGCACTGTCACGGAAGTGAGCGAATACCATGATCCTGGTCTGCGATGGTGGCGCGCCTTCGGCATTATCGCCGTTGCCAGCGTTGACGAAATGATCCAGAATGACCTGCTGCAAGAACTCTAGCTTAGGATGGCCAACGAAGTTGTCGTCCGTAACCCAACCCTGTAAGCGCACCATGAGCTTTTGGAAAGACTCGCTGTCGAGAATCTGCTTCCTGTACTTGGACTTGCTCTTGTCGCTCTCCTTTTTGAACTCCTTAAGCTTCACGTAGAAGGGACCCATGCCGTGATACTTCAAAAGGTCCATGGCTTGTGAGATCGAGGCAAGAATGGTGAAAACAGCATTGACCATGGACTTTACTCCCTGGTTTGCGTGGTGACCAGCTTCCGAAATCCACTTACTTCGTGCTTGTTGACATCCATATGGCGTCAAGTCGCAAGGGTTCTTGCTCCAGTACGCATTGAGTCCGTTGACCGTGTTGACCAGTGGTTGTAGTGCGTGACTATAGAGTTCCATGCACATTTCCATCTCGTCGCTGTTTTGGAAAACGTGTTTCTCGATACTTCGCGAATGTACGTAGCTGCAAATGTCCATGGAGTTTTCTGTGCGAATTTCGACTCTGGAGATGTCCAGTCCATCGATGACCTTCTGAACTGACTCCACGTTCGCACCCGGAGTAGCCGTCAGCGCTAGAACACGGAAGCTCGAGTTGAAGCGTCGCAAGAAGCTGACCACTTCCACATATGCGTATGCACCCGTCGCACGATGTGCCTCGTCGACCACAAGCAGAACGAGCTTCTTTGGGTCTGTGTACCCGTGTTTCAGATCATTCAGCAGGGTCTGAGGTGTCATGAAGAACACACGCTTGCTCTTCCATTCCTCTGATCGTAGCGCTGGGGGTACGCCTCCGGTCAACATGGTGGTATCTGATCGTGGGATGCCGGCAATGTGGAAGCAGGCGTCGATCTGTTGAGCGACAAGTGGCTTGGTAGGGGCAACGAACACTATTTGTGCGTCCTTTGTCCAGCGGTACCAATTGAGCATGATGGTTGCCGCAATGAACGTCTTGCCAAGACCAGTCGGGAGTGCCACAAGTAGGTTGTTGAACAAACCTCTCTGTACGATGTTGAACTGATAATCACGTATCGTACCCAAATTAGTTGGATAGACCCAGGTTTTTATGGCCCCAGGATTCAACGCGTGGTGCGTGGGAGGTTCTGCCTTCTGGTCTGCAATGAAGTTGTAACGTTTGTTCACTTGCGAAAGAGGCACATCACCATTGACGCCCTGCCGACCAAATAGAGTTGTCTGACGCAGGCCCGTCTGGGGGGCTACTACCCGTTTGCGGGAGTCCTGAACACTCGTACCCCCATCCTGCTTTTGCGGTGAAGATGACGAGGATGCAAATGCGTCCGAAGGCAAGTCGGCCAAGTCTTGAGTGAAGTCATAGGCAGTCTCATTGTTAGTGGTTGGCAGCCTAGGTGAGTCGTGAATTTCTATGGGCGATCCCGAATCGTCAGGAGATGGCGGTGCTTGTGGTTTCGGTCTGGATGAAACTGACTGCCGTCCGGGCAAGGACATGGTCTTCATTGCATCCAGGCCCGTGAATTTGGTCGGCTCTGAAGGTGCGTGCACTCCTATAGACGTCTTTTGCTTCGCCCATATTGCCGCTCGAGGCTTCCAGGGCGGTGAATGCTCTTGCGGCGGTTGCGTGAAGAACAACTCTGTCATGTCCAGGTTGGTGGTGGGAACATGTATGCGGTCCTTCCTCTTCTGGGCAACGGTAACTCTCGTTGGCGACTCATCCTCCCTTTGTGCATCGTCACCATGCTGGGCGACAGTAGCTTTCCTGCTGCGTGACTTGCCGCCAGTGCACGTGCTGCCAGGGTCAGAAACAGTGGCATCGCTCAATCCATCAGCTTCATCATCTTCAGATGACACGAACGCTCGTCGTCGTCGAGAACCCTGTGGCTTCTTTCGCGGAATGGATGCCGTCCTCTCATTTGCTGTGCTAAGCTTTCGCCGCTTGGTTGGCCGTGGCGACGCTTGGAATGCAGGAGTGTTTTCCTTTTCCGCCTGCGTCGCGACAGTGATGAACTCGGTATCGTCAAACTCGTCGCCATAGTCATCGCTGTCCGACATGGCGATGGCTGCTGGTGGTGCAGCTGTTTATAGCGGCGTTCAGTAATGAGGTGACGGTCGACGCGTCTCGCTAGGCTACCGGTAGCGCGTTTCGACGGAGATCTTTTGGGAGGCGGGACCGAACAGCACGTCCCTTCCGCGATTAAGGTTCACCCGGTAATGGATGCGCATAAGGCCGACGCAGATTGAGCCTCTATTCGCCGAAGCCCCTAAGGGATGGAAAGTTCAATAAAAGGCCTTCCCCAGCTTCTTGCTTGCACACTACGCCAGACTTCACACACTCGCTTTTGTCTCTTCAACCCTTAATTCTGCCACTCGTTTAACAAAACCTGTATCTATTTAATCCATATACCCACTTCTTAACGCACCGTGCCGTCCCGCATATCACCAACCCTACCATCACAATGAAGTACACCACTGCCATCCTTGCTCTCGCTGCAGGCGCCTTTGCTGTGCCCCAAGCCTCGATCACGTCCGCCCCTGGAGCGCCCATTCCTTCCGGACTTTCGCCTGCCGTCAGCTGCGCCTTGAACTGCGAGGCTGGAGACGTCATGTGCCAGGCTGCTTGCTTGGGCAACGCCCGTCCCAACGCGTCCCAGGTCATCGACACCAACAACTGCGCTGCAAAGTGCGACCAGGGCGACGGCTCTGCGCCTGCTGCCACTGCGTACGCCAACTGCGTTGATGGCTGCATCAACTCCCTTTTCCCCAGCAGCCAGACCCAGTTCGCTCCCGGTGCCGCCGCTCCTGCGGCATCTGCGGCGTCCTCTGTCAAGGCTGGTGCCTCCGCAGCCACTGGCTCAGCCAACCCTACTGGCCCCGCTGGTAAGTCCAAACAAATAGAGCCGACACCGTTGAATACCTGCAGTCTAACACCACATAGCTACTGGATCCGTTTCTGGATCTGGCGCCGCTCCCGCGTCTACCGGTGCCGCTGACGTGAACTCGGCTCGTTTTGCTGGTCTCGGCTTTGCCGGCCTCCTCGCTGTCTTCGCCTTGTAAATGTCGATATTTGCTCATGCCTAAATTCGTTCTGCTGTTCGACGGTCAGTGCACGCTGATCGCGCGTACAAACGTGAAACGAACATGGATGTCGGTCATGTGGTTGGCGGGTGGAATCAGTGGGGCGCGAAGTTGGCCTGATGGCGGGGAGAAGTGTTGCAAGAGGTCATTTGTTGTGGAGAGTTAATTAGCTTCAGCGAATTGTACTCTTTTTGAAAGTCTTCCGAATGATGTGCATGCAAGTATGCTCTGCGGCCCCAGGTTGCTCGCGCAATGTGCGCCCGAGTCGTACCGATGGTGACTATGCCGCGACATTGCTCGTGCGTCGAAACCCAGTATGGCCGACCCTAGCAACTCCGGAACTTGAGAGACGCTTTTGGAAAGATAGGTCGCCTGCCCGATAATGTCCTTGGTTCAGCTCAAAGACATTTGTGACGCGAAGTGGTTGCCCTGGCCGTGTTGGGCCTCTTCGCTTCACGTAAGCAGGCCAAACGTTGTCCAGCGCATGCTGGTGTTACGAGGCATATTACTTAAGGTTGAGCCAATGACATTCTTCGACCCCGGGAAAGCGCAGATCCACAACAGAGCTTTCGCCATCAAGCACGCCCACACATAGATTCGTGTGCCTTCGGTGGATCAGGTTTACCGACAGACGTTTCAAAATCAGGTATTGGGGTGAAGTCGATAGACGCTTGTCCGTCGCTGCGATATGTGTGTTTGTGTGCGACGTGAGCCTTCGACCTTCGATTTCCCCATTTGACAGTAGAGCGCACAGGGGCAGCTGACCTCGGTCGCGCTGGCACGTAAGCTCCCTTGAAATACATCTTGGCTGCGATGCCTTAACAGTGGGTGCCGGAGAGCTGCAAATATTGTCTCGATCGAATCCGACCATCGGTGCGGCCCCGGAGCGCTCGGCGCGAGCGCGACATGAGTCGGCACTGGGCATCATCCGAAGACACTCTTCGAACAGCATGCAGAACATGGAGATATCGCCTTTAGAGGCTCTTGATGGCAGGGCACAGCTCGTCCAACGACTAAAGGATTCTGGAGAAGAACATTATTCAAGCTGCGCCTTGTTTCGAAACGCATCTCGCGGCGCATGTGCACAGCCTTTCGCATCCGTTGTGACTGAGCTTCGAATTTCCCCTGTGTCTCTGGCGATTGGGATGCGACGCTTATTCATACAATTTCTGGACTGGTGGTTGCGTTGCCAGCCCGTCGCCGTTGTCCATGGCTGATGTTGTCACGCAGTAGTTGAGACGATGACGGGAATGGAACCCACTAAAAGTTGGTGCACCAACTTGCATGCACCCCTGGACCGATCATGAAGCGAGTAACGGCAAAGATGCTATCCGCCAAGAGACCGAGTATTGGTCCTAGCGAATAAGGTACATGCTGGATATGGCTTATTATCCGTCTGGAGGGGCGTACGAAGGCCGGCCGCAGACGAGAGAGAAATGCAAAATGGACCTGCTAGTGTCCTTGTGCGCTATGGTGGACTTGCAAGGCCCGGCGGCTTTGCGCGTGCGATACCCTTCCACAAGAGGTGCCACGGTGATGACTGATGGATGAGACAGCTGGCTTTGAGTCTGGCGAGAATTGCTTGACAAAGCAGCCGGAGACCAAGCTGATGTGGCCGGAGTAGTTGGATGCAGTGCGGCACCAGATCCGAAAAGCGCGCGAGTGTGGAACAACTGACGCCAAACCCAGTGATATCTTCTTGCACGAAGATTAGTGCGCAACAGAGACGGGTACTGCGCCTGTGATGCTCGGGGTGATGATGGCGGCCATCTTCTCTGTCAGTCGACGTTGCCGCGAGGAAGCCGCCACGACACTAATGCAGTTTAGCCCGCGCTCACGTCCTGGACATGATCCCGAGTACATCGCCTCCTTCGACTCTTGTCGCTAGCCCACGCAGCCATCCAGCACCGCCTGTAGGCCATGGTCAAATACGGCAGGCCAAGTCGCAGTGCTATCGGTACGATAGCCGAGTTTTGTAAAAGATGTGTACGCAATAGCGCTGAACCGGAATTCCGTGGTAGCGTCCTTTCCGTAGCAAAACTATTCGTAAGGTAGAGTATCGGCTAGAAACTCAAATGAAGACGATGGGCACAAACTATGTGCAATGGCTATGTTGCCTAGTGGCGTCAGAATGGTATGCAAGTGCTCTGAGCAAAAAGGGTGCGAGGCGACAACGTGAACACGAAACATCATCACGGGGTCGCAACCATCAACGTCGAGAGGCCGAACCCCAGTGCCATCAGCCATGACCGATGGCATCCCGACGGGCGTCCAGCAGCGTGGGTATGCGGACATTGCCGCAAGGTGCAGTCTGGGATGTGCTGATGGGTGCGATTGAGATATGCAAAAGTGGTTAGATAGCTCCCGTTACCTATTAAAATCTTGGCGAGACGACCCTGGGCTACGCGATCCATGGATGCCGCCCTCTCTCGTTTTGGTTTCCTTCTGCCACTCACTTCCATTCTCCATTGATTCTTCTTACACGACACGCCTGCCCATATGTCTGGTCTCGACTGCCGGGCCTGACATCATCTGCATCGAATCTAGCGCCCTGTCGCTTCCAACTAACCCTTTTCCTGTGGTTTCTTCAACATTGATGGTTTATGCGCCATCGGGCTTCTCCATGCTACGTTGATATACCTCTCTGAACTGCGTTTCTCAACCACAGCCTTGGTCACGCGAGCCCGAGTTCTCAAGGGGTTTTCGCCGTCCTTTGGTTCGTCCACTGCGGCGTCACTGCTTTTAACAGAAGTAGTCTGCCACGATGGATCACCCAAGGAACGGCCATGGTGAGGAGGCCCATTCTGAAGATCAGTCTCTCGCAGACTCGACGCGCAACCAGAACGACGCGCAGCAGAACGCAGCCAACGGCACCAACGACGCTGGTGAATCTGCACCTTCAAAACCAGCAAGCAAAGATTCATCTACCCGGAATTCTACTCCTGGAGCCATATCTACGGATCATCGCAACTCTGCGCCAGACTCAAATGACGCGTCTGCCGCCATGGATTCGTTACAGCAGTCACGAGATGCATCTAGTGAGGCGCCAAATCCAGCGCAAGCTTCATCCAAGGATTCCGATGAAAATGGCGCTGTGCCTTATGGTACGCGGTCGCGCAACCGTCCCGGCAGGTCGCGGCCAAATTATGCTGAAGACACCGAAATGGATTTCGAGATGACGGCCGCTGCCACCAACGGTAACGGCTCCGAGCCTCCATCGCGTAGTTCTGTGGCCGCCGATGGTGGTCAGTCTGGAGGTGTGGGTGGGAAGAAAGGTTCCGTCCCTGCACCAAGCAATGCGTCGTGGGGTAATTCCGTATCCAACTCAAAAGACACTGCAGCGAACCCCAATATTTCCGGCGCATCAGCGGTCGCAGCAACAAACCCGCCCAGCACTGCGCAGGCTCCAGTCAAACGCCGAAAAAATGCAGCGATCTCCAATGGCAACCATCAAAGTGCGGCTGCGCCAAGCCAAGCAGGAGGGAAGCGCGGGAGTCATGTCATGCCTGCCGCCAGCAGCGCAAGGGAATCCAACATGCTGACATTTGAAAACACCGGTGCAATTCTCAAGGATGGCCACATGGAGGCCGACGATGGCCAGACTGTGTCCGTGAATGGTAAGTTCTGATTTGTTTTCCTTGCAGCTGAAGGTCATTACGTTGCGCCAGCCACGTCGTGCGGCTTTGTCTGCGGAATCTAATTGGGCGTCTAGACCAAGTGTACCTTGTGTGCGAGCCGCCAGGCGAGCCTTATTACCTTTGCCGGGTCATGGAATTTATCCACGTCAACAACGATCCAAAGCAGCGCGTCGAATCTCTGCGAGTCAACTGGTTTTACCGTCCGCGAGATGTCCAGCGCTACAACAATGATTCTCGCTTGGTGTACGCCACCATGCACTCGGACCTGTGCCCCATCACATCGCTCCGAGGCAAATGTCAAATCCTGCATCGAAGTGAGATCGGCGATCTTGATGAATATCGCAAAATGAAAGACAGTTTCTGGTTCAACCAGGTCTTCGATCGCTTTATCCATCGCTGGTACGATGTCATCCCCACGTCGCAGGTCATCAACGTACCCGAAAAGGTCAAGAAGGCCTTGGACGAGCGATGGAAGTATATTTGCCTGGAGACGAGCCGGGTGAAGGAATTGACCAGTGCCGTTAAAAGCTGCAAGCGCTGTGTTGGCTTTTGTGCATCGTAAGCGCAACATCACGTGCCCTATCTTCGCTCTTCTATGCTAAACATATCTACAGCAACGATTCAGTCGAATGCGCCGTGTGTCGCAACACATACCACATGAACTGCGTCCGTCCACCGCTGCTGAAAAAGCCGTCGCGCGGTTTCGCGTGGGCATGTGGTCCGTGCAGTAGAGCCCAGGAGAAGAAGCTTGAGGCCCGCCGAACTCCGCTTTTGGGCGCTGGGGGCGAGGAACTCGATGAAGAAGAGCCACTTGACGAGGAAGAAGAGGAAGCTGGGGCCGATACCAATGCCAATACTCCAGATCCCGAGGGACATGCGGACTCTCACCCTGGAACACAGGCCGAAATAGCATTGGCGAAGATGTGGCCAATGCGATATCTAGGCATTCACGCCCGGGTCGAAGATGCACTGCAGTACGACGATCGAGCGATCTACCCCCGTGCTAGTTCGCGTCTGGGACCACGACATCAAGCGAACATCAATGTATGGCATGGCCACCCTGTAGAGCTGGTCAAGCCTGCCGAGATCAAGAAACGCTATGTCAAGGCGGCGGGGAACAAAAAAGAAGGGAAACTGTCCAAGGAGACCGTCGCAGCAATCGAAGCAGACAAGGCCGAGAAGGCGCGGCGCCCCAAATGGGTAATGGACGAGCCTCCAGGATACGTGCGCCGCGGGGAAGACTACCCAAACAAAGACTCCAAGTGCACTGCCGAGCTGATGTTCAAGATGCCCCCTTTGGGTGTGCACTCGACCCGTGGCGAGGACAATGCGCCAACGGTGAATGAAGAACAAGTGAAGGCCTACATGGACCGAGCCCGGGCATTGGCGAAGCACGTTGGAGTCGAGCCCTATCATACGAATTTCCTGGACAAGTGCTTGTCGCTCTTCACGAAACATCAGTACGATGCAGAAGTGGCTTTGAAACACGTCAAAAAAATCGACAAGCGAAAGGATCTGAAGGAACCGGAGCTGAGCAAAGAGGAGGAAAAAAAATGGAACGATGGCGTTTCCAAATACGGCTCCGAGATCCGAAGTGTCCGTCTTCACGCTAGCAAAACAATGTTCTATGGGGATGCCGTGCGATACTACTACATGTGGAAAAAGACGCCCAAGGGTAGAGAGATTTGGGGCGCCTATAGCAACCGCAAAGGCCGGAGTAAGAGGGTAGAGCCCGACGCTCAGACTCGATTACTAGACGATGTTGCAGATAACCAGGATGACTCTGCATTCGACAACGACAAGGCCATACAGCGAAAGCGCAACTTCCAGTGCAAATATTGCAACGTCCGGCACTCCCGGCAATGGAGACGAGCCCCCGGTGTCTCTCCCGGCCAAATGCTGCCCCCTGATGGTCGCTCCAAGGATAAGAGTGGCTTTCTCATTGCGCTCTGCATTCGCTGCGCCAATCTATGGCGCAAATATGCGGTGAAATGGGAAAATGTCGATGAGATTGCAAAGAAGGTCGCACAAGGTGGAGGTAAAGCTTGGAAAAGGAGGATTGACGAGGAGTTGCTACGAGAGGTCTATGCCGCGCAGACCGATCCTAGCTCCAAGGGCGTTACCCCAGAATACGTCGACCTTCCTGCTGCTACCGTACAATCTGTCAATGAGCCGCCTAAGAAGAAGCAAAAGACTGCTATCATGGCAAATGGAGACAGTGGGACATCGACTCCAGTCAACGAGCCTGCGCCGAAAAAGAAAGAAAAGGAAAAGCCCCCGCCGGTGCCCAAGGCACCCACTCCTCCTCCTGTGCCTGCTCCGCCACGCCTGAAAGAACTGCCTTGCTCCGTGTGTCGCTCAGTAGACGGTGCTCGTGTTGAGTGTGCTGCCTGTCGCCTGACAGTCCACAAGGCTTGTTATGGAGTTGACGATCCCCGGCAAGCCAATAAATGGTATTGTGACACTTGTAGGAATGACAAGAAGGAAAGCGTTTCCTATGTAAGTATCAAGTACATCCAGACTCGCACATCAACTGACCATGGCCAGACCTACGAGTGCGTACTGTGCCCTCACAGAGAGACCGAACAAGAATTCTACGAGCAGCCAAAGGTGACGCATAAGAAGAAGACCGATAGGGACCGGGAGAAAGAACGTCTGGAGAAAGAATTAATCGACAGAGCGAAAGAAGAGTATCGTCAACGGCAGCAAGAAAAGGGGCGGCCACTTGTGCCTCGCGAACCACTCAAGCGCACAGCTGACAACAATTGGGTGCATGTTTATTGCGCGCTTTGGCATCCGGAGATCAGGTTCAGCAATGCGACACGATTCGATATGGTGGAGGGAATTGGAGCGCCAACATTGCGTTATGATGCTATGTGTAAGCTGTGCAAGACCATGAACGGCGCTTGCGCATCTTGCCTGCATTGTCATGCTACATTCCACGTCGGCTGTGCGCATGGCCAGGGCTACGTTTTCGGTTTCGACATGACACCCGTCAAGGCCTCGCGGAGAGATGCTGTACCTACGGTCACGCTAAACGGAGACACGGGCTCCATGGCTGCGGCTATTTGGTGTAAAGAGCATGCGCCTAAAGCTCAACCTCACCCTATGAACGAACAACTCGAAGGGACCGAGATGATTGCTTTGCAACTCTTTGCAAGAGAATTCAAGCAGGCAGACTTGACACTTACAGGGACTGCACGCAAGGCCAACCTCGTCGATCAATCCACCCGAATCGTTCCCCAAGCTCTGCCGACGCAGACTAATCGAAGGGCTTCTGCTATCACAGCGCAAACACCAACTTCCGCAAGAGGCAGGCAATCCAACGCTGGGCTACCCGTGAAGGAGGAGTCAAGGGAATCGTCAGTGCCGAAGTCCGAACGCAAATGTGTTCATTGCAAGATCGAGGCAAGTCCTCGATGGTGGGTGACGGATGACCAGGCCCCACTTGCACAATCTGGTGTTTGTGTGGTGGATGGTCCACTTCCCGTCAACGGTGTCGAAACCAATACAAGTCACGCAAGCGACCAGAGTCTGCGCACCGAAGAAGAACCCTTGACCAATGGGTCTGTGGATCACAAGATGACTGATGCACCGCCTGTCGTTGCGGTTGCCCCACGAGAGCAACTGAAGCTCGACACGAATGTTGCCGGTGTTAAGTCGAAATCCTATCTGTGCCAAAAGTGCCATTGGAAGAAGAAGAATGGTGTGAAGGACGAGGAAGAGCGTGAGAAGCCTACGCTCGACCTTCTTGATCCACAGCAACTGACTCTACGTTCACCACCTGTACAACCATTTGTCCCACCACCACCACCCGCAATGGCAGGATCATGGAACGTACCGAATGGCCCTCCACCACCACATGCAGCGAGTCAGCCACCTCCATTGCCGGCGTGGCACAATGGAGCTCCACCCCCAGGGCCCAATCATCTTCCTCACCACCTACACAATGGCATCGGGCACCCACCACCACCACATGGTGCCCCTATGAATCAACCTCCACCATTTCACGCCCCGTATCCTCCTCCACCAGGCGGTTACCCTCCCTATTCTGGCCCACCAATGCATCCGCAGATGCCTTCAGCGTTATCTCGTGGCTCGTACCCACCACCTGCCAGTGGTGCGCCTCCCCCATTGCATCTCAACAATGGTGCAATGATGCTCAACGGCATGCACTCGCCTCATGCACCACCGTACTCACCTACACATGCACATGGGCATCCTTCATCTCGTCCAAGTGAGAATCCATATACCGCTGCCCCTCAAGGAATGCCGCGATACCCAAACATTCACCACGGGAGCCCCGCGCCCGGCCGACCTGCGACCCCACGGGATGCAGTGATGAGAGATGCTCCACCTATCACTTCAGCGCCAACAGAGCGCGCCAACACGGGAGCTAGCGCCAGTCCTTCGCTTCGAAACTTGTTACATTAGTCACTTGTGCTTTTTTTCTATTCCTGCAACTGCATATTCGTTTACACTCTAAACATCGGGCATATTTGGATCGGAGTTGGCAGCGCCTTTGCGCGCCCGGCATTGAGAGTGGGCCACCGCGGCGAAACTAGATCGTGGGTGAGATCAGCCCGGGAGATGGATACGCGCGGTGTGTGCGTTGGGGAAATGGGAACATGGGAAGAGGAGTTCGGTGGCATTATACCACACATAGCCTGTTTTCTTATCGTGTAGTGTTGGTCAAGGGAACTGGCCAGCTTGCGCCTTCGCCGTGTATGGTACGTCGAGCAGTAGACAGTGATTGCATTCAAAGCAAGCACAGGAGAACAATCATACGTCACCGCAGAAACAACTGTCTCAATGCGTTAAACATTGCGTGACGTGGCGTGGACGCAGACGGGTGCTCGAGCTCTTACGGTGTGGCCATCAAACAACGCCACGATGCTTCAAAGGTGGGAAGAATGCATTGATGCGCCTCTTTACGAAGCCGAGGATTGACGTTCCTGCCGTAGCCGGGAGCTAAGCTTTTCCAAACCCCGCCGCTGCACAGCACGGGCAGCCGGACGCGTGTGCGTCCAGGTCCCTTGCATATTCGGCTGACGATGCCAACCTCATTGAGACCAGCCTCACCAGCCACAAGTCATCTCCATCTCCTTTTCGTATTGCCCGCGCTGCGTTTATTATTGAACTCTCTTAGCTCTCTCCACTGTTTCATTGCTATCCGTCTTGACCATCATTCATCATCTTTTTGTTGTTTTCTCTTGATTGTTGCAAGACCAAACCCCCCTGCGCATCTTGAAACCAACGCACTTGAACTCGACACGATTGAAACAGGCAGCGTAGAAGACCTGCGACGCACCACACTTCTGAGCTCGGGAGTGAGATCACCGGGAACGTAACACAGCCACGGCAGAGACATTGGAACCTTGCGCCATATACCACTCGCCGGGCAGACGGATTGTTACACATAGTTGTTGCCTCCCTGGCTGTGCTCTTGGACAGACATTCACGCCCTGTGTTTGCGAGCTATCTACCGACACATACTGCTATCTGAAGAGGGGAAGATATATACGACCAACATGGTGCTGCAAAAACGATACTGTGTCGAGTACGCAGATAGGAGTATTGAATGCTTTGGCGACGAAGGGTTCTGGTACACAGACGTCGGTTCTCTCCGCTCCTATACTTTCCACGAGGGAGCAAGTACTAACACCATTCCAGAAAGGCATCATCATAAAATGGATCATCCTCGGCGTCCTCTTCGCGCTGTTCATGGCCTGGTTCGTCGGCGGCTACATGCACGCCAAACAACGCTTGAAAAAAGGTCTCCCGCTGCTGGCATACCATCGTGTACGTCTCCCTCCCCTTCCTCATCCTCCTTCCATTCCTCATATTAACTCCCAACTAGTTCCTGATATCTTACTCGGAACGCAAACGCCACGGCCAAGTCCCACAGAACCACTTCACCTTCTACGCACAGGACCAACCGTACTACCCCCACGCTCAACCGCCGTACCAGCAACCCCCCGCTGCAGGCCCGTATGCCGAACCCCCGCCCATGTATAACAACGCAGACGCACCGCCACAGTATTTTGCGCCGCCGGGGGCGAGCAAGGCGAGTCGGAATCAGCAGGGCGTTGAGATGCCCGTGTATGGCGCGCCGGTGCATGGTGCGCCGCAAGGGCCGCAGCAGAGCGGTGTTGTGGGCGATGATGTTGAGCAGGGGAGTGGGCAGGGGCAGAGTCAGTTGCCGCCGAGGCCGCAGCAGGCAAAGGAGAAGTTGAAGGGGATTGTGGGGCGGTTTAGGAGGTAGATGGGGAGGGGCGCTGTGTGGCTGGATCATGAGCGTTGGAGTTTTTCTTTTGAGGGGATGTATGTATACTATGTTTTTGTAATGGCGAGCAAATACCCTAAAGATGTTCGGTTCTTGTTTTATGCACATGGTGTACTGGGGAGGTATGCTTTGGGGTTTGTTTTCTCTTTCCGATTCGTACTATAGATGGATGATCATGATTCAGCTCCAAGTGAGTGAGGTCAAAAACATTGCTCCCTCGGTTCAATCGATATCCATAGCCTCGACCTCTCGCGGGGGTATATGCACATGCACATGCACATTCATCCTCCTCGGACTCGGCACCCTCTCAACCTCGACGAGCGGATTCGCCTGACCCTTCCTAATCCTCTGCCTCGCCTCGACAATCGCCTTCCTCACCCCATCCCTCTCCTCGGGCACCGTCAGACTCGCAGGCACATTATACAGCACCATCTGGTTATTCTCGTTGCTCTGCGGCTCGGGCCCCAGCAACACGTGCCGCGGGATCTTGCTCAGGTGCTTCTCGATGTCCGGCAGGAAAATCGGCTTCTCCTCGTCCGACTCGATGTCGCTGAGCTCCGCGGCTAGGTCGTGGATGTACACGCGGTGCGGCGTGTCTTGGACGTCCATGGCGTCGGGGGCGCGTGGGGGCGGTGTGCGGGCGCGGGGGGAGAGGGGGGGGATGTAGAGGCGCGTGCCATTGTGGTCGACTGCGTCGTGTTAGTAGACGGACGTGTGAATAGGAGCGATGCTTGTATGCGTACCGAGGTTTAACAGGTCGAATCGCTTGCTCAGTCGCTGCTCATGCTCGAGCGGCGACTCGGCGGACCGCTTGAGGCCGTGGGGGGCATGTTGCGGCGCGAAGGGACTACTTGGAGCCACGACCTGCGCCATCCATGACAGTGTACGCCGATGTCCAGGTATGCGGGATGTAACTAACAAGGCCGACGATAGGCGACTTCGGATCGGGTTACATCAAGAAGATGGTCGTGTGTCGGGGTTTATATGGTGCGATGCTGTAGGCGGACGGGTCGTGAATGTTCCAGAAGGATACCGCCGGCGACGATCGCGTTAGCAGCTATGAGCCCCGCCTTGCACGCTCCCGCAGACGGGTGTGCTTGTGCGTCCCACCATTTGCAGTCTTCGGTGAATGTTGCTACCGCGCACACTCACAGCTGCCCCTCTGAGTCACCCCGGGACTAGAGGCGGATTATCCTTGGCCCGCATCTGCAGCTGCTTTGCGACTCGACAACCACCCCCACGACGCTCTTTTGCCGCCACTTTGCCACGCCTCAGTGAGAAGAATATACCCCACGCGCCGGCCGCAAACATGGCGCTGGTCGACGAGCAGCACGAATGGGGCGCGAAGAAGGTCCGCCAGACTTTCTTGGACTACTTCAAGAAGAACGGCCACAGTTTTGGTATGTCTTGGACCACGGACTCGTGCAATCCAAATATTGCACTGTGTATATCGAGACATGCAATTGACACTACGCAGTCCCCTCCTCCTCGGTCGTGCCCCTCTCCGACCCCACCCTCCTCTTCACCAATGCGGGCATGAACCAGTACAAGTCCATCTTTCAAGGCACCGTCGACCCCTCGTCCGACTTCGCCTCGCTGAAGCGCGCCGCCAATTCGCAAAAGTGCATCCGCGCCGGCGGAAAGCACAACGACCTCGACGATGTGGGCAAGGACAGCTATCACCACACCTTCTTTGAGATGCTGGGCAACTGGAGCTTCGGCGACTACTTCAAAAAGGAGGCCATTGCCTTCACCTGGGAGCTCATGACCAAGGTCTATGGCATCGACCCCAACAGGCTGTATGTCACGTACTTTGAGGGCGCCCATGGCCTGGAGCCCGACCTCGAGGCCAAGGAGCTGTGGAAGAGCGCCGGTGTGCCAGAGGACCATATCCTGCCTGGAGACATGAAGGACAACTTTTGGGAAATGGGCGACCAGGGCCCGTGTGGACCTTGCTCCGAGGTCCACTACGACTTGAGGGAGCCCGTCGATGGGACATACAGGAATGCGTCAGACTTGGTGAACAAGGACGACCCTGAGGTCATTGAGATCTGGAACAATGTCTTCATGCAGTACAACCGCGAACCCGACCGGTCGCTAAGGCCGCTGCCGAACAAGCACATTGACACGGGCATGGGATTCGAGCGGTTGGTGTCGGTGCTGCAGAAGAAGATGTCGAATTACGACACGGATGTTTTCACACCACTGTTCAAAAGGATACAAGAGATTACAGGCGCGCGGCCGTACAACGGAAAGTTTGCCAACGAGGACCCTGATGGCATTGATACTGCATACCGAGTCGTCGCTGATCATACCCGTATGATGAGCTTTGCGATTGCCGACGGTGGTGTGCCCAACAACGTTGGACGAGGATACGTCGTTCGTCGCGTGCTGCGAAGAGGCGCACGATATGCGCGCAACTACTTTGGCGTCGAGATTGGCAACTTCTTCTCCAAGATCATCCCAACGCTGGTCGAGCAGATGGGCGACATGTTCCCCGAGATCAAGAAGAAGCAGCAGGACATTATCGAGATCCTCGACGAGGAAGAAAAGGCTTTCGCCAAGTCACTGGACCGTGGCGAGACCATCTTCAAGAAGTACGTCGCAAAGGCTCAAAAGGCTGGCTCAAATGACCTGCCCGGAGACGATGTCTGGCGGTTGTACGACACGTACGGCTTCCCGGTCGATCTCACGAAGCTCATGGCTGAGGAGAACGGTCTGAACATCAACGACAAGGAAGTCGACGAGGCGCAGGAAAAGGCTCGCGAGGCTAGCAAGGGCGACAAAGCGGCTGCTGGCGTGGTGGTCAAGTTCGACGTACACGACCTTGGTGCGCTTGACAGCATGGACAATGTACCAAAGACGGACGACTCGTTTAAATATGGACGCGAAAACATCACCACCACCATCAAGGCGATATATCACAACAAGAGGTTCTTAAAGACCACGAGCGAAGTGCCAGAGGGAGAACAGTTTGGTGTGTTGCTGGACAAGACGAACTTCTACGCCGAGCAGGGTGGTCAAGAATACGACACTGGACGGTTGCTGATTGATGGCGAGGCTGAGATTAGCGTTGATAACGTCCAGGTTTACGCTGGTTACGTTTTACACACAGGTTACCTCAAGTACGGTGAGTTGAAGGTTGGTAGCAAAGTCATCGCAGAGTTCGATGAGCTGCGGAGAAACCCCATCCGCAACAACCACACTGGCACTCACGTCCTCAACTACGCCCTCCGCGAGACCCTCGGCAACGAAGTCGACCAGAAGGGATCACTCGTCGCTCCAGAGAAGCTGCGCTTCGACTTTTCACACAAGGCTGGTCTGTCAGACGCCGAGCTCAAGAAGGTCGAGGACATCTCATCAGACTACATTCGCCAAAACGCCGAAGTCTACGCCAAGGACGTACCACTGGCGAAGGCAAAGGAGATTCGTGGACTGCGCGCTGTCTTTGGCGAGACCTACCCCGACCCAGTACGCGTTGTCTCTGTCGGTGTCCCTGTTGAAGAACTACTCGCCGACGTCAAGAATGAGAAGTGGGAGAAGCTCTCCATCGAGTTCTGCGGTGGCACCCACGTCCTCAAGACCGGCGACATCAAGGAACTTGTCATCCTCGAAGAGTCCGGCATCGCAAAGGGCATTCGTCGTATCATCGCCGTAACAGGCCAAGAAGCATACAACGTGCAACGCATCGGCAATGAATTTGCTGAACGCATCGATCTCTTCGGCAAGATGAAATTCAGCCCCGAGAAGGAAGCAGAGGCCAAGAAACTCCAGCTCGAACTCAACCAGCTGTCCATCTCCGCCATCAAGAAGACAGAGCTCCGCGACGCATTCGCCAAGATCCAGAAATCCATCCTGGACGAACAAAAAGCGTTTGCCAAAGCAGACAACAAGCGCGTGCTTGATGAGGTCACAAATTTCTTCAAAGACGAGAGCAAGACGTTCCTCGTCAAGAAGGTCGAGTGGTCGAGCAACGTCAACAAGGCCATCAGCGAGGCGATCAAGGCTATCTCAGGACCCAAGTCGACACTTAAGGATCGCTCGCTGTATCTTTTCAGCGCGAGTCCCGTGGAGGGCAAGGTCGTGCATGGCTGTTATGTCGCCGAGGTGAGTCTACCATCCAACGGCGTATTTTCAATGGGGATGCACGCTAACATCACATCAGCAACACAAGGCTGCTGGCGCCGATGGGCCGAAATGGGCATCGTCCGTTACGCCCATCATCGGCGGCAAGGCGGGAGGCAAGCCTGGTGCGCCGACGGCGATTGGGCAGGGCACGAATGCGGACAAGGTGGATGATGGCGTGGAGGAGGCGACCAAGTTCATCGAGCAATTGAAGCTGTGAATGGACTGAGATGGAAAGATAGAAGCATAGTGTGGCGTGATTTGAAACTAGAAAGATTTGTTCAAGAAACATTTTGGGTGGTGTGTAAGCAAGGCTATGGGGATGTTGACGACGTGCCAATTGGAGTGAGGACATGTGGTAGCAATCAATGTACTACATACAACACCGCAGCCAAGTCATGCATTGCAATCCCCAGGCTGGATCGCAAGCACTCGGCTCAGCGTACTCGGCGCCTCTCTGCCATTGGCCGGCCTGCTGCATTCGAAGGAGCTCGTATTTACCGAGTCAACTCGCTACACCAACACCAGGATTAGTGAGCCAATGGTGGACTCACTAATCCTCGTGTCGCAGCTAATACTTGACTGCAATCTCTAGCGCCAAAGAGACGTGGATTGATGCGCTGACAAGGCTCTCTCCCAGAAAAACCGGTCAAACAGAAGAGGTCTAACCAGGACGTGATCCAATCTCATTGACTGAGCCAATGCGGCTCTGTTGCACTGCAATCTCTAGCGCCTGCGAGACGTTGATATTGACAAGGCTGTATCTCACAAAAACCGGTCAGACAGAAGAGGCCTAAGCACTGCAATCTCTAGCGCCTGCGAGACGTTGATAATGACAAGGCTCTGTGTACTGCGATCCCTGACTCCACCTCGATACCATCTTGAGCTTGATATCTGGTAGAGTGAGTCTACACAGCACCGGGTAGCGTGAGTGTGAACAGTCGTGAGTGGCAAGCACGCGAGAAGACTACGGAACATCCTCCACATGCCAATCAGAGCTTCATCATATAGTATCCACCGTCAAGGCCGTGTAACGCCTCGAACCCGAAATCAAGCCGTGAGCCGAATCAAATACCTCATGCCTCACTGACCCTGGTTTGCCACATGGTTAGACGATCTTGACCGGTTTGCTATACAAAGTATGGTTAGACGATCTCGCACTGCACTGCAATTCCTAGCGCTAGGGAGACAGCATAAGTTCTGCAGAGGCCTTGCTATACGTCCAATAGCAGCTTAGGTCCAAGTCACAACCTCCCATAGTGTGCGAGTTAGAGTCTACACTGCAGTTACTAGCAACGGTAAGACGTTATTACACTGAAAAGACTCTATACACAACAATTCCTAGCTTCGACGGAAAAAACTGCGTAATCCCAACCTCTCTCCGAGTCATCCTACGTAGTACTAGGTGGTGTGAGGGTAAATACATATACTACAGTTATATAAGTACAAGGGCGCAAGGAGACTACGAGACATTCTCAATGTACTAATCTGAGATGTAATCTACACTAGCGTCGATGTAGTAGAACCTATCTGGGGGGGGGGAATGTAAATATATGCGTCTAAGAAGAGGTTGCACATAAGAGGCGTTGCACGGCAGTGCTAAGATTTGCAATTTTGCACTGCAATTCTTAGCGCCAGCGAGGCGTAGACAAACTAACCAGGCTGCGTGCACTGCAACTAAGAAGGAAAGCCATGGTGTTACGTCCAATGAACGCTCAGATCTCAAGTTCAGCCCGGTGATATTGTGGGCGGTGCTTTTGTACTGCAATTCCTAGCGCCAGCGAGGCATTGATACACCAACAAGGCTGCGTGCAACGCAAACTCTACTTAAGATTTCCCTGCAATTCATGGTGTTGAAAGAGGCTTTGATACACTAATAAGGCTCTATGCACTACAATTCCCCGTTTCAAGAAAACGCCATCTTAGTCTGAATACCTACCTCCTCAAGTGATCCTACGTAGTACACAGGTAGTCTAGGTGTGGAAGCGTATATACTACAGCTGTATGGTACAAATACAAGTATTTGAGGTGACTACGATGCTTTAAACTAGAGGCCTAAATCTCTATTGCTGTCGATCTGGCGAAATAACATGTAGCGAAGAAAAATGTAAATCTATACGTATCCTAAGGGGTCGCACTCAAGGGGCCCGGCTGTGCTAGTTTTCACTGCAATTGCTAGCGCGGGGGAGACGTTGATGCCACCAACGAGGCTGCGTGCACTGCAATCACTAACTTCCTTCTCAGCATCGATCTTCAATATTCAATTTGAAGTTAGACATGGACGTTGCGGAGACTTGACAAGTAGACATGGGGCTTCGCTGTGCAAGAATTTCTTTCCACAATGGCGAGATCATCAAGTCTACCCTTCTTTTCTTCACCTAAAAGCCGTCTGTTGCCAGCGCCGAGTGCTGTTGTCATCAGCTTACGGCGCCAATATGCATGAGCCTAGCGGTACGATGAAGACTTTTCGCCATCTTAATTTATCCGAATGAGATCGACAGCACGTTCAGCTAAGTTTACTGCGCAGTACTGACGGGACGATCAAAAGCATCAATGTCAGCCAGCTCTTTCAAATTTGTTGTGAAAACATAAATTGATCTTCACGTTACTACGATTACACCCCGTTCCCTTCAAGTCCTATTCAGCACGCCATGCATATCTTGTCTAATCATCGCGCTCCTCGGCCATCTCATGGGCAGCCTTGCCAGCCTCAGCAGATGCGGCTGCTTTCTCTTTCTTGACAGCCTCAGCAGCAACCTTCTCCTCTTCCTTCTTTTGTTTTTCTGCGGTAGCCTTCTCCTTCTTAGCGGCTTCCATAGCGACCTTTTCCTTTTGGGCGGCCTCCATGGCGGCCTTTTCTTGCTGGGCGGCTTCCATGGCGGCCTTTTCCTTCTGGGCAGCTTCCATAGCGACCTTCTCCTTCTGGGCAGCCTCCATAGCGACCTTCTCCTTTTGAGCAGCCTCTGCAGCAGCCTTCTCCTTCTGCGCAGCTTCTGCCGCAGCCTTTTCTTGCTCCGCAGCTCCAGCAGCGCCCTCAGCAGCACCAGCAGCAGCACCAGCAACAGGAAGGAAGATACCTGCATAGCATTAGTCACGTGTGTCTCATCTCAACAGCTGCTCGACATACCCCACTCTCCTTCAGCAGTGACATTCTTGTTCAAGTTCAGCGTAACCTCGTTCTCCTCCAGCTCAAACTCCAGCTCTCCAAGAAGACCAGCAATCACAAACGAGCCCGTCTCGGCGCACAGTCTGCCGACCTGGGCCTGCGTCACGTCCTTGCCAGCGAGACCGGCGGCCGCAGCGTCGAAGATGTAATCGATCTTGCTGAGCGTCAGGCCAGCGCCCTTGCTAACCGAGAGCGCGACCTTGTACGAGTTGGGCTCGATGGCCTCGAAACCCGTGGGTGGGGCGGCAGCAGCGGCGCCGGCATTTTCGGTCACGGTGATCTCGTCGGCCGCGGCGGACTGGAACTCGAACTCGAATTTGCCGACGGTGCTGGGTGTGAAGACTAGATCTTGCTTCAGGTCGCCGCCTTGGACGGGGACGGCGGTGTCGAATGCGCTCTCGATCTCGACTTCGTCTGTTGCGTTGTTAGATGGTGTGGTGGGACTTGTCAGATGCGTGGAAACTTACTCGCTTTTGCCTCTTCTTCTCCAGCTGCGGCTTCGCCTTCGGCCGCGCCTTCCTTGGCTCCTTCTTGAGCGCCGGCTGCCGCTTCTTTCTCTTTGGCGGCTGCTTCCTGTTCTTTGGCAGCTGCTTCCTGTTCTTTTGCTGCAGCTTCTTTCTCCTTTACTGCGGCTTCCTGTTCTTTCGCACCTGCCGCAACCTCTTCCTTGGCTCCTGCAGCCTCTTTCTGCTTGACACCGGCTGCCTCCTTCTCTTTGGCTCCAACAGCTGCCTCCTTACCAACCTCAGCAGCCGCAGGACTGTTGCAGCTGACCTCCTGGAGCTGGGCACGCTGGTTGCGACGGCGAAGACTGATTGGGTGCACAGCCCTCGCAACAGGCACTATACTGCGCTCAGAAAGTAAGATTGCATTTGGTCGAGCAGAGACCGAGGCCGGAACAGCAAGGACGCAAAGAGCGAGAGTGAGGATGTTGGAATGCATGGTCGCTGTATAATATAGATGTCAGATCGGACTGTAGAGAATGAATGGTTTATTGAAACGAGCGGACCGGCCGAATGAATGTAAAAAATTGGAGAAGGAAACGAAGTAGTGGATGCGAATGCAATGCAGCGAGTGGAGCTATTGTTGACGAGCGATCGACTTTCTTTAAGTACGGTGTGAGCATCTGGTGATATCGCCATGTCTACCGTGAGCTAGAATGCAAGCGGTGGCTAAGACCGCTCGCTACATGCTTGACAGGTGCCAAAACGTCTTGTCGCCTTGGCGATGTACGGGGCGTTGAGATGAGATGAGCAGATATGCTCGAGCTTACTTTCAATGGAAGCGATTTCTCCTGACCTTGGTTTTGGGGTGTCTATTCTTGTAGACGTTCCAAATGGCATGCTCTTGGCCTGAGGCTTGACACTTGGCGAGCGGCTTACTTTCAAAGGATCATGCTCGTGGCCTCGATGTAGTGAAGTAAAGGTCTGCGGCTATGCTGCGTACTCATAGTATAAGTGTCAATCCAAAGGTCTGGTAGACGACTTAGCATCGATAAAATCCCATGGCTTCCCAATTAGCTTCCCTAGCAACAGCGACATATGGAGAGCTTGGAAGCTTCGGAAGGGCCAAGTTCCAGAGGATTCCTGGGCAGCTGCTAAGCATTATGAACGACCACCCCTCCGTTCCGAACAGTCGCGCCATCTAGCGCTCAGAAGACAGCTGCGACTGTGGCGCAAAGACAGTGTTTGATGTTCCGCTCCGCACGATGGTGAAACAGGTGAAGCAGCCCACAAAAGGCTGGAGACGGAGAGATAGCCGAAATGCTAACCCCACCTAGGCTTAGCCCTGGGCTCAAACAGTTGTTATTCTGGTATCAACACCCTGTTCAGTCTCCAACATAAGCCTAGACCAAGGTATTCGCGGGTCTGTCTCCGTCAAATGAGTGTGCTCATTTCTGTTGCAGGAGATGGCGGGCTATATGGCCGTGCGCGATATCATGCACTGTAGAAACACCTATGGAAGCGCTCTTCACCTCGGCCCTCGATGGTCAGGTAGGTCGTGTTGCGCTCTTTTCTCCTAATACACCTACAAAGTTTTGTTCTCCAGTCATTTATCTTCTCGTATACGTGGGTCATAACTGTTGTTGATAGTATGTCGGTCCACTCTCAGATCTTCATATTGGCATCTGTAGAACCAGATCCATAGCACGTATTAGGGCACATAGTGAAAGGACATGTTGCATTTATCCCTGAGTATGTTCCTCAGCATGTGCTAATCATCGATCTTATATCTCTCTATCACTGAGCTTGAAGTCGATAGAACAAATCGTACACTAGTACACCTAGCCAGTTCTTGCCATGAATGCTCTTGCTGGTCATGATATCACAACACTGGCTACATTATGACATTATTTAAATGTCTTCACCACCTCGACAGTAGTTCACGCGCCAAATTTGAGGTTTTTATCTTCTCAAAAGGCTGCAAATGAGTCCACTGAGTACTTCCACTGGCAGCAAATGCGCGAGCAAGCATCATTAACTATCACCATGAAAGGCATTTCTATGCGCGCTGCTGTTCATGTGATGAGGTATTCATCGCCTGCCTATGTGTATCCCGCAGTCACTAAGAAGTGAACCTTAGTCGTTTGAAAATTGATCCATTATTAGTAAGTGATGCTGCCGCCGAGGAGCTGGCAATTTATTCTTTCTTTCCGAAAGCCAATTTGGATGGCGACATGGTTGACTCGGATGACGACAAGATCGTATTAGTGCATCACTGATTCTGATAATCCTTAGAAGATGTGGGTGCTTCGACGGAAGTCTTGGCCTTGCCTATTTATGGGCTCTACATCACTGAAGGAGCTAGATTCGCGATTTCATAGGTTTCACTGTACTTTCATGCACACTTGGCAACCTAGGGTGATGGGGAAACAGGGGCTTTGAGTATTTGCTTCACTTCGAACAAGTTCGCACTGCAAAGCTGCAATAGTCTGTACACACTCTCTGTTTCACATCACTGATAAGCACATCGATCAGTTCTTTTCCCGACAATTGGCTGCTTGCGCTAATAATACAACTATGCCCAGTTTCATGCTTCAGCGATTAGCATTCAACATTCACTCGTGTGAGTATATCCGATCGCATTGGCATACCAATCGCAACTCCACATCACACTTTCACATGCGCCATCTCTACTTCGCATTCCGTTCACCGAGTACGAATCATCTCCCTCAGATTCCGATCTCCACATTCAGTCGGCATTGCGATGCTTGGCCGCGTACACCTTCGGCAACATGTGATTTCCCGGTCGTTTCCCCGCATGCCCAACGTCACGAATCGGGGGCACGCAGGGGTGATCGCAATACCAATACATCGTGACAAGGCATCGTGCAATTTCAACCCGGCAAGGCAAAAAATTAGTTCTGGTATCTAGGTTTATCTACATGTCCGTTGTCCTCCAAAGCTTGAATATGAGTTCGTCTAGCTTTGCGTAATATTAATTCCCAAAGTGCTCAGCGCCGGTCCGACGTTCAAATCTACATTGACCGTGTTGCTCTTCAGTGCTTCTTCGTAGTACTTGAGGTTGACGCCGTTCCTGATTGTTGAGTTTCCGGTGATGGACAGCGGGACGATAGCGTTCTTGTACTTGGTTTGCACGAGGCTGAGCACGTCCAAGGGTTGGATCTTCGCCTGCATGGGGACGTTGTTGTCGCCCGGCTTGAGGACGAGGTTAGGCAGCAGCGCGGTGCCGATGGGTGTGCTGTCGATCGCGAGGTTCATGGTGACGTTGCCGAGATCGAGGGTCATGACGGATGGGTTGGGGATGTAGACTTCGCCGACCATGTTAGAGCCGTCGGGCAGGAGCTCGGATTGGCCGGAGAGGAGCTTGATGGAAGTGATGTTCAAGCCCTTGAGTTTGTTGAGGCCTACACAGTTAGTGTCATGTCTAGATGGGATGGCATATAAAACTCACCCTTCATTGAGACGACCTTGTTGTAGTCGACGTCCATTGTTGGGAGTCCTTTGAGGTGGATGTTGGTCTTGCCTCTGAGATTGACGTTGAATGTCTCAGCACCCAATACAGTCTTGGTGTACGCAGTGAAGGCCCCCAGAGAAGTGAACTCTGCATCTTGGTCGACGGAGACGCGCGTCTCGGCTTCTGACTTTGCTTCGGGAATTTGAATGTGGATGAACGGATCCTGGCCATCAAGAGATAGAGCGGCACGAAAGCTGTCAATAGTAGGGTGGTAGCTGCTGTCAGATCTGATCAAAGACTCCAGCTTCAAGTGAACACCATTCTCAGTTGGACTGGTCACCTCTTGTGATGTGACCTCCAGTGTCGACTTGTTGATTTCATCTTGTGCTCTGTTGGGTATGGCCACATAGATGATGGGCAGTACGATGATCAAGATAATGATGG
>Ga0265780_10000747_pt1 | contig 48978 bp, 34 predicted proteins | sample P1T30metagenome_FD_192432 | JGI IMG/M metagenome (GOLD analysis project Ga0265780, IMG submission 192432) | Plant litter microbial communities from East Loma Ridge, Irvine, California - P1 T30 | ecosystem: Environmental > Terrestrial > Plant litter > Unclassified | place: USA: California... | reverse complement strand
CCGGCGTGGACGTGGGCGACGGTCCAGTCGGTGTAGTGCGACAGCGAGTTGATGGTCTTGATCGACATCATCGGGCCCTCGAAGGTGGCCATGCCGTAGAACGACAGCGAGACGATCATGAACTTGAGCAGCGGGTCCGAGCGCAGCTTGTGCCAGGCGCCCGACAGGGTCATGATCCCGTTGATCATGCCGCCCCACGACGGGGCCAGCAGGATGATCGAGAACACCATGCCCAGCGACTGCGTCCAGTCGGGCAGCGCGGTGTAGTGCAGGTGGTGCGGACCGGCCCACATATAGGTGAAGATCAGCGCCCAGAAGTGGACGATCGACAGCCGGTACGAGTACACCGGGCGCCCGGCCTGCTTCGGGATGAAGTAATACACCATGCCGAGGTAGCCGGCGGTGAGGATGAAGCCGACCGCGTTATGGCCATACCACCACTGGATCATGGCGTCCTGCACGCCCGAGTAAACCGAATACGATTTGGTCAGCGAGGCCGGCGACGACATGCCGTTGACGATGTGCAGGATGGCCACCGCCAGGATGAAGGCGCCGAAGAACCAGTTGGCCACGTAGATGTGCCTGACCTTGCGCTTGACGAGCGTGCCGAAGAACACCACCGCATAGGCGACCCAGACGATCGCAATCAGGATCGAGATCGGCCATTCCAGCTCGGCGTATTCCTTGCCGCGGGTGAAGCCGAGCGGGAGGCTGACGGCGGCGCACAGCAGCACCGCCTGCCAGCCCCAGAAGGTGAAGGCAGCCAATCCATCCGAGAACAGCCGGACCTGGCAGGTGCGCTGCACGACGTAGTATGACGTGGCGAACAGGCCGCAGATGCCGAAGGCGAAGATCACCGCGTTGGTGTGCAGCGGACGCAGGCGGCCGTAGGACAGCCAGGGGATATCGAAGTTGAGCGCGGGCCAGGCCAGCTGGGCTGCGATGAACACCCCGGCCGCCATGCCGATCATGCCCCACACCACGGTCGCAATGGCAAACTGGCGCACGATCTTGTAGTTGTAGTTTAGACTGCTGTCCAAGATGCTCTCCTGAAATGACACGATTGAATTGCAGTCAGGAGTGTGCGTTTACGACCTCTAAAAATCCTTGATCTGTATCAAAATGTTCCTTGATGGATAGAGTATGCGGATGCAGCGTTATCGCCCGTGAACAGTGGGCGACGACGCTTTGTTCCACCATTCCAGCAGGGTCGTTTTGCGTTGACTCAAGGTCGCTAACAAATGGCCCGCCGTTTACGGAGGGCTTTTCCTCGACAAGTTTGACGTTTGAAAGGAACCGCTATGCCGCCTCTTTCGCAGTCTACCCACGAAGAAATGCACAAGCGCCTGCATGCGGCGCGTGAAGACCTGCTCGGCGCCGTGCGTGCGCGCACGACCGCCGACGAAGGCGATGCCCCGACGATCGGCCCGCTTGCGCACGAAGCGCAGGGCGACGACCGCAACACCGCCGAGATGATCGGCCATGACGAAGTCCACCTGGCCGAGCACGATGCGGCGACGCTGCACGAGATCGATGTCGCGCTCGGCAAGCTCGAAGCCGGCGGCGCCGGCATCTGCGAGTCGTGCGGGCAGCAGATTCCCGATGCGCGCCTGCTGGCGACACCGACGGTGCGCATGTGCATCGCGTGCCAGGAGCGCATCGAGAAGGAAACCCATACAGGGCGTGGTCCGACGATGTGATGCGCCGCGCGGTGCTGCGCCACGCCGTGCTGCGCCGCCTTGCGCAGCTCTGGCGCGGCTCCTTGCCGGCCGCGCCAGTCCTAGCGGTCGTCATCCTGCAGCACCCGGTACGCCGGCCCTTCCAGATCGTCGAACTGCCCGCTGTCGGCCGCACCGAAGAACACCCACAACGCCAACCCCACCAGCACCACGCTGAGCGGCACCAGGATATACAAGGCTTCCATCAACGATCCCTGCGCAGACGTAGCGCATTGAGCACGACCAGCGCTGAACTGGCCGCCATCCCGATTCCCGCCATCCACGGATTGAGCAAGCCGGCCGCCGCCGCCGGAATCGCCGCCAGGTTGTAGACGACGGCCCACGCCAGGTTCTGGCGGATCACCGACAGCGTGCGCCGCGCCGTATCGAGGGCGTCGGCCAGCGGCGCCAGGTCGTCGCCCATCAACACCCCATCCGCATGCAGCTGCGCCAGCTCGGCCCCACGCCCCATCGCGAACGACACGTCGGCGCCGCGCAGCACGGCCGCGTCGTTGATGCCGTCGCCCACCATCGCCACCACCGCCCCTTCCTGCTGCAGGCGCCGCACGAAGGCCAGCTTCTCGTCCGGCAGCTTGCCGCCGATCGCGGTCGAGATGCCCAGCTGCGCGGCCACCGCCTGCGCCGCTTGCTGCTCGTCGCCGGACAGCAGCACCACGGTCTTGCCGGCGGCGCGCAAGCGCTGCACCACGTCGGCCGCTTCCAGCCGCAGGCCGTCGGCCAGGTCGAAGCGCGCCAGCCAGCCGTCGGCGCTGCCGAGCCAGACCGGGGTCGTCCCGGCCGGCACCGCCGCGCGCGCCACGCCGCCGGCCACGCCCGCCACCCAGGCCGCGCTGCCCAGGCGGTAGCCACGCCCGTCGACCCAGCCCTCGACGCCCAGGCCGACCGTAGAGCGCACCCGCTTCGCGTGGCGCGCTCCGTCGGCGGCGTCGCGGATCGCCGATGCCAGCGGGTGCGGGTTGTCGGCTTCCAGCGCCGCCGCGATGCGCAGGCACTCGGCGCCGGACAGCTGGCCGACCGCCACGGTCTGGCGCACCAGCGGGCGGCCGTAGGTCAGTGTGCCGGTCTTGTCGAACACGATATGGGTGGCGCGATCAAACGTCTCCAGCGTGTGCGGCTGCACCACCAGTACGCCGCGCCGCAGCAGGCGGTCGGTGGCCGCGGCCAGCGCCGTCGGCGTCGCCAGCGACAGCGCGCATGGGCAGGACACCACCAGCACCGAGATCGCCACCTCCCAGGCGCGGCCCGGGTCGACCTGCAGCCACGCCAGGTAGGCAATGACGGTCAGGCCCAGCAGGGCCAGCACGAACCACAGCGCGACGCGGTCGGCCCACAGCGCCAGCGCCGGCTTGCCCTGCCCCGCGCGCTCGACCAGCCGCACCAGCATCGCCAGCGTGCTGTCGTTGGCGGTCGAGGTCACGCGCAGCACGATGGCCTGGGCCGCGTTGACCGCGCCGCCCGGCACCGCGTCGCCCGCAGTGCGGCGCTGGGTGCGGCTTTCCCCCGTCAGCAGCGCCAGGTCGACCTCGGTCTCGCCCTCGACGATTACGCCGTCCGCCGGCGCCGCCTGCCCCGCCTTGACCAGCACCAGGTCGTCCACCTCGAGCATGCTGGCGGCGATCAGCTCGGCGTCGCGCGCCAGCGGATCGCCGCGCAGGCGCAGCGCCGATGCGGGCAGGCCCTGCTGCAGGCGCTCGAGCGCACCGGCGGCCTTGCGGCGCGCGCCCAGTTCCAGGTAGCGGCTGCCCAGCAGCAGGAACACGAACATGGTGACCGAATCGAAATACACGTCGCCCTCGCCCGACAGCAGCGCCGCCAGGCTGCCGCCAAAGGCGGCGCCGATGCCCAGCGCCACCGGCACGTCCATGCCGGGCGCGCCGCGCCGGATGTCGCGCCAGGCACCGACGAAGAACGGCTGGGCCGAATACAGCAGCGCCGGCAGGGTCAGGAACAGCGAGGCCCACTGCATCAGCGCCGTCATGCCGGCGTCCATGGCGCCGTCGCCCGCCAGGTAGACCGGCATCGCGTACATCATCACCTGCATCATCGACAGGCCGGCCACGAAGAGCTGGCGAAACAGTTTCTTGCGCGCCCGTTCGAGCTGCTCGCCGTGGCGCCGCGCGTCGTACGGATAGGCGCTGTAGCCGATCGTGCGCAGCGTGCGCAGGATGCTGCTCGGACGGCACTCGCCCTGGTCCCAGCGCACATACAGGCGCTCGGTGGCCAGGTTCAGGCTCGCGTCGAGCACCCCGGGCACGCGCAGCAGCTGGCGTTCGATCAGCCACACGCAGGCGGCGCAGCGGATGCCTTCGACGCTGAAGCTGCCCTCGCCGTCCATGCCGGCGCCGTCGACCAGGTCGAGTTCGGGCGCGCGCGCGGCGTCGAGGTCGGCCTGGGCGGCGTAGGCGGTGCGGGTCGCGTAATAGTCGGCGCAGCCGCCGTCGACGATCGCCTGGGCCGCCGCCGCGCAGCCCGGGCAGCACATCGGCTGCACGCCGCCTTCGATCGTCGCTTGCCAGCAGCTGCCGGCGGGGATCGGCAGCCCGCAGTGGAAGCATCCCTGCGCTTGCCTGGCCGCGGCGGCGGCGCGCGCCGCCTGCTCCACCACCGCGCTCATGCGCCGCGCGACGCTGTCGAACACAGCGTGTCCATCCAGCCGGGCGGCAGGCCGCCGGCGGCGCGCGCCAGGCCCAGCAGGCCGAAGGCCAGCACGCCCGCGCCGCACGCCACGCGCACAGCGCGCCGCCCCACCAGGCGCCGCACGCCCTGGCCGGCCATGCCGAGCGCGCCCAGCATCGGCAGCGTGCCCAGGCCGAACGCCAGCATCACGCCCGCGCCGCCCAGCGCCGAGCCGCTCAACATCGCCGTGACCAGGACGCTGTAGACCATCCCGCACGGCAGCCAGCCCCACAGCGCGCCTAGGACGAACATGCGGCCAGCGCCGGCATCTTGCCTGGCCGGGTCCACGCGCCGCAGCAGCGGCGCCACGTGGCGCCACAAGGCCTGGCCGCCGCGCTCGAGCCAGGCCAGGGCGCGCCAGGCGTCCATCAGGAACAGGCCGAGCGCCACCAGCATCAGGTTGGCGGCCCAATGGAGCGCCGCCTGCAGCGGCGGCAGCGAGGACAGCGCCGCCGCGCCGCCGGCCAGCCCGCCGGCCAGTGCGCCGGCCGCCATATAGCTGGCGATGCGGCCGGCGTTGTAGGCGCCGACGTGCGCCAGCGAGGCGGCCGGCGCCGTCGTGCGGGTGCGCACCGGCACCGGGAAAGCAGGCTGGGGAAGCGCCGGCTGGGAAAGCACGGGCTGGCGCAATCCCGCGCCTCGCATCGGCGCGGCGACGGCCCGGCGCGGCATCGATAGCGCCCCGACGATGCCCCCGCACATGCCGGCGCAATGCACGCTGCCCGCCAGGCCGACGAGGAACACGGGTAACAGGGCGATGCCGCTCATGGTGCCGCCCTCAGATGGTCTGCGAGTAACGCGGCCCCTCGGCCTGGCGCGCCAGGTAGCGGTCGAACACCATGCACACATTGCGGATCAGCAGGCGCCCTTTCAGCGTCACGCTGATCCACCCGGCGTCGAGCTGCACCAGGCCGTCGGCCTGCAGCGCGCGCAGCGCCGCCAGCTCGTCGGCGAAGTGGTGCTCGAACACGATCGGGAAAGCCTGTTCGATGGCCGCGATCGACAGCTCGAACTGGCACATCAGCTGCTGGATGATCGCGCGCCGCAGCGCGTCGTCCATCGACAGCCGGATGCCGCGCTGCACCGGCAGCTCGTTGCGGTCGATCAGCTCGTAGTACTCGTCGAGCGTCTTGGCGTTCTGGCTGTAGGTCGCGCCCACCGCGCCGATGCTCGACACGCCGAACGCCACCAGGTCGGCGTCGGCATGGGTCGAGTAGCCCTGGAAATTGCGGTGCAGGCGGCCCTGGCGCTGGGCCACGGCCAGGTCGTCGCCGGGCTTGGCGAAATGGTCCATGCCGATGTAGACGTAGCCGGCCGCGCCGAGGCGCTCGATGCACAGCTGCAGCATCCTGAGCTTGGTGTCGCTGTCGGGCATCTCGGCGCTCAGGATGCGCCGCTGCGGCTTGAACAGGTGCGGCATGTGGGCATAGTGGTAGACCGAGATGCGGTCGGGACTGGCCTCGACCACCTGGTCCAGCGTGCGCGCCATGCTGGCCAGGGTCTGCCTGGGCAGGCCGTAGATCAGGTCGATGCTCACCGAGCGGAAGTCGGCCGCACGCGCGGCGTCGATGATGGCGACTGTCTCGGCTTCGGGCTGGACCCGGTTGACGGCCCTCTGCACGTCGGGATCGAAATCCTGCACGCCCAGGCTGATGCGGTTGAAGCCCTGGCGCCGCAGGCTGTGCACCCGCTCGATCGAGACCGTGCGTGGATCGACCTCGATCGAGTATTCACCGCGTTCGTCCGGCGCGAAACGAAAGCAGCGCCGCAGGTGTGCCATCAGTTCGCCCATCTGCGCGTCAGTCAGGTAGGTCGGCGTGCCGCCGCCGAAGTGCAGCTGCTCGACGTCGTTCATGCCGGCGAACAGCAGGCCTTGCATCTCGACTTCGCGCTTCAGGTACGACAGGTAGGTCGCCGCCTTGTCGCGGCGCCGGGTGACGATCTTGTTGCAGGCGCAGTAGTAGCACACGCTCTCGCAGAACGGGATGTGCAGGTACAGCGACAGCAGGCGCTTGCCGCGGGTGCGTACGCCCGCCACCGCCTGCAGGTAGTCGCGGTAGCCGAAATCGGCGCCGAAGCGGTCGGCGGTAGGATAGGAAGTGTAGCGCGGACCGGATTTGCCGAGCCGGGCAAGGAGGTCGCCATCGAATTCGACGACGGGATTCAGGGCGGTGGGGGCCGGCGCGCGGGACGCCGGTTGCGCTTCTAGCATGACAATGAACTCCAGCTGCTGGCCGCCCGCAGAAAGCAGGACGGCACGATGAGCTTTCAGTTTATTGATCTGCGACTACTAATTCCTTGACTTGCATCAAATGTTTCCTAGTGTCCTGAATTGGAAGTTCGTTGATAATAAATGTGGCGAAGTCGGCCTGAAACAAGGAGCAAAGCACAGCAAGGTCGGGGCCTTGCGCGCATTTGCGACGCAGTATCAGGGCGACGCTCGCCGCATTTATTCAACGAATCTCTGATTCAGGACACTAGGGAAGCGCTGATTTATTCATGAGGGCGGACTTGGCCGCAAAAATAGGCGTCCTGCGGCGTTGCAAAATCTTGCAATAGCTAGCTATTGCCGCGATTTCGCGCCTTGCAGGCCACCTTTTTTGCTGGCCAATCCCAACCCTCAGAATAAATCAGCGCTTCACTAGAGGTGCGGTTGGTCCTGTCATCGAACTTGAATACCGACAGCGCCAGCGACAGGCGGGCCGCCTCGTCGGCCACGCTGCCCGACGCGGTGGCCGATTCCTCGACCTGGGCGGCATTGCGGCGCGTGATCGAATCGAGTTCGGCCATGGCGGCGTTGACCCCGGCGATCTCGTGCGCCTGCTCGCGGCTGGCCTGGGTAATCGCACCCATGATGGCGGCCGCGCCGGCCACCTGGTCCACCACCTCGCGCATGGTGCGCCCGGCGTCGTCCACCAGCGCCGCGCCCTGCCCGACGTGGCCGTTCGAGACCTCGATCAGGCCCTTGATTTCCTTGGCCGCGCCGGCCGTGCGCTGGGCCAGGCTGCGCACTTCGCCGGCGACGACCGCGAAGCCGCGCCCCTGTTCGCCGGCGCGCGCCGCCTCCACCGCCGCGTTCAGGGCCAGCAGGTTGGTCTGGAAGGCGATGCCGTCGATGAGGCCGATGATGTCGCCGATCCGCCTGGCCGAGCCGCTGATCGTGTCCATGGTGGCGCCCACCCGCTCGACCGCCGCGCCGCCCTGGCCGGCCACCGTGGTGGCAGCCAGCACCATGGCGTCGGCCTGCACCGCGCTGTCGGTATTGCGGCCGGCGGCGTGGGCGATACTGGCCAGGCTGCCGGCGGTCTGCTCCAGGCTCGCGGCCTGCGCCTCGGTGCGGCTGGCCAGGTCGGCGTTGCCGGCGGCGATCGCACGCGTGGCGTGCTCGATCGAACCGACGTTGTCGCGCACGTCGCCCATGATCGCGGTCAGGTTGATGTTCAGCTGGCGCAGCGCCAGTTGCAGGCGCCCTAGCTCGCCGCCGCCGGGCGCCGGCACGGGACGCGCCAGGTCGCCGCCGGCCAAGGCGTGGACGGTGGCGGTCGCTTGCTGCAGCGGGCGCGCGATACTGCGCTGCAGCTCGAACCACAGCGCCAGCGAGGCGACCACGCCGAAGCCGGCCACGGCGCGCCAGGCGGCGCCGTCGTGCGTGGCGCCGAGCGCCGCCACCAGCGCCGCCTGGCCGCCCATCATCCAGCCCAGGCGCTGGCGCAGCGGCAGCTCGCGCAGCGCATGCAGGCCGCGGCGCCAGTCGGCGCGCACCACCTGGCCGCGCACGATCGCCAGCTTGCCGGCCTGCGCGCCCCGGATGCGGGCGTACAGCGCCGTGGCGGTCTCGACCTGCGCGCGCGTGGGCGCGGTGCGCACCGACATGTAGCCGGTGATGCGGCCCTGCTCCTGGATCGGCACCACGTTGGCGACCACCCAATAGAAATCGCCGTTCTTGCGGCGGTTCTTGACCAGGCCGGTCCACGGCTCGCCCGCCTGCAGCGTCGCCCACAGGTCGGCGAAGGCGGCCGCCGGCATGTCCGGGTGACGCACGAGGTTGTGGGGCTGGCCCAGCAGTTCGGATTCGGCAAAGCCGCTGACTTCGACGAAATTCGGGTTGACATAGGTGATGCGGCCCCTGGTATCGGTCTTGGACACGATGGACTGCCCGGGTTTCATCAGGTACTCGATCCCGCTCACGGGTTGGTTGTTACGCACGGCGCTCTCCTTTAGTTTCTTTTAGGCAAAATATTCTTGAGCGCATTCTATCGATCGGCAATTGCCAAATAGTTGACCTACATCAAAAATGACCGAGTCGCCCATGCTATGTAACCAAGAAAACCTTGATTTGGTTCAATGTCATGCTTCCAAGCTAAACTTGCGGAATGGATAATCTCACCCATTCCCTCGTCGGCCTGACGCTGGGCGAACTGGTCGAGCGCGCGCTGCCGCCGCAGCCGGACCCGCTCAAGGCGCGCACGCGCCGCCGCGTCCTGCTCGACACCGGCGCGCTGGCCAGCAACTTCCCCGATCTCGACCTGGTGCTCACGCCCTTGCTGGCGCCGCCACTCGGCTACCTGCTGCACCACCGCGGCCATACGCACACGCTGTTGTACGCCCTGCCCCAGATCGCCCTGCTGCTGGGCCTGATGTGGCTGCTGTGGCCGGGCGCGCGCCGCCTGCTGCGCGAGGACCGCACGGCGCGCCGCGCCATCCTGGCCACCGCCGCGCTCGGGATGGTGCTGCACCTGTCGCTCGACTTCCTGAACGTGTATGGGCTGCACCCCTTCCACCCGCTCGATTCGCGCTGGCTGTACGGGGACATGGTGTTCATCGTCGAACCGGTGTTCTGGACCGCGCTCGGCGTGGCGCTGGCGCTGCGCGCACCGACGCGCGCGCTGCGCTGGCTGTTCGCGCTGCCGATCCTGGCCGCGCCGCTGCTGTTTGCCTGGCTGGGCTTCCTGCAATGGGGCTCGCTGGCGGGGCTGCTGCTGCTGGCGGCCGTGGTGGGCTCGATGGCGCGCCGCGGCGGCGCGGCCGGCCTGGTGACGGCGCTGCTCGCCTGCCTCGGCTTCATCGCGCTGCAGGGCGTGGCCGGGATGCTGGCGCGCGAGCAGGTCCGCGCCGCCCTGGCCCGGATCGAACCGGGCGCCCGGGTGCTTGACCTGCCCTTGTCGGCGTTCCCGTCGAATCCCCTGTGCTGGTCGTTCGCGACCGTGACCACCAATGGCGGCGCCGGCAGCTATGCGGTGCGCCTCGGGGTCGTGAGCCTGGCGCCCGGGGTGAGCGATGTCGCGGCGTGTCCGGCGCGCTTCGGCGGCCAACCCGGCGCAGCGTCGGCGGCGCTGGCATGGAATTATCACGAGACGGGCAGCCTGGACCGGGTACGCGCCCTGCAGCGTGCGAACTGCCACTTCGATGCCTGGCTGCGTTTTGCGCGCGTGCCGTCGCTGGCCGGCGGCAAGGCAAGCGATATCCGCTTCGGCGCGCCGGGGGAAGAGAATTTCTCGACCATCCCGTATGCGGCAATGGCGCAGCAGCCCTGCCCGGCGCCGGCGCCGCAGTGGGGACGGCCGCGCCAGGACTTGCTGGACGGGGCAGCGGCGCACCAGGAATGACAGGCTCGGTGTTGGCCTGAGCGCGCGACCGTCCCTCAGTCGGCGGCGATGCCGCGTCCGGTCGCGGCCCAGTAGATGCCCCCAAACAGGTGGTGCAGGAACGCGGGATCGTCGTAGGCGCCGGCCAGGTGGCCGAGGCCCGTATAGAAGGCGCGTCCGCCGTCGTAATACTGGTACCAGCTGACCGGGTGGAAGCTGCCCATGCCTTTGCCCTCGCGCCCGTCCCATTTGGCGTACGGACGATAGCTCGACTCGTCCACGCTCAACAGGTAGACCAGCTGGTCGGAGCGCGCCGGCCCGTATTCGTACCACTCGTCGGTAAACAAGGTGCGTGGCGCGAAACGTTCCATGCCGGGAAAGTTGGCCTGCTCCACTTTCAGCACGGCGGTCTGGACTTCGGGGTGGATGTGGAACATATGGCCGACCATCCGGGTGTACCACGGCCAGTCGTACTCGGTGTCGGCCGCGCTGTGGACGCCGACGAAGCCGCCGCCGCGCCGGATGAAGCGCTCGAAGGCGGCCTGCTGGGCCGGGTCGAGGACGTCGCCGGTCGTGAGCAGGAAGATTACCGCCTGGTGCTTGCCGAGCTCGGCGTCGTTCATCGCCCGTGCGGCATCGGCCGTCCAGAACACGTCGACATCGTGGCGCTTGCCCAGCGCCTGGATGGCGCTCACGCCGGCATGCACGGCATCGTGGTGCCAGGCGGTCGATTTTGTAAACAGCAATACGCTGAATTGCGCGGCATGGGCCGGTACGGCGAGCGCTGCAGCGAGTACGACAGTGAGCGCAGCAGTACGCGCAGCGGCTGGAAGGAAGGCGAGGCAAGCGGCGCTTAGCAATCGGCACATCATCGGCGGTAAACGGTTGACAGTGGAGCAGCAACGCTAATTGAGCCATGCATGCTTGTCAACAAAACCGCCGCCGTCACCGTTCCGACGATATTCGAAGGATGTTTGATTGCAATCAACCGTGTGCCAGACATGCCTGCTTGCGCGGCGTATAGTGGAACGCCGAGCGCCATGTACTTGCGTGATCGTCCGCTGAAAGCGAGCCCGCCATGACCTTTCACCACCACCCTCCAGGCAGCGCCGGCGCCGTCGGCGCCGCGATCCGCCACGCACGCCGCCGCCTGTGCGCCCGCCTGGCCGACACGGCCGACAGCGCCCGCACGCCCGACGACTGCCTCGTGCGCGCATTCCCGGCCCTGGTGACGGCGATCGAAGCCGGCTTCCGGCACGAGGAATGCGTCATGGAGTCGCTCGACTGCGCCCGCCTGCACGAGCACCGCGCCGAGAACGCGACCATCCTGGCCGCCCTGCATCGCGCGCTGCCCCTGGTCGAGGATGGCGACGTCACGCTCGGCCGCCAGCTGGTGGCGGCCCTGCTCGACCTGCTGTCGCTGCACAGGATCAGCACCGACCTCGTGCTGGCCACCTTCCCACGGCCGCCGGCCGGCCGCCCCAGCGGCCACGTGCCTCGCATCCTGCTGCGTGGCGGCCCGCATGCGGGAGCGCGCACCCGTGCGCGCTAGGGGCCGGTCGCGCCAGGCCGCATCCTCAGCCCACGCCGGGCTTTGGGCCTCACTTCAGGCCCGCGCGCCGGCGCCGGATCACCTTGCCCGACACCATGAAGGCGCCGTCGCCCTTGTAGTGCAGCGTCTCGGGATGGCGCGGCCTGGCGGCGGCGCGCGCGGCCACCACCTCCCAGATGAAAAAATCGTAGCGCGCCACCAGGCTGTCGTCGTGCAGGCGGCATTCGAACTGGGCATGGCATTCGCGGATCGACGGCGCCGCCACCGCGGCGCTTGGCTCCGGCGTCAGGCCGAAAGCCGCGAACTTGTCGAGTTCACGCCCGCTGGTCGAACCGACGCCCAGCACCGCCTCGAGCTGCGCGCTGGTCGGCAGATTGATCACGCACTCGCCGCTGGCGCGGATCAGCGCGTGGCTGTGGTTGGCGGACGAAATCACGCAGCCGATCAGCGACGGCGAAAATTCCATCACCGTATGCCAGCCCATCACCATCACGTCTTGTTCGCCGTCGTGGCAGGACGTGACCAGCACCGCGGGCCCCGGTTCCAGGAAGCGCCGCACTTCGTGCAGCGGAAGGTCTTGTTTGCGCGGCATGGCCGATCCCGTCGATGAACACGGGAGCATTATCGTGGTTGCGGCGCGCGGCCGGCGTACGCTTTGGCGAGCCGGTAATAGCAGAAAAATTCTAGCGCGGCCGGCGCGGCGGGCCGCACAATGCGATACCACCCTGCCGCGCCGGCCGCGGCGCTTTACCCGACCCGAGGCACACCATGGAATCCGCCCACAGCGCACCCGTCACGATCGCTTTCCTCGACCTCGAGCTGCTGCCGGCCCAGCGCCTGCTGCTGCGCGACGGCGCGCCGCTCACGATCGGCGCGCGCGCCTTCGACCTGCTGGCGATGCTGGCCACCCACCCCTGCCAGGTACTGAGCCACCGCGCGCTGATCGCCAGGGTGTGGCCGGACACGGTGGTGATCGAGGCGAACCTGCGGGTGCAGGTCGCGGCCCTGCGCAAGCTGCTCGGCGTCGATGGCGCGGCGATCGTGAACGTGGCGGGGCGCGGCTACTGCTTCACCGCCAGGGTCAGCACGCGCGGCGCCTCGCCGTCCCGGCTGCGGCGCGATCCCCGCGGCCGGCCCCGTGCGCCGCGCGCGCCGTCCACCACCCGGCACCCGCCGGCGCTGGCCGGCGCTTGACCTCAGTAGGGCGTCTCCGGCTCCACCGCGCGCTGTAGCGCGTCGCTGGTGGCCGGCTTGGTCAGGTGCGCATCGAAGCCGGCGGCTGCGGCGCGCTCCCGGTCTTCCTGCTGGCCGTAGCCGGTCAGCGCCACCAGCCGCAGCGCGGCGCCCGCCGCCGCACCCGCGTCCGCGCGCAGCGCCGCCGCCAGCGCATAGCCATCCATGTCGGGCAGGCCGATGTCGAGGAACGCCACTTCGGGCGCGTCGACCAGCGCCAGCGCGCGCGCCTGGGCCGCGCTGTGGGCCACCCGCACCGCGTGTCCCAAATGGCGCAGCAGCTCGGCGCCGGCCGCCGCCGCATCCTCGTTGTCGTCCACCAGCAGGATGCGCCGCGCCCGCGCCGCGCCCGCGGCCGGTTGCGGCGCGATCCCGGGCGCCGGCGCCCCGGCCGGCAGCAGCACCTCGAAACGGCTGCCGACGCCCGGCCCGTCGCTGAAGGCAGCCACCGACCCGCCGTGCAGCTCGACGATCTCGCGCACGATCGCCAGTCCCAGCCCCAGGCCGCCGGTGCGGCGCGCCAGCGGCTGCGGGGCCTGGTAGAACGGTTCGAACACGCGCGCGACCAGGCCGGGCGCCATCCCGGCGCCATTGTCGCTCACCGACAGGCGCACCTGGCCTCCCTCCAGCGCCAGGCGCACCCGGGTCGCGCTGCTGCCGAAGCGGGCCGCGTTCGACAGCAGGTTGCCCAGCACCTGGGCCAGGCGCGTCTCGTCGCCGTTCACCCACGCCTCCTGCGGCGCATCCAGCGTGACATTCGGGTCGGCCAGCGCCGCCAGCGCGTGGCGCGCGGTGTCGGCCAGGTTCAGCGGCCTGGGATCGATCGCCAGCTTGCCCGAGGCGATGCGCGATACGTCCAGCAGGTCGTCGACCAGGCGCCGCAAATGGGTCACCTGGCGCCGCATGATGGTGCGCTCGCGCTGGCTGCCCGGCTCGTCGCGCAAGTCCATCAGGTCGAGCGACGTCAGGATCGGGCTCAGCGGGTTGCGCAACTCGTGGCCCAGCATGGCCAGGAAGGCGTCCTTCGCCTGGCCGGCCTGGCGCGCCCCGGCCAGCGCCTCCTCGAGCGAGGCCAGCAGGCGCGAACGCTCCTGTTCCTGGGCCGCGCGCTGGCTGGCGGCCACTTCGAGCGCCTGGCCCATCTGGCGGATTTCCTTGATGCGCGACGGCGCCACCTGCACCGCGCCGGCGCTGCCCAGCGCCGCGGCGCCGGCCGCCACGCTCTCGATGCGGCGCACGATGCGGCCCGACAGCCACGACGCCAGCGCGATGCAGGCGGTCAGCACCAGCCAGGCGCCTGCCACGTAGAGCGCGAAGCGCTCGAAGAAAGGCACGCCGAAGCCGGCGCTGGGCGCGCCGACCGCCACCACCCAGCCGTAGCGTGGTGAGGTGGTGTAGGCGGCGACGACCTCGTCGCCCTCGAGCGTCAGGCTGCGGCCCACGCTTTCGGGGCCGTTCTGCCGCATCAGTTGCTGGAGCGAGGCGCTGGGCCCGCCCACCACCGTGCGGTCATGGTTGCGCGAGCGCGCCACCAGCATCCCGCGGCCATCGAGCAGGGCGATCACGGACCCGACTTCCGCATTCTGGCGCGCGATCACGTCCAGGAAGCGGTCCGGCTGCACCACCGCCGTCAGCACCCAGGGCTGGCCGCCGGGCCCGAGCACTGGCACCCGCACCGGCACCGCCGCCCGCCCGCCCTTGCCGCGCGCGACATGGCCGGCGATGGGGCGGCGCTGCTCCATGGCCTGGCGCAGGCTGCCCGGATCGGCGATGCGCGCGGCCGGCGCGCCATACGGCGCCATGGTGCGAAACAGTGGCTCGCCGTCGGCCCCGGTCAGCACCACGCCCAGCCAGTCGGTGCGCAGCGTGCGGCTGGCGGTGTCGTGGAAGGCGCGCAGGTCGCCGCTGGCGAGCTGGGGATTCCTGGCGATCCCGCTCAACGCCGCCACGGTGGCGTCGAGCTCGGCATCGATGGCGCTCGAGAGGGCGCGCGCATGCGCCACCATCAGGCGCTCCTGCTCCTGTTCGAGATAGCGGCCGGCGCCGTGGATGGTCCAGACGCCCAGCAGCGCGAGCGGCAGCAGGCCGATCGCCGTCAACAGGATCAACAGGTGTCGGAGGGAGAGGACCGGTCCGGCGGCGCGCATGTGCATTCCCGAGAGGAAATATCCATTATAGGATGAGCCGGGTGCGAGCCTGCGGTTTTTGCGGGTTCCCTAACGCGGGATGGACAGCGCCAGCGTTTCCTTGAGCTCTTCCATCACCACATAGCTCTTCGACTGGCCGGCGTCGGCCACGTGCAGGATCTCGCCCAGCAGGCGGCGGTACTCGGACATCTCGGGAATGCGCGCCTTGATCAGGTAGTCGAAGTCACCCGACACCAGGTGGCACTCGAGCACCTCGGGGATGGCCAGCATGGCGCGCCGGAAGCGCTCGAAGGCCTTGTCGGATTTCTGGTGCAGGTTGATCTCGACGAACACCAGGATCTGCATGCCGAGCGCCTGGGGATTGACGCGCGCGTAGTAGCCCTGGATCACGCCGTCGCGCTCCATGCGCTTGACGCGCTCGATGCAGGGCGTGAGCGACAGGCCGACCTGCTCGGCCAGGTCCTTCATGACGATCCGCGCGTCCTGCTGCAGGATGGACAGGATGTGCAGGTCGATCCGGTCCAGGATACGGTTCGAGGCTTTTTGCACGCGCATGGGTCGATTCCAGATTAATTACTAAAAACTGCCGTATTAACGGGAACAATTATGGCCGTACCCGCGCTACGATGGCAAGCTTTTCTGAATCCGGACTTTTTTCGAGGAACGTATGCGCGTTATCGTATTGGGCAGCGGCGTGGTCGGCGTGACCACCGCGTATTACCTGGCGCTGGCCGGGCATGAGGTCACCGTCATCGACCGCCAGCCCGGCCCCGCCCTCGAGACCAGTTTCGCCAACGCCGGCCAGATCTCGCCCGGCTATGCCTCACCCTGGGCCGCGCCCGGCATTCCGTTGAAGGCCGCCAAGTGGCTGTTCCAGCGCCACGCGCCGCTGGCGATCCGTCCCGACGGCACGCTGTTCCAACTACAGTGGATGTGGGAGATGTACCGCAACTGCGACCCGGCGCGCTACGCCGTCAACAAGGAACGCATGGTGCGCCTGGCCGAATACAGCCGCGATTGCATGCGCGCGCTGCGCCGCGACACGGGGATCGCCTACGAGGGCCGCCAGCAGGGCACCGTGCAGCTGTTTCGCACCCAGGCCCAGTTCGACGGCGCCGCCAAGGACATCGAGGTGCTGCGCGACGCCGGCGTCGCCTACGAGGTGCTCGAAGGCGCGCAGCTGGCGACGGCCGAGCCGGCGCTGGCCAATGTCGCCGACAAGCTGGTGGGCGGCCTGCGCCTGCCGAACGACGAGACCGGCGACTGCCAGCTGTTCACGACCCGCCTGACCGCCATGGCGCGCGACCTGGGCGTGCGCTTCGAATTCGACACCGCGATCCGCCACCTGAACGAAGCCGGCGGCGAGATCGCCTCGGTGATGACCGACAAGGGCGAGTTCAAGGCCGAGCGCTACGTGCTGGCGCTGGGCAGCTATTCGCGCCTGCTGCTGCAGCGCTGGTTCCCGCTGCCGGTCTATCCGATGAAGGGCTATTCGCTGACGGTGCCGATCCTCGAGCCCGCGCGCGCGCCGGTATCGACCATCCTCGACGAGACCTACAAGATCGCCGTGACCCGCTTCGACGACCGCATCCGCGTCGGCGGCATGGCCGAGCTGTCGGGCTACAACCTCGACCTGAACCCGCGCCGCCGCGAGACCCTGGAGCTGGTGGTCAACGACCTGTTCCCCGGCGCCGGCGATACGCGCCAGGCCAGCTTCTGGACCGGCCTGCGCCCGATGACGCCGGACAGCACCCCGGTGGTCGGCGCGACGCCCCTGCGCAACCTGTTCCTGAATACCGGCCATGGCACCCTGGGCTGGACCATGGCGGCCGGTTCGGCCAGCGTGATCGCCGACCTGGTGGGCGGCAAGACGCCCGCGATCCGCGCCGACGACCTGGCCGTCATGCGCTACGCCGGCGCGCAGGGCGCGGGCGCCGCAGGCGACCTGGTGCGGGCCTGACGCCATGAGCGTGCCCTACCCGCGCGCCGGCGCCTGTCTGACGATCGACCTGGACGCGATCCGCGCCAATTACCGCGCGCTGCGCGCACTGGGCGCCGGCGCCGATTGCGCGGGCGTGCTCAAGGCCGATGCGTATGGCCTGGGCATGCCGCAGGTGGCGGCGGCGCTCGACGCCGAAGGCTGCCGCAACTACTTCGTGGCCCATCTCGACGAAGGCATCCGCCTGCGCCGGCACCTGGGCGCGGGCCGCGCCATCTACGTGATGCACGGCGCGATGCCGGGTGCGGCGCGCGATTGCCTGCAAGAAGACCTCGTCCCGGTACTCAACGATCCCGGCCAGGTGGCCGAGTGGCGCGCGCTCGCGCGCGAACTCGGGCGCACGCTGCCGGCCGTCCTCCAGGTCGACACCGGCATGTCGCGCATGGGCATGGCGCGCGCCGACGTCGACCGCCTGCGCCAGGATCCCGCCTGGCTGGAAGGCCTGGACCTGCGGCTCGTGATGAGCCACCTGGCCTGCGCCGACGAACCCGATCATCCGGTCAACGCATCGCAGCGCGAGCGCTTCGACGCGGTGCGCGCGCTGCTGCCCGGCGTGCCGGCCAGCCTGGCCAATTCGTCGGGCGTGTTCCTGGGGGCCGGCTACCACTTCGAGCTGCTGCGTCCCGGCGCCGCGCTGTACGGCATCAATCCGCAGCCGGGGTACGTCAATCCGCTGTCGCAGGCCGTGTCGCTGGCGGCGCGCGTGGTCCAGCTGCGCACGGTCGGCGCGGGCGATATCATCGGCTATGGTGCGCGCCACGTCGCCAAATCCGAACGCCGCATCGCCACCATCGCGATCGGCTACGCCGACGGCTGGCTGCGTGCACTCAGCGGCCGTTCGCATGCATTCGTGGACGGCGTGGCGGTGCCGTTCGTGGGCAACGTATCGATGGACAGCATCACGCTCGACGTCACCGGCATCGCGGAGGAGCGCGTCGCACCCGGGCAAGCGATCGAACTGCTGTGCAGGCAGCAGACGGTCGACGACGTGGCGGCGCAAGCCGGCACCATCGGCTACGAAGTGCTGACCCGGCTGGGCAGCCGCTTCCACCGTCGCTATGTGGGCGCCCAGTGCCCGGAGCTGGACGTTCGTTGAAGGAAGCGAAGTACTCGACAAGAAATAAATGTGAGTCTTGGCAAACTGAACCGGATATGCGGCTGGCCGAGGCGATGCAAGGCGGCGAGTGCGCCGCAGTGCGAGCACTGCAAGCAGGAGCCAACGCGGCAGCGCGCCGGTGTTGGCAGCCAAAAACACATTTATTTATGGGCGAGTACTTAGAACAGTTCGCCGTTGACCTGGGATGCCGGCGTCTTGCGCGTCGCCCTCGGCGCCAGCGGCGCCGGCCACGCCTTCATGCGCTCGGCCGGATAGTGGCGCAAGAAGCTGCGCGCGATGTCCGTGTCGCGGCTGCCCAGCCACTCCCCGACCTCTTCTTCGGCGAGCAGCACCAGCGAGCGCTTCTCGTCGCCCGGCTTGTGCATGCGCCGCATCAGCGGGTGGGTGTCGGCATTGATCGTGATCTGGGTGAACGCGGTGCAGAGCGCGCCGTCCGCCTCCTGCCACTCGCGCCACAGGCCCGCCACCCAGAATGGCGCGTCGTCGAGCAGGCCGATCGCGGTGCGCTCGGCGCGCCCGCGTTCATAGCATGGCTCGTAGAACCACTGCATCGGCACCGCGCATAGTTGCAGGCGGCGCCAGCTCGATGCGAACGAGCGCCGTTCAAGCAGCGATTCGGCACGCGCATTCATGGTGTCGAACGGTTTGACGTCTGGCGGGATGTGGCGGCGCGGCACCATGCCATAGCTGCCGATGCATGCCTCGGGGCGCAGGCCGGGGGCAGCGCGCAGGATCGGCGCGGCATAGTCCTTCCAGGTTTCTTCAGGCCACTGCCAGTCGCGCGGCAGCTCGCTGAAGGCGCCAATGCGGCCATTGAATTGCGCGGGGGTGGGGGGACGATAGTTAACGCACATGGGTCGGTTCGATTTGTTGCATAGAGATAACATTGGGCGCCGGCATGCGCCGCCCACGGTTGAGCCAAGTGTAAAATATTCGCATCCACTATTTACTATTATGCGCCGATGCCCGCCAGCCTACCCTTCCTGCCCGCCGCTGACGAGACGTCGCGACTGATTCTATCCTTCCCATGGGAATCCACGAGCCTCGGTCCGATCCTGGGCTGGCCCACGGTGCTGAAAACGACGGTGGCGCTGATCATGGCCACCCCGGCCCCGATCGTCACCCTGTGGGGCGAGGATGGCTACATGATCTACAACGACGCCTACCGCCTGTTCGCTGGCGGACGCCACCCGGTGCTGCTCGGCTCGAAAGTGCGCGAAGGCTGGCCCGAGGTGGCCGACTTCAACGACCACGTGATGAAGGTGGGCCTGGCCGGCGGCACCCTGTCCTACCAGGACCAGGAACTGACCTTGCATCGCAGCGGCCAGCCCGAGCAGGTCTGGATGAACCTCGATTATTCGCCCATCCGCGACCAGGACGGCACGATCGCCGGCGTCATGGCGGTGGTGGTCGAGACGTCCGGCAAGGTCAAGGCCGAGCGCCATGTGCGCGCCGAGCGCGAACGGCTGGCAACCATGTTCGAGCAGGCGCCCGGCTTCGTCTGCCTGCTCGAGGGCCGCGAGCACCGCTACGCGCTGGCCAACGACGCCTATCGCACGCTGACCGGCAACCGCCCCCTGCTCGGCATCCCGGTGGCGCAGGCGGTGCCCGAACTGGGCCAGCAAGGCATCGTCGAACTGCTCGACCGGAGCTTCGAGGAAGGCGCCGCGTTTCGCGCCGAAGGCGTGCCGCTCACGCTGCGCAATCCCGGCGCCGACGGGCCGGCCCACACGTTCATCGACTTCGTGCTGCAGCCGCTGCGCGACGCCGACGGCGCCGTGTTCGCCACCTTCGTCGAAGGCAACGACGTCACCGAGCGCGTCCGCGCCGAAAGCGCGCTGCGCGCCAGCGAGGCGCGCTTTCGCACCTTCGCCCAGGCCATGCCGAACCACGTCTGGGCCGCACGCGACGACGGCAGCGTCGACTGGTGCAACGAGCGCGTGTTCGACTATGCCGGCGCCGGCGCCGACCGCCAGTGGCTGCTCGGCCAGGGCTGGGGCGCGCTGATCCATCCCGAAGACGAACCCCGCTACCGCGCATCGTGGCAGGCCAGCACGGCGTCGGGCGAGCCGCTCGACGCCGAGATCCGGCTGCGCCGCCATGACGGCGAATACCGCTGGCACCTGGTGCGCGCGCGCCGGTCCGGCGACAACGACGGCGCCGCGTCGTTCTGGATCGGCAGCAGCATCGACATCGAGGAGCAGAAGCGGGCCACCGAGGCGCTGGCCGCGGTCAACGCCGACCTGGAGGAACGGGTCGCGCGCCGCACGGCCGAGCGCGACCGCATGTGGCGCCTCTCGAAAGACATCATGCTGGTGGCCGACCTGCACGGGACCCTGTTCGCGGTCAACCCGGCCTTCGCCGCCATCCTCGGCTGGAGCGAGGCCGAGGTGCTGGCCACCCCGCTGCTCGACCTGGTGCATCCCGACGACCGCGACGCGACCATGCGCCAGATCGAGGCGCTGCGCCTGGGCGGCCAGGTGTACCGCTTCGAGAACCGCTGGAAGCGCAAGAACGGCAGCTGGTGCAACCTGTCGTGGACCGCGTCGCCCGACCAGCAGTATATCCACGCGGTCGGCCGCGACATCAGCGCCGACCTGCTGCAGATGGCCGCCATGCGCCGCACCGAGGCGGCCCTGCAGCAGGCCCAGAAAATGGAAACCATCGGCAAGCTCACCGGTGGCGTGGCGCACGACTTCAACAACCTGCTGCAGGTCATCGGCGGCAACCTGCAACTGATTGCGCGCCGGGCGGCGGCGCAGCCCGAGATCATGAAGCGCGTCGACAACGCCATGAACGGCGTCGAGCGCGGCGCCAAGCTGGCCAGCTCGCTGCTGTCGTTCGCGCGCCGCCAGCCGCTCGAACCGAAGGCGGTCAAGATCGGGCGCCTGCTGGGCAGCATGGAAGACATGATGCGGCGCGCGCTGGGCGAGGAAATCGACGTCGAAATGGTGCTCTCGGGCGGCCTGTGGACCACCGAGGTCGATCCGGCCCAGCTCGAGAATGCGATCCTGAACCTGGCGATCAATGCGCGCGATGCGATGGACGGCGCCGGCAAGCTGACGATCGAGGTCGCGAATGCGGCGCTGGACGCCAGCTACTGCGCCACGCACACTGAGGTCGCACCCGGCCAGTACGTGATGCTGGCGGTGAGCGACACCGGCAGCGGCATGCCGCAGGACGTCATCGACCAGGCCTTCGAACCCTTCTTCTCGACCAAGCCCGAGGGCAAGGGCACGGGCCTGGGGCTGTCGATGGTGTACGGCCTGGTCAAGCAGTCGGGCGGCCACGTCAAGATCTACAGCGAGGTCGGCGAAGGCTCCACGATCAAGATCTACCTGCCGCGCTCGCATCAGGCGGAGGACCATGCCGGCGAGGCGCTGGCGCAGCCGGTCAGCGGCGGCCACGAGACCGTGCTGGTGGTGGAGGACGACGAACAGGTGCGCCTGACGGTGGTCGACATGCTGACCGACCTCGGCTACCACGTGCTGCGCGCCAACGACGCCGCCTCGGCCCTGGCCGTGGTCGACAGCGGCGCACGGATCGACCTGCTGTTCACCGACGTCGTCATGCCCGGCCCGCTGCGCAGTCCCGAACTGGCGAAGAAGACGCGCGAGCGCCTGCCCAACGTGGCCGTGCTGTTCACCTCGGGCTACACCGAGAACGCGATCGTGCATGGCGGCCGGCTCGATCCGGGCGTCGAGCTGCTCGGCAAGCCCTACACGCGCGACGCGCTGGCGCGCAAGATCCGCCTGGTGCTGGGCAACCAGCAGCAGAAGAACGCCGTGCCGGCCATCGCCACCGCGGCGCCCGCACCCGCCGCCTCCATGGCGCGCGTGCTGCTGGTCGAGGACGAGGACGATATCCGCGACAACACGGCGGAACTGATGCGCATCATGGGCTACGAGGTGCTGGAGGCGGCCAGCGGCGAGGCCGCGCTGGCGCTGCTGGCCCAGCGGCCCGACATCGTGCTGACCGACCTGCAGCTGCCCGGCATCCAGGGCGAGGAGCTGGCGCGCGCCGTCCGGGCGCAATTGCCGCGGGTCAGCATCGCATTCGTCAGCGGCGCCAGCCATGCGTCGGCGCTGGCCGATGCGATGTTGTCAAAGCCGTATGATGCGCAGCAGCTGCGCGAGCTGCTGGAGAAGCTGGCGTAGCCCGCTGCGCGCGTCCAGGTGACAATCGACCCGCAGGGCTGGATGGGGTTCAGTTAGCCGAAAGACCGTCGCCCGGCGAAGGCCGGGGCCCAGGTTGGGCGTCCCGGCGGCGATGCAAACTTGGGTTCCAGCCTGCGCTGGAACGACGTGGATACGTTGCGGGCTGCGCTGGGACGACGTGGATATGCCAGCCTGCCCCAATTCCTCGCCGGGTCCGATGGCATTCAGTTAGCCGAAAGACCGTCGCCCCGGCGAAGGCCGGGGCCCAAGTTGGGCGTCTCGGCGGCTATGCAAACTTGGGTTCCAGCCTGCGCTGGAACGACGTGGATACGCTGCAACCTTCCTGCGCCGCCCCGGGGCGAGCGCCCTTATCCCGCCGCGCCCAGCTGCTCGCGCAGCGTCGCCAGGAAGCGTTCCTTGTCCAGCAAGGTCAGCACATCGTCGCGCCCTTCCAGGTTCGGCACTTCGAGCACTTCCTGCGCGTCGCGCCGCATATCGCTCGGCCCGTTCACCCGCAGCAGTTGCGGCGAGGGACGGCGCTGGCTGTCCGGCAGCGACAGGATGGTGTCGACCCGGTCCACGATCAGGCCGAAGCGCTCGCCTTCGTGTTCCAGCACCAGGATGCGGCAGTTGCCGCGCTCCTCGAGCGGCGCCATGCCGTACAGGATGCGCAGGTCGATCACGCACACCATCTGCTGGCGCACCTGCATCATGCCGTGCACGCAGGCCGGCATGCCCGGCGGGCGGGTGACCGGACCTTCGAAGTCGACGATCTCGCGCACCTGGCCGATGTCGGCCGCCCAGCCGGTGTCGAGCGAGAAGGCCAGGTAGACGCGGCGCGCGCCGACCTTCTTCGCGGCGGCGCAGGCGGCGCCGGCCTCGCTTGCATACAGGCGGCGGTGGCCGGCGCAGATCTCGCTCACCTCGGCGTCCGAGAACAGCGCCTCGTGCGCCAGGAACAGGCTGTCGCCCAGCTCCGCATTCGGCAGGCAGCCGCGGTACATGGCGCCGCGCGCGGTGCCCAGCAGCGGGATCGGCAGGATGTCGGTGTCGAAATACGGACGGATGTCGTCCACCGCGTCCACCAGCAGGCCCAGGTGCTCGTCGCCGACGCGCACTACCAGCACCCGGCGCTCGTCGACATCGCCCGCGACCGGCGCGCACTGCAACAGCGCGCCGAAGTCGACCACGCCGACCGGCGCGCCGCGCAGGTTCAGCCAGCCCTGGCACAGGCGGCCCAGCATCACCGACGGCTGCAGCTCGGGCACACGCATGATCTCCTGGATCGCTTCCATGGCCAGCGCGAAGCGCATGCCGCCTACCAGGAACGAGATGCACTTGCGGCCCTGGGCCTGGCGCAGGAAACGCATGCGCCAGGCGTCGCGCGCGACGCTGGCGTGGGCGCGCACCTGCGGCACATTGTCGATGCGCACCAGTTCGCCGGCGTCGAGCATCTGCACGATGCGCGCGCCGTCGTTCAGGGTGATGGCGCCCAATACGACGCCGCCGCCCTGCCCCTGCTGCCAGCGCAGGCCGGCGCGCTGCTCGGGACGCACGCGCAGCACCTCGCCGGTGGCGTCGAACACCAGGCCGACCTGGATGTCGTCGACGTCCACGATCACCACCCGCTGTCCGCTCGAGGCGCGCGGCGCCTCGGGGTCGAAGATGCGGCCCAGGTTCAGCAGCGGAATCGCGGCGCCGCGCAGCGTGAAGATCCCCTCCAGGCAGGCGGGCGACAGCGGGATCGGGGTGATCCGCTCGGGCATCCCCACCACTTCGCGCACATGGTCGGCCGGCAGCGCGAACTCCTGGCCCGCCAGGAAGAACGTACCCACCACCTCCATGCCCGCCGCGTCGCGCAGCACGCGCGCCGCCAGCGCCTGCCGCTCCTCGATCGCGGCCACGGCCGCGCCCACGTCGTCCAGCGCGTTCATTGCAGCACCGCCGCCGAGGACGCGATGCGCACCACGCTGAAGGTCTGGCGGTCGCAGTCGATCGACAGCCGCCGGCCCTGCGAGCCGCCCACGTCCTGGAACGACACCTGCAGGCCGCGCAGCGACATCTGCGAGCGCGCGGCGGCGATATTGCGGGTGCCCACCGCGCCGTCGCCGGCGCGCAGGTTCAGCATGCGCGCGCCGCCGGCGATCACCACGTCCACCTCGTCGTACTGCTCGCGCCGTACGCCCAGCATCGCCAGCAGGCGCGGCACCGCCGCGTTGACGTAGCGCGCCGAGGCTTCGCCCGTGGCCGCGCCTTCGGGCAGGAAGCAGTGCGCCAGGCCGCAGCGGCCCTGGCGGCGCCAGATCATGCCGATGCCGACGCAGGAGCCGAGCAGCGCGGTCAGGATCTGGCCGTCCTCGCCGACCTGCATCTGGCCGGACAGAACGTGGGACATGGAATTCAGGCTGAGGGTCATGTTATTGGACTCCGTCGATGCGGTAGACGTGGGCCTGCTCGAACGCAAACGCGGTCTGCAGGCGGGTGATCGATTCCTGCTCGCCCAGCACCAGGCGCGCGTCGTGGCGCATGGCGGCGCGCGCGCCGGCCAGCACCTGCAGCTGGGCTTCGGCATCGAAATAGATCAGCACGTTGCGCAGCAGGACCAGGTCGAAGCTGGCCGCGCGCGGCGGCGGCTGCAGCAGGTTGTGCTCGGCGAAGCTGACGTACTGCGCGACCTCGCTGGCGATCCGGAAACCGTCCCCCAGCGGGCGCAGGTATTTGCGGAACAGCTCCGGATGGTCGTGCCCGAAACGCTCCACGCTGCGCCCGCGGTACACGCCGGCGCGCGCGGCCTCGAGCGCGTTTCCCGAGATGTCGGTGGCCAGGATCTCGAAGCGCAGGCCGGGGAAGTTCTGGCGCGCCTCCAGGCAGGTCATGGCCAGCGAATAGGCTTCTTCGCCGGTGGCTGCCGCCGCCGACCAGATGCGCAGCGGAGCAGACTCGGCGCGCGCCGCCCACTCCGGCAGGAAATCGCGCTCCAGCCAGCGCCACACGGCCGGGGTGCGGAAGAACGCGGTGTCGTTGGTGGTCACCGAGTTGATGAACGACGCTACCTCGAGGCGGTCATGCGCCAGGCGCTCGATGTAGGCGCGGTAGTCGGACAGGCCCAGCGCGCGCAGGCGCGGCTGCAGGCGGCCCTGCAGCAGCACGCGCTTGTGCTGGCCCATCGCGATGCCGGTGTGCTTGCGCACCAGGGCGATGATGTCGTTCAGGTTGTGATCGCACAGTTCCATGGCGGTCCCTTACACCACGAAGCGGGCGACGGTGGCGTTCAGGTGGCCTGCGTGCTCGTTCAGGCCTTCGGTCGAGCGCGCGATGCTGTCGCACGAACCCGCCGAACGTTCGGTTTCCTGGGCGATGTACGAAATCGCGGCGCTGACTTCCTTGGCCGTGAGCGACTGTTCGCTGGCGCTGCCCGAGATCTCGGCGATCGCCAGCGAGGTCTTGCCGACGCCGGTGGTGATGCGGTCGAACGCTTCGCTGGCCTGGCGCGAGATCTCGCTGCCCTGGGCCACGCGGCGCACCGATTCGTTGATCAGCTTCGAGATTTCCTTGGTTGCCTGCGACGAGCGTTCGGCCAGCTTGCGCACTTCGTCGGCCACGACCGAGAAGCCCAGGCCGTGTTCGCCCGCGCGCGCCGCTTCGATCGCGGCGTTGAAGGCCAGCATATTGGTCTGGCCGGCGATCTCGCCGATCACCTTCACGATTTCGCCGATGTCTTCCGACGACTGGTTGATCGCCGCCATCGCCTCGATCGAGCGCGCGATCGCCTTGGCGCCGATTTCCGCTTCGTCGCGCGTGTTCTGGGCCAGCGCGTTCGCCTCCTGCGTGCTGCGCGCGATGGTGTTGATCGAAGCGGTCAGGCCGTCGACCGAGGCATTCATCTGCTCCACCGTGGCGCCCAGCGCCTGGGCGCTGGCGGCCACCGTGTTGGAGCGGTCGGCGATCGCGCGCGACGAATCGTTCAGTTTGCCGGCGGCCGAGACGGCGTCGCCGATCACGGCGCGCAGGTCGCCGATCATTTTCATGATGCCGCGCGCCAGCTGGTCGAGCGGCTCGTCGCCGCTGGTGTCGATCGAGCCGGTCAGGTCGCCGCGCGAGGCGCGCGCCACCTGCTCGAGCAGCGTGCCGACCTTCTGGCGCTCGGATTCGGCGCGCTCCACGGCGGCTTGCTCCAGCAATACCTGCTCGGTGATGTCGGTGGCGAACTTCACCACTTTCACCGGCTTGCCATCGGCGTCGAAGATCGGGTTGTAGGTGGCCTGGATCCAGACGGTCTTGCCGTTGTTCCCATGGCGCTTGTAGCGGCCGGCGTCGAATTCGCCACGGTTGAGCTTGCCCCAGAAGCGACGATAGGCCGCGCTGGCGGCGTATTCGTCATCGCAGAACACGCGGTGGTGTTCGCCGCGCACGTCTTCCAGCGCGTAGTCGAGCAGGTCGAGGAAGTTGGCGTTGGCGTCGAGCAGGTGGCCGTTCATGTCGAACTCGACCATGGCCTGGGCGCGCCCGATCGCGGCCACCAGGCCCGACGTCTCGGCGGCGCGCAGCTTCTCGGCGGTGATGTCGGTGGCGAACTTGATGATCTTGCACACCCGGCCGCTGGCGTCCTTGACCGGATTGTAGGAAGCGTTGATCCAGAACTCGCGGCCGCCCTTGGCGATGCGCTTGTACTCGGCGCGGTCGCCCTTGCCCGCCGCCAGGTCTTGCCAGAAACGAGCATAGGCCGGCGAATCGACCAGATCGCGCTCGCAGAACATCGCGTGATGGCGTCCGGTCAGGTCGTCGTCGGTATAGCCGGTCACGTTCAGGAAATTGTCATTGGCTCGCAGGATATTGCCGCTCAGATCGAATTCGATGATGGCTTGGGCGCCGTCCAGTGCCGAGTAGATCGCGCGCAGATCCTGCAGGGCGTCTTCGCATTCCAGGTAGATCGTTTCCATATATCCAAAAGTAAGTGGGTTAGGCCGGCGCCGCGACGGCGGCGCAACAACATCAGATGCCCATGATGCGCCAAATCGCACAAACAGTAAATCCAGCAAAGTCAGAAGACTCACTTGAAAGGCATTATTGTTGTCTTGAGACAACAATAACGATTTACCCGCGAGATTTCAGTCACCCGTATAGCAGAAGGCGCGACGTTCGCCGTTGATGATGTTTCCACACAACAATCAATTCGGCAAAGTCGAAATGTTTTTCTTGAGAAATTCAGTAAAGTCGGTAGAATGCGCTTCATCGATAATCCAGTAAAAACGAAACAACCATGATGACGCCAACTACTCACCGCCTTACCGAAAGGAATTCCATGTTCATTCGTATCCTGAATATCTTCTTGTTCTGGACCGTCGTGCTGGCAGGCACGAAAGTATTCGCAGCCGATACCCAGGCCGTCGACGTGCGCCTGCAAGCGTTCCAGGTCGTTGCCGACAAGGGCGCTGAAAAGCTGGTTCCTGCCACCGAAGCCGAAGTCGGCGACACCATCGAATACCAGATCACGTACCAGAACAACGGCAAGAACGCCGCCCGGGGCGTGGCAGCCACCCTGCCGGTACCTGACGGGGCGATGAAGTACCTGCCCGGCAGCGCCGCCCCGAAAGCGGTCCAGGCCAGCGTCGATGGCAAGAAGTTCATGACCCTGCCCCTGACCCGTGAAGTGATGAAGGACGGCGTGCGCGTGACCGAGCGCGTGCCGGCCGCCGACTACCGCTACCTGCGCTGGGACCTGGGCGACCTCGCGCCGGGCCAGGCCGTCACCGTCACCTCGCGCATGCGGGTCGTCTCGGCCGGGATGGGCGCAGCCGCGCCCGCCGCACCCGCACCCAAGCTGGCGCGCAAGTGAGCGCCGCTCGACTCATTAGCACCATCCAACCCGTTTCATTCGCAGTTCAAACCCGTTTCATCCGATGACTACCCCGCTATATAAGAAGGAAACCGCCATGAAGACCCGTCTCACGCTCGTCGCCGCAGCCACGCTGCTGGCCGCCGCCAACGGCGCCGGCGCCGCCACCATCGCCGGCACCCAGATCACCAACCAGGCCAGCGCCACCTATACCGATTCGACCGGCACCAAGACCGTGCAGTCGAACGTCGTGGTGACGACCGTGCAGCAGGTCGCCAGCCTGACGCTCAACAACGGCACCGCCAAGAGCGCGGCCGCCGGCGCCACCGTGACCTATTCGCATACCGTGACCAATACCGGTAACGGCCCCGACACCTTCGCGCTGTCGCAGACCAATAGCGGCGCCCTGGCCATGACCGGCGTCGTGTTCTACGTCGACGCCGACGGCAACGGCGCGGCCGACAACGCCACCCCGGTCACCTCGACCGGCCAGCTGGCGCCAGGCGCCACCTACCGCTTCGTGGCCGTCGCCACGCTGGCCGCCGGCAGCACCACCGGCGCCACCAACAGCATGGTCGTGAAAGCCACCAGCGCCTTCACCGGCACGGTCAACGCCACCGCCACCGACACCACCACCGTCGGCGCCGGCGCCCTGATCGACATGACCGTGAACGCGCCCGGCGCGACCGCGCTCGGCAACGGCCAGGGTCCGGAAGCGGCCGCGCTGGAAAACAAGAACACCATCGCCGGCGCCGCGACCGCGTTCACGATCTACCTGAACAACACCGGCGGCAGCCAGGAAACCTTCGCACTGGCGGCCAGCACCGACGTCAACTTCGGCGCCCTGACGCTGCCGAGCGGCTGGACCGTGGTGTTCAAGGACGTCAACGGCCAGGTCATCACCAACGCCACCGTCGCCGCAGGCGCCAACGTGAAGGTCACCGCCGAAGTCACGCCGGCCGCGGGCGCCACCGTCGGCACCACCGACATCTGGTTCCGCGCCCAGTCGACCACCAACCCGGCCGTCTCGGACCGCATCCATGAAGCCGTCACCATCGTCGCCGGCGAATCGCTGCTCGAACTGGTCAAGACCCAGGGCCTGGACGCCGACTGCAACGGCGTGATCGAAGGCGAATTGACCAAGGACCCGATCGCCGCCGCTCCGGGCGCCTGCATCCGCTACCGCATCGTCGCCACCAACAAGGGCTTGACCACGATGGGCGCGGTGGTCATCAGCGACAACGTGCCGGCCAACACGACCTACCACACGGGCGCCGCCGCCCAGACCGTCCTGGGCTCGATCCTGGCCCCAGTGGCCTCGGGCGTCGTCAGCACGGTCTCGGCTACCGGCTTCAACCTGGCGCCGGGCGCGTCGAACACCCTCGATTTCGGCGTCCGGATCAACCCGTAAGCCCGGGCCGGCGGTAGCAAACCCGCAGTCACCGCAGTCACCGAACCACACGCTCCACTCGCAACAAGCGCAACACAAGCGCGGCGTCCTCCGGGACGCCGCCCCAGAATTCCAAGGCTCCCGCATACCATGACCACTCTGCTCCGACATTTCGCCCTCTTGCTGCTGAGCGCCGTCCTGCTGATCTGCTCCGATGCGGGAGCCGCCATCACCAACCAGGCCAGCGCCAGCTTCGCGCTCCCTGGCGGCGCCAGCCTCAGCGTCCAGTCGAACACCGTGCGCGCCACCGAGCGCGACAGCATCACCTACTTCACCTCGGCAGGCTTCAGCAGCGTCGCCCGCGCGACCCGCACCGGCGGCCAGCTGTTCGTCCAGATCGAAGCGGCCGACTGCAACGCCGACCCGGCCCGCATCGAGACCATCAACGTTTCCATCACGTCGAAGAAGACGGGCGACAGGCAAAGCTGGATGAGCGACGAGACCGCCGCCGACAGCGGCGTGTTCCGCATCACCCCCATGGCGATGGACCGTGCCGACGCCGAGAACGACGTCGTCGACGCCGGCGACGGCATGCTCGAAGTGGCCACCAACGACGTGCTGACCGCCAGCATCGACGGCTGCGGCAGCGGCCCGATCTCGACCGACATCCTGGTCGATCCGATCGGCGTGGTCTACGACAGCCGCAGCAACGAGCCGATCCCGGGCGCCAGCGTGACCCTGATCGACGTCAGCGGCGCCGGCAACGGCGGCAATCCGGGCGGCCCGGCCGCCGTGTTCGACGTCGACGGCGTCACCCGCATGCCGAGCACCGTCGTCACCGACGCCCTGGGCATGTACCGCTTCCCCCTGGTTGCCGAGAGCCTGTACCGCCTGAAAGTCACGCCTCCCTCGAACTACGGCTTCCCGTCGAAGCTGGCCCCGGGCGAACTGCCGGGCGCGCGCGAGACCCATCTGTATGGCTCCTACGGCGGTGAATTCACCGTCAGCGCCGCGCTCGGCATCGTGACCATCGACGTCCCGCTCGATCCGATCCCCGGCACGCTGTATCTGGAAAAGACCGCCGCGCGCGCCGTGGTCGAAGTCGGCGACGTGCTGGACTACACCGTGCGCGTGCACAACACCGCCGACCAGGCCTTGAACGGCGTGGTCGTCGTCGACACCCTGCCGGCCGGCTTCAGCTACGTGCCGGGCACGATGCGCCTGGACGGCGCCGCCTTCGACGGCAAGTTCCAGAACCGCGGTCCGCAGCTGAGCATCGATGTCGGCAGCGTGGCCGCCAGGTCGAACCGCGTGCTGCGCTACCGCGTGCGCATCGGCGCCGGCGCGCTGCAGGGCGATGGCGTGAACCGCGCCCAGGCCACCAGCGCCGCGCCGCTGCAGTTCACCAGCAGCGTGGCCGCGGCCAAGGTCAAGGTCGAGGCCGGCGTGTTCAGTAGCAAGGGCTTCATCCTGGGCGACGTGTACGCCGACTGCAACGCCAACGGCCTGCGCGACCGCGACGAGCCGGGCGTGCCGGACGTACGCGTCTGGCTCGAGGACGGCAGCTTCTCGCAGACCGACGCCGACGGCCGCTACAGCTTCACCGATGTTGCCCCGCGCACCCACGTGGCCAAGATCGACAACAGCACCCTGCCAGTCGGCAGCGTCCTGAAAATCGTCGCCAACCGCAACGCGGGCGACCCTGGCAGCCGCTTCGTCGACCTGAAGGACGGCGAACTGGCGCGCGCCGATTTCGCCCTCGACACCTGCGGCGACGAGCTGAAAGCGGCCATCGCCACCCGCGCCGAGCGCCTGCGCGCCGCGCTCAAGGCGGCTTCCGAACTGACCGCGAAGCCACAGCACGCCGCCGTGGCCGAGGAAGAGGAACTCAATTTCGCTACCCTCGACAACAGCCTGGCCTTCATCGGCCTGGAAGACGGCGCCCTGCTGCCGCACGGCCAGGCGACCGTTCGTGTCAAGGGCACCGCCGGCAATACCTTCACCCTGCTGGTCAACGACAAGGCCGTCGACGACAGCCACGTCGGCCAGCAAAGCACCGTGGCCGAGCGCCAGCTGGACGTGTACGAATACGTCGGCGTGGCCCTGCAGCCGGGCCGCAACGTGCTCGAGATCAAGCAGGTGGACGCGTTCGGCAACGCCCGTGGCAGCCAGCGCGTCACCGTCGTGGTGCCAGGCAAGCTGGCGCGCCTGTCGATCAAGCCGCAGGGCGAAACCGCGCCGGCCGACGGCAAGCGCCAGGTCCTGGTCAAGGTCAGCCTGGAAGACGCGCATGGCGTGCCGGTGGTGGAACGCACCCCGGTCACGCTGGACGCCAGCGCCGGCCAATGGGAAACCGCCGACCTGGATCCGCGCGAAGCCGGCCACCAGGTGTTCGTCGAAGGCGGCGCTACCGAATTCGTCCTGGTCGCCCCGCAGGTGGCCGGCGAAGCGCGTCTTCTGGCCGCCAGCGGCCTGCTGCAGGCCAGGAGCGCGCTGCGCTTCACGCCGGACCTGCGCCCGCTGGTCGCCGCCGGCGTGGTCGAAGGCGCCGTGAGCCTGAACCGCATCCGCGGCAACAACACCACCCCGGTGCGCGACTTCGACGGCTTCGAGGACCGCCTGCGCCACATGGCCGACGCCGGCGATGGCCAGGGCGGCGCCGCCGGCGTGCGCGCCGCGATGTTCGCCAAGGGCCAGGTGGGCGAGAACACCCTGGTGACCATGTCCTACGATTCCGACAAGCAGACCGAGCCGAAGCTGTTCCGCGACATCGATCCGCTGGCCTATTACCCGACCTACGGCGACGATGCGCGCCGCGGCTTCGAGGCGCAGTCGAGCGGCCGCCTGTTCCTGCGCGCCGAGCGCGAGCAGTCGTACGTGATGTACGGCGACTTCGTGCCGCCGGGCGTGACCCCGGCGCGCAACCTGGGCGCCTACAACCGCAACCTGACGGGCCTGCGCCAGCACGCCGAGATCGGCGGCCTGACGGTGGACTCGTTCGCCAGCTACGACACCACGCGCCAGATGGTCGAAGAGATCGCCGCCAACGGCACTTCGGGCCCGTTCCTCACCGGCGGCGGCCTGATGGTCATCAACAGCGAGCGCGTCGAGATCGTGGTGCGCGACCGCAACCAGACCGGCGTGATGCTGTCGCGCCGCCTGCTGGCGCGCTGGGTCGACTACGACATCGATCCGCTCAGCGGCCGCATCCTGCTGCGCGCCCCCGTGCCGAGCCTGGACCCGGACCTGAACCCGATCAGCCTGCGCCTGTCGTACGAAGTCGACCAGGGCAACCCGCGTTTCTGGGTCGCCGGCGTCGCCGCCCAGTACAAGTTCAACGAGATCGTCGACGTCGGCGCCAGCGCCGTCGAAGACCGCAACCCGGCCGTGCCGACCCGCCTGGTGAGCGTCAACGCCAGCGTGACCCCGGACGAGAAGACCACCGTGATCGTCGAGGCGGCGCAGATGGAACAGGCCGACGAGAAGGGCCGCGCCGCCCGCATCGACGCCACCCGCAATGACGGCGCCCTGGAAAGCCGCGCCTTCTTCGGCCGCGCCGACGCCGGGTTCGACAACCCGTCGGCCAGCCTGCCGAAGGGCCGCACCGAAGGCGGCGCCAGCGTGCGCTACCGCTTCACCGAGCGCGCCAGCGTCGGCCTGGAAGCCCTGCACACCGCCGACCTGGCCACCGATGCCGAACGCAATGGCGTGCAGCTGTTCGCCGGCTACGCCTTCGAAAACGGCCTGCAGGTCGAGGCGGGCGTGCGCCGCTCGGTCGAAAGCGCGGGCGAGTCGGTCGTGCTGGCCCAGCCCGACCTGACCAGCGTGCGCGCCAAGGTGGCGACCCAGCTGCCATGGCTGCCGCAGGCAGGCGTGTTCCTGGAAGGCGAGCAGGACATCCACGACGCCGGCCGCCGCATGGTCGGCGTGGGCGGCGACTACCGCTTCGCCGGCGGCAGCCGCGTGTACGGCCGTCATGAACTGATCAGCAGCCTGGGTTCGACCTATGCGCTCAACTCGGGCCAGCAGCGCCAGGCCACCGTGATCGGCGTCGATACCGACTACATGCACGACGGCCGCATCTTCACCGAATATCGCGCCGGCGGCACCTCGCCGGCCGGCACCGTCCTCGGCGAGCGCCAGGCCGAGGCTGCTCTCGGCCTGCGCAACCTGTGGACCCTGGGCGAAGGCGTGCGCGCCAGCACCAGCGTCGAGCGCGTCAAGGTCATCTCGGGCGCCGCCGACAACGAATCGATCGCCGTGACCGGCGCCATCGAAGTCAGCCGCCACCCGACCTGGACCGGCAATGCGCGTCTCGAACTGCGCCACAGCCCGGACAGCGACGGCCTGCTGTCGACCGTGGGCCTGGCCTACCGGATCGACGACAGCTGGACCTACCTGGGCAAGAACACCCTGGCCGCCACCAGGTCGAATGCAGCCGGCACCATCCGCTTGACCGAGCTGATGCAAAGCGGCGTGGCCTACCGCGCGCTGGAATCGATCGGCATCAGCGGCCTGGCCAAGTACGAGTACAAGCTCGAGCGCGACGACGGTCCCGCCAGGCTGAAACGCGCCGTGCATGCGGTGTCGATGAACGCCAACTGGCAGCTGCGCCGCGATACCGTGGTCAGCGCGCGCTACGCCGCCAAGGTGGCGCTGGACCGCTCGAACGGCCTGTCGAGCCGCACCATGAGCCACCTGGTGGCCGGCCGTGTGACGCACGAGATCAACGAGGACTGGGACGTCGGCGCCACCGCGCAAGTGCTGCTCGACCGCGACACCCGCGGGCGCCAGTACGCCGCCGGCCTGGAAGCGGGCTACCAGCTCAAGCGCAATATGTGGGTGTCGGCAGGCTACAACCTGCTCGGCTTCGTCGAGCGCGACCTGGCCGGCGCCGACGCCACCGCCAAAGGCGCCTATGTGCGCCTGCGCATGAAGTTCGACGAAAATACCCTGCAGGGCCTGCTGTCCAGCGATCTGCTGAAGTAACGAGAAATCCGAGGAATCGACATGACTGACCACTTTTCGCGCTCGAGCTGGATCCGCAACTTCCTGCTCGCTCTGTGCCTGCTGTGCACTCTGCCGGCCCGTGCCGAATGCACCGTTCAAGGCGCCTGCATCACCGCCGGCCCGCGCCTGGCCAGCGTCGACACCGGCAAGAGCGCCTTGCTGGGTCCGCTGCTGGGCGGGCTGCTGGGCACGGGCGTCTCGCTCAATGCGCTCGACTGGAACGCCCTCGCCGGCGGCAACCTGAACCTGCTGAGCTTCCTCAAGGTGCTGCAGACCCAGCTGAACCTGTCGAGCCCTTCCCAGGTGCTGGGCGCCAATCTCACCCTGGCCCAGATCGCCAATGCGCTGTCGGTCCAGGCGCAGGCCGAGGCCAAGACGCAACTGTCCAGCGCGCTGTCGGGCCTGGCCTCGCAGCTCGACGGCGCCGGCGCCGGCGCCACCGTGCGCCTGGGCGACCTGCTCAAGGTCACCGCCGATACCGGCTCGCTCGGCGCTACCACCGTCAATGCGCTCGATATGTTCACCGGCCTGGTGCAGTTGTACAACCGCCGCAATGTGTTGACCACCCCGGTGCCGGTCGGCATCAGCGGCGGCCTGCTGGGCGCACTGGGCGTGGTCAACAGCGTGCAGTTGTACGCCCAGGTGATCGAGCCGCCTTCGTATGTGTGCGGCCCGACCGGCTCGACCTTCTATTCGGCCGCGGTGCGCATCAAGCTCAAGCTCGACCTGGTGACGCTGGCGCCCGCTACCGACACCCTGGTCGGGCTCGGCCTGCTGCAGAGCGCCTCGATCGGCATCGGCAAGCTCGACGTCTACGCCGACGTCGCGCGCGGCCAGGGCAGCCTGGCCGCCGTCAGCGCCGCCACCAAAGCAGTCACGCTGGATGTGGCGCCGGGTGTGGCCGACCTGTATATCGGCAAGATCGAGGACAGCGTGTTCTTCAGCCGCCGCCCCATCCTGGACAGCGACGTCGACTACGGCAACATCGGTTCGCTGCAGGCCAGGCTCCTGCTGGGCCTGGCAGCGGTGAATATCCCGCTCGACGTCAAGAGCATCGTGCGCGCTCAGGCGCCGTTCTCCACCAGCGTCACCATGAGCGGCAGCTTCCCGCAGACGCGCACGGTGCGCAGCAGCGCGATGTTCGTCACGAACGCCGCCAACAGCCTGGTCTCGAACCTCAAGTTCCGCCCCATGGACGGCCTGGGCGGCCTGCTGGGCGTGGTCCAGCCACTGGTCGTCTCCCTCGTGACCAACACCCTCAGCCCGATCCTGGGCCCGGTGCTGGCCAACGTGGTCGATCCGCTGCTCAAGCTGCTCGGCATCGGCCTGGGCGAGATGGTGGTCACGGTCGAAGGCATCTGCCAGACCTGCGACGATTTCAAGCTGACCAAGGCGGTCGACAAGACCGCCGCCCTGCCCGGCAGCACCATCGTCTACACGATCACCTTCGAGAACAAGGGCACCACCACCCTCGACAACCTCAAGATCAGCGACAGCACCCCGGCCTACACGACCTACGCCGACAGCAGCTGCGGCGTGGTGCCGTCGGGCCTGGCCTGCACGGTGTCGGCCAAGCCCGAGGTGGGCACGAACGGCAAGGTCGAGTGGGGCATCACGGGAACGCTGGCGCCCGGAGCGAGCGGAAACGTCACCATTTCGGTCAAAGTTCAATAGTGCTGCATGATATTGCCACCGCAAGTTACAATAAAGAAACGGATTATCGGGTTTCACTATCGCAATTGGTGATAATTTGATAGATTGTTGACTTGCTCATGCGATTCGCGCCGCGCTTTCTGGCGGCATGCATGATGCCCGCAGCACGGCCGCCCTGTGGGCGGCCGTGCGCCGCTCCGCCGGCTTGGCCGGCCGGTTGCGTCCAACCATATGCACAGTGAATTCATGAAATCGCACAGCAGTCCATCGCCGGCGCAGCCAGACCCTGCTTCATCCGACGTTTGTTCGACCAAGGAGGCCGCCAGCTTGCTCGGCGTATCCCACCGCACGGTCCAGTTATGGGTCGAGGGTGGCGTGCTGCAGGCCTGGAAGACGGCCGGCGGCCACCGCCGCATCCTGGTCAGCTCGGTGCAGCGGCTGGTGGCGCAGCGCAACCAGGCGGTCGCCAACGGCCAGCCGGCATCGAGCGCGCCCGCGCAGCCGCCGGCGCGCGGGCGCCGCATCGTCATGGCCGACGACGACGCCACCCTGCTGCGCCTGTACGAGCTGGAGCTCTCCGGCTGGGGCCTCGACGCCGAACTGATCAAGGCGCGCGACGGCTTCGACGCGCTGATCAAGATCGGCGAAGCGCAGCCCGACCTATTGATCAGCGACCTGAATATGCCGGGCATGGATGGTTTCCGCATGGTACGAACGCTGCGTGCCGATCCACGTTATGGCAAGATGGCGATCATCGTGATCAGCGGCCTGGACCGGGCGACGATCTCCTCGATGGGATTACCGGACGATATTCCGGTGTTTGCCAAGCCGGTGCGGTTCTCCGAGCTGCGCGCCAGGGTCGAACAGATGCTGGGCGCCGAGGACAAGGCCGCGACCGAGACCTGACACGAAGGAAAGCATGCGCCCCGAGCCGGACCGACTGACCCGCAGCGTCCCCTCCTCCCTCCAGCCGGACGCCGAGCGCGTCCGCGCACTGCATGCGCTGCAACTGCTCGATACCCCGCCCGAAGAACGGTTCGACCGTATCACGCGCCTGGCTTGCCGCCTGCTGGACGTGCCGGTCTCGCTGCTGGCCCTGGTCGACGCCGACCGCCAGTGGTTCAAGTCGCGGGTGGGCATCGCGCTGACCGAGACATCGCGCGCCACCTCGTTCTGCACCCATACGATCCAGCACGCCGAAGGACTCCTGCTCGAAGACGTGCGCGACGACCCGCGCTTTGCCGCCAATCCCTTCGTGCTGGGCGAACCGCATGTGCGTTTCTACGCCGGCATCCCACTGGCCGCGCCCGACGGCAGCCGGGTCGGCGCCCTGTGCGTGATCGACCGCGAGGCGCGCCGCTTCGACGAGGCCCAGCTGGCGACGCTGCGCGACCTGGCGGCGATCGCCGGCGACGAATTGCGTGCCCGTCCGGCCGGCCGCCCGTCCCCCGAAGGCTGGGAGAAAGCCCTGGTGGCGCACCTGCCCGACGGCATCCTGATGCTCAATGCGCATGGCCAGATCGTGGCCGCCAACCCCGCCGCCGAAGCCATGTTCGGCGCCAGCGGCGCCATGCTGGCCGGACGCGCGATGAGCGAGCTGCTCGACGAAGACCTGCTGGCGCGCCGCCGCGCCGGCCTGCTGCGCGAGGGCGAACCCTACGAAACCGGCGCCCGGCGCCTGGACGGCGGCGCGTTCCCGGTCGAATTCTCGTATTGCCGCATGACCTGGGCTGCGCGGCCCAAGTTCGCCGTGACCGTGCGCGACATCTCGCACCGGCGCGCCCAGGAAGAACGCCTGCGCGCCACCGACGAACGGCGCCGCCACCATTTCGCCACCGCCACCCACGAACTGCGCACACCGATGTCGAGCGTGCTCGGTTTCTCGGAGCTGCTGCTCAAGCGCGACTTCGATCCGGCCACCCAGCGCGAACTGGTCGAGATCATCCACCGCGAATCGGCTCGCCTGGTCGACCTGGTCAACCAGATGCTCGACCTGGCCCGGATCGAGGCCGGCGGCGCGGGAGAATTGCGCATCAAGGCGGTGGCAGTGGACGAACTGGTCGCGCAGACCCTGCTCAGCCTGGAGGGACTGGGCCAGGTGCACCGGGTCGGCGTCGTGCTCGCCCCCGGCCTGCCGGCGCTGGCGGGCGATGCCCAGAAGCTGCAGCAGGCGTTGACCAATATCGTCGGCAACGCCATCAAGTATTCCGGTCCCGACAGCCCGATCGGGATCCAGGCCACGCTCGAGCCGCGCGCCAGCCGTCCCATGGTGGCGATCCGGGTGAGCGACCAGGGCGTGGGCATGACGCCGCAACAGCAGGCCCAGGTGTTCGACGCCTTCTACCGGGTCGACCGCGATTCGGGCGTGCCCGGCAGCGGGCTCGGCATGACCATCCTGAAGGAGATCATCGACCTGCACGGCGGCCAGATCGGGCTGCAATCCACGCCCGGCGCTGGCACCGAAGTCACAATTTTCCTGCCGGCCGTCGACGACCCGGAGTTGCCTGCCTGAAGCCCCGATCGTGCGTGGCTGCAGGCCTTCTGTGCCGCGCGCGCCACAAACCTGGTGCCGCCACAGCTTTGCTCTACAGTAATTCGATTACGCTGCGAATTAGCCTTGACAGGCAAATGTGAAACAGTAAAATCGGTAAATATGAAAAGCGCTGATCACCAACTGAATGACGGGTTCGCCTGCGACCGGTCCGCCTTCTGCACGACCCGCCAGGCGGCCGAGCGGATCGGCGTTTCGCACCGCACGGTGCAGATGTGGGTCGAGAACGGCACGCTGCAAGCCTGGAAGACCGCCGGCGGCCACCGCCGCATCGCGAACGACTCCGTCGAGCGCTTGCTCGCGGGGCGCCGCGCCGCCCTGGCCGGCCCTGCGGGCATGGCCAGCGCGCCGAGGCTGCCCAGCGCGCCGCCGGCGACGCGCCCGATCGCGCCGCTGGCCGGCGCCACCGGCTGCGGCGGCGCGCCGCGCACGGTCCTGATCGTCGACGACGACGCCATGCTGCTGCGCCTGTACGAGCTCGAGATCGCGACCTGGGGCCTGGACCTGGCGGTGCGCAAGGCCAGCAACGGCATCGAGGCGCTGGTGCGCATCGGCGAGGAGCGCCCCGACATCCTGGTCAGCGACCTGCACATGCCGGGCCTGGATGGCTTCGGCATGATCCGCAGCCTGCGCGACAACCCCCATACCGCGTCGCTGCCGATGGTGGTCATCAGCGGCATGGACAAGCCGACCGTGCTGGCCCTGGGCCTGCCCGACGACGTACCCTACTTCACCAAGCCGGCGCCGCTCGCAGCCCTGCGCGCGGCAGTCACCGCGCGGCTGCCGGCGCGCAGCTGAGCCGAGCTGAACTGAGCTGATTTGAGCTGAACCGCCGCACTTTCGCCACCGCACGCAGAATGATCAATCACGAGACACTCCACGCCCCGGCGCCCCTGCCCGCCGACGAGGCGCGCCGGCTGCAGGTACTGATCGACCTGAACCTGCTCGACTCGCCGCCCGACGAACGCTTCGACCGCATCACGCGCCTCGCCGCGCGCCTGTTCCAGGTGCCGATGGCGCTGGTCAGCCTGATCGACGCCGAACGCCAGTGGTTCAAGTCGCGGGTCGGCCTGGCGCTGGCCGAGACGCCGCGCGCCGATTCCTTCTGCGCCCATGCGATCCTGCAGGACGATGTGATGGTGGTGGTCGACGCCTGCCGGGACGCGCGCTTCGCCAACAGTGCGCTGGTGCGGGGCGACTGCGGCATCCGTTTCTACGCCGGCTCCCCGATCGCTACCGGCGACGGCGTCCGCATCGGCACCCTGTGCATCAGCGACCACGTCCCGCGCGAATTCGGCGAGGACGAGCGCACGCTGCTGCGCGACCTGGCCGGCATCGTCGCCAACGAAGTGGCCGCCCTCGAGCTGAAAGCCACGGTCGAGCGCGAACGGCGCAGCGCCGCCGCCGTGCGCACGCTGCTCGAACACCTTCCGGACGGCGTGCTGATGCTGGACCGGGACGGCGTGGTTGTCTCGTGCAATCCAGCCGCCGAGCGCATGTTCGGCGCGCCGGCCCGGCAGTTGGCCGGACAGCCGGGCGCCTTCCTGCTCGGGATGGCGCCGCAGGTAGTGGCGCGGCGCGAGGGCGATGCGCGGCGCGCCGACGGCGGCAGTTTCGCGGCCGCTGTTTCGATCGCCGAGATGACGCTCGACGGCCAGGCCTTCCTGGTGGCGACCGTGCGCGACGCCGCCTGGCACCGCGCCGAGCAGGAACGGCTGCGCGCCGCCAACCAGCGCCGCCACGACTTCTTCCGCACCGCAAGCCACGAGCTGCGTACGCCGATGGCCAGCATCCTGGGCTTTTCCGAATTGATGCTCAAGCGCGAGTTCGACGCCGTGACCGGCCGCGAACTGATCGACATCATCCACCGCCAGGCCACGCGCCTGGTCGGCCTGGTCAACCAGATGCTCGACCTGGCCCGCATCGACGCCGGCGGCTCGGACCAGATGCACCCGGCGCCGCTCGACCTGGCCGACGTGGTGGGCAAGGTGGTGGCCGCGCTCGAGGATCCCGAACAGGCCGCCCGCATCGTGCTCGATGCTGGCCCAGCGACGGCGCAGGTGCTGGCCGACCCGCTGCGCGTGCAGCAGGCGCTGGCCAATATCGTGGCCAACGCGCTGGCCTACTCGGGGCCGGACAGCAAGGTCGGGATCGGCATCGTGCCTTCGGCGCACGGCGGGCGCGACGGCGTCGCGGTCACCGTGCGCGACCAGGGCGTGGGCATGACGGCCGAGCAGCGCCACCAGGTCCAGGAAGCGTTCTGGCGCGCCGGCAGCCTGCCGGACGTGCCCGGCAATGGCCTGGGCATGACCCTCGTGCGCGAGATCGTGGCCGTGCACTGCGGCCTGGTCGAGATCGGATCGGCGCCCGGCCAAGGCACCGTGGTGACGCTGTGGCTGCCGCTCGAGGGGCCGGCGCAAGACGCCGGGGCGCGGCCGTGACGCGGCGCATCCTCGTCGTCGACGACCAGCCCGACCTGCGCCTCCTGATCCGCCTGACGCTGCGCGCGCTGGGCGAGGTGAGCCAGGCGGCGAGCGCCGAGGCGGCCCTGGCGGCGCTGGCGGCGGCCACGCCGGATCTCCTGATCCTGGACGTCTGGCTGGGCGAAGGCATCAGCGGCCTGGCGCTGTGCCGCCAGTTGAAGGATGCGCCGGCGACGGCCGGCATCAAGATCATGCTGCTGTCGGCCTGCGGCCAGCAGAGCGACGTGGCGGCCGGCATGGCGGCCGGCGCCGACCACTACATGGTCAAGCCGTTCAGCCCGGAATCCCTGCTGGCGGCGGCGGCGGGTCTTCTGGAAGGGTGATCGCGCAATAGCGTAGTATTGCCACGCCGCCCACTCTTTCGAAAGATACCCATGAGCACCCAAGGCAATCACCACCAGATCGACAATCTCGAATTCACCGTCGGCGACATCGCGCGCGCCAAGGCCTTCTATGGCCAGGTGTTCGGCTGGCGCTTCGTCGACTACGGCCCCGGCTATACCGAGTTCCGCGACGGCCGCCTGGCGGGCGGGTTCACCACCGACGCACCGGTGCGCAGCGGCGGGCCGCTGGTCATCCTGTATTCGCAGGACCTGGAGCAGACGAAGGCCGCCATCGTCGCCGCCGGTGGCCTCATCAGCCGGGAAACATTCTCGTTCCCGGGTGGGCAGCGCTTCCATTTCACCGATCCGGACGGCTACGAACTGGCCGTCTGGACGGCTGCCTGAACCGGGTCAGGCAGCCGGCGCGCCGCGGCCGGCCGTCCCCAGCGGCAGGTCGACGTGGAAGCAGGCGCCGCCGCCCTGGCGGTCCTCGAACCACAATTGGCCGCCATGCTCGACCACGATCTGGCGGCTGATCGCCAGCCCCAGGCCCGAACCGCCCTTGCGGTTGGCGCTGCCCTCGGCCTGGGCGAAGCGCTGGAAGATGCGCTCGCGAAAGGCGGCCGGGATGCCGGGGCCACGGTCGGCCACGCTGATGCGCACGCCGTGCGGACCGCGCTCCAGCCGCACGTCGACCGCGCCCTGCCGGGGCGAGAACTTGAGCGCGTTGGACAGCAGGTTCATCAGCACCTGGGTGATGCGGTCATGGTCGACCGCCACCAGCATCTGCTCGAGGCCCGGCGCGCAGCTGGTGCGCAGTTCGACCCCGGCGTCATGGGCCTGTACCCGCATGGCGCCGACCGCGTCCTGCACGATCGGCGGCAGCGCCTGTGGACTGGGATGGGCGCTCAGGCGGCCCGATTCGATCTTTTCCACATCCAGCATATCGCTCACCAGGCGCACCAGGCGTTCGCAATGGCGGTGCGCGATTTCGACCAATTCGCCCACCTCGCCGTCGATCGGGCCGGCCGCGCCGCTGTTGAGTAGGGAAAGCGAGGCGCGCATCGACGTCAGCGGCGTGCGCAGCTCGTGCGAGACCGTGGCCACCAGCTCGTTCTTCATCTGGTCGACGCGCTTCCTGAGCGAGACATCATGCAGGAAGATGCTGAAAAAGCTGCGCTGGCCGATGCCGGCGATGCCGGCCGTCATCTCGATCGCGATCTCCTCGCCCTGGCGCGTCAGCAGCGTACGTTCGAGCCGGCGGTTGAGCGCGCCCGTGGCGCCGGTGGTGCGGAACTCGATGATCGCGCGCCGCAGCGAGTCGTGGTAGCGCTGTGGCAGCACCAGGTCGGCCAGCGGGCGTCCGATCGCTTCGTGGCGGCGCCAGCCGAACATGCGCTCGGCCTGCGTATTCCAGTCGGTGACGATGCCCTCCAGGTCCATGCCGATGAAGGCGTCGTGGGCGCTTTCGATGATGGTATTGATGTGCTGCGCGTTCTGCTGCACCGTCGCCAGCGCGCTGGCCAGTTCGTGGGTGCGCTCGCCCACGCGCTGCTCCAGCGTGCGGTTCAGTTCTTCCAGCTCGCGGCCGCGCCGCAGCAAGTCGGCCAGCAGCATGTTCAGCGCGCTGGCCAGGCTGCGCACCTCGCCATAGGCGCGACTGTCAGGGTCCAGCGGGGCGGCGGTGCCGACCCGGATGCGGTCGGCGTACTGCTGCAGGTTCTTGATCGGCCGGGTGATCCAGTTCGCCACCAGCACGCCGGCAAGCGAGAACAGCACCGCCAGCGCGACGCCGGTCCAGAGCGCGTATTCTCCCAGCTTCTGTATCGGCGCATAGGCGTTGCCGGCTTCCTGGCGCAGCAGCACGGTCCAGCCCAGGCCCTTGTAGTCGCTGTAACCACCGGTCTGGCTGTAGCCGACCAGATAGTTGCGGCCATCGTTCCAGTCTTCGACCACGAAGCCGACGGCGCGTCCGGCGCGTGCGCGCTGCAGGCTGGCGGTGGCGATGGTGCGGCCCTGCAGGTCGGGCGGCCCGAGCAGGACCAGGCCGCGTGGGTCGACGATCAGGGCGTCGACCCGCCGTTCGGCCGGGATCGGCTCGATCACCGAGCGTACGACGTCGCGCGCCCAGTCCCACGACAGTTGGGCGCCCAGCACGCCGCGTTCGACACCGCCGGCGCCGTCGACCGGGAACGCGACGTCGACGAAGCGCGGCGTCTCACCGCCGGTGGCGGGCAGCCTGCCGGCCAATAGCTGGGCCTTGTGCACGTTGCCCACATACGTCCCCTCGAGGGCCTGGCGGAACCACGCGCGTCCGGCCACGCTGCTGCCCTCGAGCATGCCGAGCGCCGCCGCCTCGACCCGTCCATCCAGGTTCGCCACGCCGAGCCAGCCATAGTAGCCGTAGCTCCGGTAGGCGTCTTCCAGCAGGCGCCGCTGCGCTTGCGGCGTGGCGCCCGGCCCCATGTCGGCCAGGCGCCGCGCCAGCAGATTGATTTCACGGTAGCGCTCGTACATGCCGCGGTCGAGCTTGTCCGCCGCCTGGCGCGCCAGTTCGCCCAGGCCGGCGCCGATGCTGTCGCGTGACTGGTCGCGCGCCTGGCCCTGGACCAGGGCCACGAGGGCGATCGTGAGAATGCCGCACAGGACCGAGGTGGCCAGCGCCATATAGCCGGCGAGGCCGCGCGGTAACAGGATGCGGGACAGATTCTGGACAGCGGGCATGAATAGGGACGTCGATGATGCGCAAATATGAGGCCGACGGATTTTACGTGAATAGTTGCTTTGAGAAAACTGCACAGGGAGCCTGTCGGCGCTCCTGCGTGGCCTGCGGGCCACATCTGACACGAATTATTTTCAATCTTGCCAGCGGACCTGTACGACGTCGACCGGGCATTATGAGAACACCAACTTTCTCGCCCGATTCATCCGCTGGCGAGCCGGGATCGGCCGCGATCGGCCGCGATCGGCCGCGATCGGCACGACGTTACTTGATCCGGTCGGTATCGCCGTCCTGCCGATCAGGAACAATCGACGCAGCCCGGCATCTCATCCATGCCGGGCCACCGCCCACCACGTCGAAAGGAACCACCATGGCCAACGACCTCCAGGCCGGCGCCGCGCCGGCGCGCAGCATATTCCGCAGCGCGACCACCTTCACCACCCGCGACGGCGTCGACATCCATTACAAGGACTGGGGCCGCGGCCAGCCGGTCGTGTTCTGCCATGGCTGGCCGCTGGGCGCCGACAGCTGGGAGGCGCAAATGTTCCACCTGTCGAATAACGGCTTTCGCACGGTGGCGCACGACCGGCGCGGCCACATGCGCTCGAGCCAGCCGTGGGACGGCAACGATATGGATCACTATGCCGACGACCTGGCGCAGCTGCTCGAACGGCTCGACCTGGACGATGTATTCCTGGTCGGGTTCTCGACCGGCGGCGGCGAGGTGGCGCGCTATGTCGGGCGCCACGGCACTGGCCGCATCGCGCGGCTGGCGCTGATCGGCGCGGTGCCGCCGCTGATGGTGCAGCGCCCCGACAATCCGACCGGTGTGCCGCGCGCCGTCTTCGACGACCTGCGCGCCGCGCAGCTAGAGAACCGGGCCCAGCTCTACCTCGACATCCCGTCGGGACCGTTCTATGGCTTCAACCGGACGGGTGCGACGCCATCGCCCGGCCTCATCCAGTCCTGGTTCCTGCAGGGAATGCTGGGAGGCCACAAGAACACCTACGATTCCATCGCGGCCTTCTCCGAGACCGATTTCCGCGAAGACCTCAAGAAATTCGACAAGCCGACGCTGATCATCCACGGCGATGACGACCAGGTGGTGCCGATCGATGTCGGCGGCCGGGCTTCGGCGCAACTGATCCCGCACGCCACGTTCATCGCGTATGCCGGCGCGCCGCATGGCCTGACCGACACGCACAAGGACCGGGTGAACGCCGACCTGCTCGCCTTCGCGCGCGGCGAAACCGTCGGCAGGTAGCAGCGCATACTCCCACGGCATCGCCGCCAGGTCACCGATACTCCCCGCCCCGGCAACGCAGGGGGCTGCGGCCTTGGTTGGCGCTGCAAAAGAATCCTGTCGCCCATCGGCGACCGGGTCTTTCGAGGAATCCTATCGCTCATCCGTCGACGCGTTCATTGGCGCCGGCTATCGCTCGTCCATACCTGGCGGGAACGGGCGGAAACTGCACGACAGTCTGCGGTCATCTTACCAAGAATCAATGCTTTGCAACCACCGTAGCGCCTTCTGCCGGTCCTGCCGGTCGCACAACATAGGAAACATTAACGATAATTAATCAATCAGTCACCCCTGTTTAAGCCGGCGACGGGCATAGTCCAAGGTAGGGAAAAAACCATTCTCAACCTCGCAAACCGGATCCGACTACATGCCTTCGAACCCCCTCCTGCACCGGCGCCTGCTGGTCGCTGGCGCTCCCGCGCTGGCGCTGCTGCTGACAGCCTGCGCGAAAGACCCGAAACCAGCCGCCCCGACCGTTCCCGAAGTCGCCGTCCTGACGATGAACAAGGCCAACGTGGCGACGAGCATCGCGCTGCCGGGTCGCACCGCACCCTACCTGCTGGCCGAGGTCCGGGCCCGGGTCGATGGCATCGTGCAGGAGCGCCGCTTCAGGGAAGGCGCCGATGTGCGCAAGGGCGAGCCGCTGTACCTGATCGATCCGGCGCCCTACCGCGCGGCCCTGGCCAGCGCCGAAGCCGAGTTGCAGCGGGCCCGGGCCACCCTGGCCAGCAACGCCTCCCAGCTCGCCCGCAACGCGGTGCTGGTCAAGCAGAACGCGGTCAGCAAACAGGAATTCGAGAACGCCGAAGCGGCCCAGCTCGAAGCCGCCGCCGACGTTGCCGCTGCGAAAGCGGCGGTCGAGACGGCCCGTATCAACCTGGGCTATACCAGCGTCAGCGCGCCGATCACCGGCCGCAGCAGCGTCTCGGCGGTGACGCAGGGCGCCTACGTGCAAGGCAGCGCCGCGACCCTGTTGACCACCATCCAGCAGATCGATCCGATGTATGTCGACCTGCAGCAGTCCAGTGTCGAAGGCCTGCAGCTGCGCCGCGAGATCGCCGCCGGCAAGGTCAGCATGGATGGCGAAGGCGCGGCCAGGGTCGTGCTGTCCCTCGAAGACGGCAGCACCTACGCGCGCGAAGGCAGGCTCGAATTCAGCGGCGTGACGGTCGACCCGGCCACTGGCTCGGTCACCCTGCGCGCCAGGTTCCCGAATCCCGATCACCTGCTCTTGCCCGGCATGTTCGTGCGCGCCGCGGTCAGCCAGGGCGTGCGCCAGTCGGTCATGCGCGTGCCGGCCCCCAGCGTGACGCGCAATGCCCAGGGCGGGGCCACCGTGTTGCTGGTCGGGGCCGACAACAAGATCCAGCTGCGCACGGTGCGGACCAGCCAGCTGGTCGACGGTCACTGGCTGGTCGAGGACGGCCTGAAGGAAGGCGAGCGCGTCGTCCTGGGCAGCGGCCAGAAGCTCAAGCCCGGCATGACGGTCAGGGTCCGCACCGCAGCGCCCGCCTCACCGGCCGCAGCGGCCGCAGCAGCCGCGTCAGCCGCGTCAGCCGCTCCGGCTGCGGCACCCGCGTCCGCGCGAGGTTGAGCTGCGATGGCAAAATTCTTCATCTACCGCCCGATCTTCGCGATCGTCATTTCCCTGCTGATCATGCTGGGGGGCGGCATCTCGCTGTTCCAGATGGCGGTCGAACAGTATCCGCCGGTGCAGCCGCCATCGGTGCAGATCCGCGCCACCTTCCCCGGCGCGTCGGCCGAGACCATGCAGAACACGGTCATCCAGGTGGTCGAGCAGCAGCTGACCGCGATCGACAACCTGCTGTATATGGAGTCCTCGAGCGATGACTCGGGCCAGTCGACCACGACGCTGACGTTTGCGGCCGGCACCGATCCCGACATCGCCCAGGTCCAGGTGCAGAACCAGCTGCAGGCCGCGGTATCGCGTCTGCCGGCCGAGGTCCAGCAAAACGGTTTGCGCGTGACCAAGTCGACCAGCGACTTCCTGATGGTGGCCGCCTTCGTCTCCGACGATAACAGCATGACCAAGTTCGACATCGCCAACTACGTCTCGTCGAACATCCAGGATCCGCTCAGCCGCATTCCCGGCGTGGGCGACCTGAACGTGTTCGGCACCCAGTATGCGATGCGGATCTGGCTCGACCCGCTCAAGCTGACCGGGTATGCGCTGACCCCGAACGACGTGACGGCCGCGATCCGCGCCCAGAACGTGCAGATCTCAGGCGGCCAGTTGGGCGCCACGCCGGCGGTCGCCGGCCAGGCAATCAACGCCACCATCACCCAGGCGACCCTGCTGCGCACGCCCGACGAATTCCGGCGCGTGCTGCTCAAGGTCCAGCCGGACGGCGCGCGCGTGCGGGTCGGCGACGTGGCCCGGGTCGAGCTGGGCCCCGAGAATTACTTCGTCGATGTTCGCTACAACGGCAAGTCGGCATCCGGCCTGGGCATCCAGATGGCGCCCGGCGCCAACGCGCTCGACACCGCGGTCGCCGTGCGCGCGCGCCTGGCCGAGCTGGGTGAATTCTTCCCGCCTGGCCTGCGCACGGTCTATCCGAACGACGTCACGCCGTTCATCGAGCAGTCGATCACCGGCGTGGTGCATACCCTGATCGAAGGCATCGTGCTGGTGTTCCTGGTCATGTACCTGTTCCTGCAGAATTTCCGCGCCACGCTGATCCCCTCGATCACGGTGCCGGTGGTCCTGCTCGGCACCTTCGGCGTCATGGCGGTGCTGGGCTTCACGATCAATACGCTGTCGATGTTCGGCCTGGTGCTGTCGATCGGCCTGCTGGTCGACGATGCCATCGTGGTGGTGGAAAACGTCGAGCGCGTGATGCACGAGGATGGCCTGGGGCCGCTCGAAGCCACGCTGAAGGCCATGGGCCAGATCAGCAGCGCCCTGATCGGCGTGGCGCTGGTGTTGTCGGCCGTGTTCGTGCCGGTTGCCTTCTCGAGCGGCACGGTGGGCGCCATCTACCGCGAATTCTCGCTCACGGTGGTGGCTTCGATGCTGCTGTCGGTGTTCATCGCGCTGAGCCTGACGCCGGCCCTGTGCGCCACCATGCTCAAGCCGGTCGACCCCGGCCACCACGAGAAGAAGGGCTTTTTCGGCTGGTTCAACCGTTCCTTCGACCGCAATCGCGACCGCTATCTGGCGGGCGTAACGCGCATCCTGGGCCGGCGCGCGCTGTGGATGGTGGTCTACCTGCTCACCATCGGCGTGGTGCTGGCGCTGTTCCTGCGCTTGCCCGGCGGCTTCCTGCCCAAGGAAGACCAGGGCTACATGATCGTCCAGGTGCAGGCCGCGGCCGGCACCACTCAGGAAACCACGGGCAGGGTGCTGGAAGAGATCAGCCAGTACCTGCTGAACGACGAGAAGGCGATGGTCGAGGCGACCATGATCATCAACGGCTCGGCCCAGGGCCAGCGCGGCCAGAACGTGGGCCGCATGTTCGTGCGCCTGCGCCCATGGGATGAG
>Ga0265780_10000746_pt1 | contig 49086 bp, 42 predicted proteins | sample P1T30metagenome_FD_192432 | JGI IMG/M metagenome (GOLD analysis project Ga0265780, IMG submission 192432) | Plant litter microbial communities from East Loma Ridge, Irvine, California - P1 T30 | ecosystem: Environmental > Terrestrial > Plant litter > Unclassified | place: USA: California... | reverse complement strand
CGAAGCAATCAAGAAGGCCATCGGTTCGGCCTTCCCTGGTTCGGAAGTGAAGGAAATGGAAGTCAAGGGCCGCAACCTGTCCGAAGGCATTCCGCGCTCGTTTACGATTTCGTCCAACGAAATCCTGGAAGCGCTGACCGACCCGCTCAACCAGATCGTTTCCGCAGTAAAAAATGCGCTCGAGCAGACGCCACCCGAACTGGGCGCCGACATTGCTGAAAAAGGCATGATGCTCACCGGCGGCGGCGCGCTGCTGCGTGACCTCGACCGCCTGTTGATGGAAGAGACCGGCCTGCCGGTGCTGGTTGCCGAAGACCCGCTGACCTGCGTGGTACGCGGTTCGGGCATGGCGCTCGAGCGCATGGACAAGCTCGGTTCGATCTTTTCCTACGAGTAAGCAAAGGTAAGCGCACTGGCGCTTGCCCGTGCATGTATTGAATGATGCATGCAGAAAGCAGGGAATCCGGCAGGTGGTCGCGGCGTGCCGGCGCATCCCTGCCCCAAGCGAACCCTGCGCAGTCATTATTGGAAGTCATGGAATACAGTCCTCCGCCGTTGTTCAAGCAAGGCGCGCCTGCGCGGGTCAAGGTGGCAGTGTTCGCGTTTCTCTCCCTTCTCCTCCTGATCGTCGATTACCGCTACGACGCGCTCACGGCCGTGCGCCAGGTCGCCGGCACGGTGCTGTATCCCCTGCAGATGGCGGCCCTGGTCCCGCGCGACGCAGCCGGAAACATGGGCAGCTATTTTTCCTCGCTGGCAGCCTTGCAGAAGGAAGTGCGCGAGCTGAAAAGCCAGCAGGTGGCCACGGCCACCGACATGCAGCAGGCCAGGCTGCAAATGGCTGAAAACGCCCACCTGCGCAAACTGATGGACGCCCGCGCCCATTTGCCGGTGCAATCGCTGATGGCTGAAATCCTGTACGACGCACGCGACCCGTCGACCCGCAAGATCGTGCTCGACCGCGGCACGCAAGCCAACGTCACGGTCGGCCTGCCGGTGATCGACAACCTCGGCGTGGTGGGCCAGGTCACGCGCGTGTTCCCCTTCACGTCGGAAGTCACGCTGCTGACCGACAAGGAGCAAGCCATTCCCGTGCAGGTACTGCGGTCCGGCCTGCGCACGGTGGCGTACGGCCGCGGCCAGTCCGGCTCGCTCGACCTGCGCTTCGTTGCGCCGAATGCGGATATCCAGGTGGGCGACGTGCTGATCACGTCCGGCATGGACGGCATCTACCCGGCCGGCCTGGCGGTGGCCAAGGTGGCGCAGGTGGAAAACGTGGGCGCCGGCGCCTTTGGCCGCGTGATCTGCCAGCCGCTGGCCGGTGTCGACCGCAACCGCCAGTTGCTGATCGTGATGACCCATGTTGCCTTGCCGCCGCGGCCGGTGGCCGTGGCCCCGGCCAAACCGTCCACGGCGTCGCGCCGCAACCTGCCGAAGATGGCGCCGCTGCCGCTGCCCACGTTGAAAGCGCCTGAAACGGCCGCACCTGCGGCACCGCCGAGCGGTACGGGCAAGCCGGCGGCCAGGGCCATCGCGCCGCCGGTGCCTGGCGTGTCCAGGCCGGCAGCGGCAGGCGCTGCACCGGCGCCTGCCGTTTCCGCCACGCCGGTCCAGGGAGTGCAATGAACCGTCCCCACTACATCCTGTTGCCGGTCAGCCCGCTGTTCATCACGCTCAGCCTGACCTGCGCCTTCATGCTCAACCTGCTGCCCTGGGGCCGCTGGACGGGCGCGCCGGATTTCGTCGCGCTGGTGCTGGTCTTCTGGGGCATCCATCAGCCGCGCAAGGTCGGCATCGGCGTTGCGTTTTCAATGGGCCTCCTGATGGATGTGCATGACGCGACGCTGCTGGGAGAAAACGCGCTGGCGTACACCTTGCTGTCCTATTTTGCCATCATGATCCACCGCCGCGTGCTGTGGTTTCCCGTGATGACCCAGGCACTGCACGTGTTTCCGCTGCTGGTCATGACGCAGGCGGTGCAGGTGCTGGTGCGCTATTTCGTCTCCGGCCGCTTTCCCGGGTTCGTGCAATTCGTCGAGAGCGTGGTCGGGATCGTCCTGTGGCCGGTGATTACCTGGCTGCTGCTGGCGCCCCAGCGCCGCGCCGTCGACCGCGACCATACGCGGCCAATCTGATCCATTCCGCTGTGACTGACTGCTTTGACTGAACGTTTTGACTGAGCGCTTTGACTGAAATTAAAGATAACGATCGCGAGATCCACCTGTTCCGCATGCGGATCACCGCCCTGGTGATCCTTGTGCTGATCTGCTTTTCGCTGCTGGCCGCGCGCTTCGTGTGGCTGCAGGTGATCAAGCACAGCCAGTACATGGCGCAGGCCGAGGACAACCGCATTGCCATCGTCCCGATCGTCCCGACCCGCGGCCTGATCGTCGACCGCCATGGTGTGGTTTTGGCGCGCAACTACTCGGCCTACACGCTCGAGATCACGCCGTCGAAACTGGAAAACAACCTTGAATCCGTCATCGACGAACTGGCCAAGCTGGTGCTGATCGAGCCAAAAGACCGCAAGCGCTTCAAGCGCCTGCTGGAAGAATCGAAGAACTTCGCCAGCGTGCCGCTGCGCACGCGCCTGACCGACGACGAGGTGGCGCGCTTTACGGCGCACCGTTTCCAGTTTCCCGGCGTGGAAGTGCAGGCGCGCCTGTTCCGCCAGTATCCGCTGGGCGAAGTGGCGTCGCACGTGATTGGTTTCATCGGACGCATCAACCAGAACGAAGCGAAGGCGATCGAAGCCGGCGACGACGCGGCGAACTACAACGGCACCGACCACCTGGGCAAGGAAGGCCTGGAAAAAAGCTACGAAAAAGCGCTGCATGGCGTCACCGGCTACGAAGAGGTCGAGCGTTCTGCGGGCGGGCGCGCCATCCGCACGCTGTCGCGCACGGCGCCCGTCGCCGGCAGCAACCTGATCCTGTCGATCGACATCGAACTGCAAAAGGTGATCGAAGAATCGTTCGGCGACTTCCGCGGCGCGCTGGTGGCCATCGAGCCGGAAACCGGCGACGTGCTGGCGTACGTATCGCGCCCGGGGTTCGATCCGAACCTGTTCGTCGACGGCATCGACCAGCAGAGCTGGAACGAACTCAATACCTCGATCGACCGGCCGCTGATGAACCGTGCCCTGTCCGGCGCCTATCCGCCCGGCTCGACGTTCAAGCCATACATGGCGCTCGCGGCGCTCGAACTGGGCAAGCGCCGCGCGGACTGGGGTTTCCAGGACCCGGGTTTCTTCATGCTGGGCGGGCACCGCTTCAACGACGACAAACCGGGCGGCCATGGCTACATCAACATGTACAGCTCGATCGTGCACTCGTGCGACACCTATTACTACCAGCTCGGCAACGAGATGGGGATTGACGCCATCCACGACTTCATGAAGCCGTTCGGTTTCGGCCAGCTCACCGGCATCGACCTGGACCACGAAAAGACCGGCATCCTGCCGTCGAAGGAATGGAAGCGCGAGCGCTTCAAGAAAAATCCCGCAGCCCAGAAGTGGGTGGGTGGCGACACCATCTCGATCAGTATCGGCAACGGCTTCAACACATTTACGCCGCTGCAGATGGCGCACGCGATGGCCACGCTGGCCAATAACGGCGTACTGATGAAGCCGCACCTGGTGAAGATCGTCGAAGACGGCGGCACCCGCGCGCGCACGCTGACCGTGCCGTCGTCGAGCGGACGCATTCCGCTCAAGCAGGAAAACATCGACATCGTCAAACGCGCCATGGTGGGCGTGATTACCGAAGGCACCGGCGCCAAGGCCTTCAAGGGCGCCGGCTACACGGTAGGCGGCAAGACCGGCACCGCCCAGGTGGTTGGGCTGCGCGGCGGTAAATACAACCACCACGCAACGCCCGAGCGCTTCCGCGACAATGCCCTGTTTACTGCTTTCGCGCCGGCCGACAAGCCGCGCATCGCGATTGCCGTGATCGTGGAGAACGCCGGTTTCGGCGCCGTGATCGCCGCGCCGATCGTGCGCAAGGCGCTCGACTATTATTTGCTGGGCAAGCGCCCGGGCGACAAAGACAAGCCGAAAATGCTCAAGGACGCGCCGGACGGCGTCGATCCCGAAGGCGAACATGGCCACGATCCGGCAACCATCGTCGACCAGGTCACGGCGGCTGCGGACACGCCGGCGCCGGCGCCGAAAGGATAAGCCATGCGCATCAATGAACGCCGCTCGCTGACCCGCCGCCTGAAACCCTACTTCGCCGTGTTCGACTGGCCGCTGGCCATGATCCTGGTGCTGATCCTGTCGACCGGCATCCTGACGATGTCGTCGGCCGGCGCCGACTTCCCCGGCCGCGTGGAAGGCCAGCTGCGCAACATCATGCTGGCTTTCGTCATCATGTGGATTGCCGCCAACGTGCCGCCGCAAACGCTGCTGCGCCTGGCCGTGCCGGTCTACACGGTCGGCGTGACGCTGCTCATTGCCGTCTTCATGTTCGGCATCATCAAGAAAGGCGCGCGCCGCTGGCTGCACATCGGGTTCGATATCCAGCCGTCCGAGATCATGAAGATTGCCATGCCGCTGATGCTGGCGTGGTACTTCCAGAGCCGGGCCGGCCTGATCAAGTGGCAGTCGTTTGCGGTCGCTGCCACGCTGCTGGCGGTGCCGGTTTTCCTGATCCTCAAGCAGCCCGACCTGGGCACGGCCCTGATGGTGTCGGCGTCCGGCTTTTACGTGATCTTCCTGGCCGGGCTGTCGTGGAAAATGCTGGTCGGCCTGGTGGTGGCGGCGGGCGCCAGCCTGCCGGTGGCGTGGTCGCTGATGCACGATTACCAGCGCGAGCGCGTGATGACGCTGATCGACCCGACCACCGATCCGCTGGGGAAGGGCTTCCACATCATCCAGTCGACCATTGCAATCGGTTCCGGCGGGCTGACCGGCAAAGGCTACATGAAGGGCACGCAGGCGTACCTGGAATTTGTCCCCGAGCGCACCACCGACTTCATTTTTTCCGTCTACTCGGAAGAATTCGGCCTGGTCGGCAACCTGTTCCTGCTGTTCCTGTATCTGCTCCTGATCGGGCGCGGCCTGATGATCGCCGCCAATGCACCGAACTTGTTTACGCGCCTGCTGGCAGGCGCGATCACGATGATTTTCTTTACCTATGCGTTTGTCAACATGGGCATGGTCAGCGGGATTTTGCCGGTTGTCGGCGTCCCGTTGCCGTTCATGAGTTATGGCGGTACCGCCCTGTTCACCCTCGGACTGGGCAGCGGCATCTTGATGAGCATTCAGCGCCATCGCAAGCTGGTGCAAACCTGAACGAGGGCAGGCATTTGAAACAAACGATTCGACACGCGGCAGCCTGGCTTGCCGTGTCAGGCTGCGCCTTTGCCCTTTCCGGCTGCGCCACCGACGACGGCCACCGGGTCATCCCGCTGCCGTGGAAACACAAGGGCGCCGTCACGCATTCCGGGCTCAATCCCGCTTTGCCACCGGCCGGCTCCGGGCGCGGCGGCTATTACAAGGATGACGGACCGGGCACGAATATCCCGCCCAACCTGGAGGCCGTCCCGGACGCGGTTTTCAAGGTCGAGCCGTATGCGAAATACGCCAACCGGCCGTATTCCGTCTTTGGCCAGACCTATACCCCGATGCTCGACGACCTGCCGTACTCGAAGCAGGGCGTGGCGAGCTGGTATGGCGCCAAGTTCCACGGCCAGAAAACGTCATCGGGCGAGCTGTACGACATGTACAAGATGACTGCGGCCCACCCGACGCTGCCAATTCCATCGTACGTGCGCATCACCAGCCTCGATTCGGGCAACCAGGTCGTCGTGCGCATCAACGACCGCGGCCCGTTTCACGCGAGCCGGCTGATCGACGTCTCGTACACGGCGGCGCTGAAACTGGGTTTGCTGGGCAAGGGCAGTCACAAGGTGCAGGTCGACCGCATCCTGGCGGGCGACCCCGCCAAGGTCGCCACGCTGCGGCGCGAAGCGAATGCGGAAGCTGCCGCCGCCTGGGCGCCGGATGACATCACGACACTGGCTCTGCAGGACCGGATGGCGTTTGAAAGCGCGGCGCTGGCGCTGCCTGCCGACGCGCGGGTTTTGCCACGACCATTGCCAGAACCAATGCCGGACTCCGTACCGAAAGCAGGATTTTATTTGCAGCTGGGCGCGTATGGCCGGATCGCCGGCGCCGAGGAAGCGCGCACGCGGCTGCAGTCAGCCGGTATCGACGGCGCTTCGTTGGACGTGGCGCAGGCCGGCAGCGTGTACCGCCTGTACCGTGGGCCGTTTGCCACGCGCAGCGAAGCGCAGGACGCGATGCGGGACCTGCCGGCGACGCTGGGTTTCAAGCCGCTCGTCATCAAGCGCTAAACTATCGGCAGGCCCGGGTGGCCTGGCCGTCGTAGGTGGCGGCGATCCGTTCGATGCGCGCGCTGGTTGCCGCATCGATGCCGCGGAACTGGTACGCGATCCGGGTGCCGCTACTGCGCCCGGCCACCTTGGCGCTGTGCACGCCCTGTTTCACCAGAGCGGCCAGCTGCGTCTGCGCCGCGGCTTCCGACTTGAACACGCCCAGTGAGATCGCCCATTTCATCGGCGAATCGGCGTTCATGATAAAAAAGTTGGTCACGTCCAGCGCTTTCAGTTCAGCTGCCTTGCGGTCGGCTGCTTCTTTGGTCGGCTGCGGCGGAATGAACACGATATAGCTGCTGAAATCGGTGGCGGCCACTTCGCGCCGGACCGGGCGTGTGGCCAGGTCGAGTTTGGCCAGGCGCGCATCGAGACGGCGCGCATCCGCTTCACGCAGGTTCGACACTTCCGTGCAGACCAGCGCGGCGACAGGTACAGGCTTCGGTTCGGGCGGGGCGTCAGGCGCCGGCGCCGGCGCTTCCGCCACGACAGTCGCTGCCGCCAGCGTTTCCTGTGCTTCCTGCGCCGACAGCACGATCATCTTCTCGGCGCCAAGCTGGTTTTGCAGCCGCGCAGGCTCGTGTTCGTCCGAGGCGACGTTGCCGAGATAGCCCTGGCTGGCCGCAAACCAGACCACGTTGACCGCCAGCAGCGCCCAAAAAGCGAATTTCAGCACGGTAGCTCTCCTTGTTGCGCCAGCGGGCCGGCTGCCGCATGCAGGCCGGCCAGCACCAGGTTCTCGCGCACGACGTGGGAAATGGATAAGGCAGGCGCGATGTACGCGGCGGCGCCGCCCGAGACAATGCACAGGTCGGCGCCGTGCGCCGCTACCGCGCGCTCGATGGCGCCCGCTTGCGCATTGATGCAGCCGGAGGCAATCGCGTCCAGCGTGTTGTCTGCAAAGGCGGGGGGCAGTGCGGCGCCGGGCTGCGCCTGCGGCAACTGGGCCGTATTGTTTGCCAGCGCACCGGCCATCAGCGCCAGCCCGGGAGCGATCATCCCGCCGATGAAGACGCCGCCGGCATCGATTGCATCGATGGTGGTGGCAGTGCCACAGGTGGCGACCACCAGCCTTTTGCCTGGGTAGTAAGCCCGCGCGCCAATCGCTGCGGCAAACCGGTCGCAGCCCAGTTGGGCAGAATTGCGGTAGCCGTTGGTAACGCCGGCAAGCATGGGCCGTGATACAAACCAGGTGATTGGCAAAGGCGCCAGCAGTGCGGTCAGTTGATCGCGCAAGGCAGTGCCAGCGACGTTCGACACCAGCGCACATCCGGCATCGAGTGCGCGCCAGGCGTCGCCCAGCGTGGCCAGGCCGGCATGCAGCACGGCGCCGTGTGCCAGCCACTCGCCCGGCGCAGCAGCCGTATCGGCCAGCGCCCACTTGACGCGGGTATTGCCGGCATCGACCAATAAAATAGTCATGCTGCGAGGCGCAGCGACACGTCGCCGGCATGGATCGCCACGCGGCCGCTGGCAGTGTCGAGCAGCAGCGCGCCGCTGTCGTCGACGCCGGCGGCCCGGCCGGCATGCAGCACCACGCCATGGTCGACGATCGTCACCTCCTGGCCCTGCCAGGCGTGGCGGCTGTTCCAGCGCGCAGCCAGCGGCGCGAAGCCCGCACGCGCAAATTCGGTCAGGACGCCAGCGATCGCGTCAAGCAGCGTGGCCATCAACACATTGCGGTCCATGCGCGCCAGCCAGGTGGCGGCGGCGACACTGCGCCCGATCTGCTGTTCAAGCGTATCGGGAACCGTCAGATTGATGCCGATGCCGACGATGGCCCAGGTGCCGCCGCCTGGTGCGGCCTGGGTTTCGACCAGCATGCCCGCCAGCTTGGCGCCGTCTTTGAGCAAATCGTTGGGCCATTTCAGCTGGACCGGGACGTCCAGCGTTGCCAGCGCTTCGGCCAGCGCCACGCCGGCCGCCAGCGGCAAACCGGACAGGCGCTGCAAGGGGCCGTCGAATTTCCACGCCAGCGAAAAGGTCAGGGCGCCGCCGGCAGCCGTCAGGAAACTGCGCCCGGCGCGGCCACGGCCGGCGTGTTGATGCAAGGCGACCAGCAGCAGCGGTGCGGTGAGGCTGGCAGCGCGTGCCAGCAAATCCGAATTGGTCGAACCGGTTTCGTCGACCACTTCGACCGCCACACCGGATTGACTGAGGCTGGCGATGCGCTCCGCTTGCATGCTGGTGTCCACTGTTTACTTCTTTTCAGCCTTGGCCTTGGCTACCAGGAAGTCCATCACGGCCAGCGCCTGGTCCTGCTGCTGCGCTTCCGACATCGCGCCGGTGGCGTTCTTGTTGGCCATCGATGGCGACGTGGTGTACTTGCCGTCGATGGCGACCATTGGCCAGTGGTCGACCTTGTACGCGGCCATCATGGCGTCGGCGCGGCGCAGCTTGGACGGGATGCCGAACGAGCGGTACGCTGCCGTGAAGGCAGCGCGGTCGATGCCGGCCTTGGCGGCCCAGTCGAACACTTCCTCGTCCGACTGCAGCTTCAGGTTGTCCTTGTGGATCGCATCGAACGCTTTGACATGGTACTGCTCGACCAGGTTCATTGCCTCCAGCGTGTAGTACAGGCGCTGCTGCGGCGCCACGCGCGGGTCGCTGGTGACGTGCACGCGCTTGAACACGATGTTGTTGCCCTGCTTTTTGACCCAGGCTGCCAGGCGCGGTTCGAACACATTGCAATGCGGGCAGTAATAAGCGAAGAATTCGGTGACCTCCACTTTCTTGCCCGACTCCGTTGGCTGCGCGGTTGGCAAGGTCATGTACTCGTTGCCGTTTTGCGGCGTGGCGGCAAAGGCGCTGGCGCCGGTCAAGCCGAGAAAGAAGGTCGTGCACAACAGGCGGCGGATCAGGTTCATGCTCACTCCAGGTGGTGGGTTGTTGAATTCTATTTCTGGTTGCGGACGATGGCCACATCGACGCCGCTGTCGAGCAGCTTGGCGCGCGCCTTGTTCATCGCTTCGACCTGGGCATACGGCCCCACGCGGACGCGGTGCAGGACACCGCTGTCGCTGTTGCGGTCGGAAATCGCTGCCTCGAAACCAAGCAGCGCCAGTTTGGCGCGCGTGCTTTCAGCGTCGCTCATTTCGCGGAAGGCGCCGGCCTGCAGGTAATACGTGAAGCGGTCTTCGCCGGATGCCGGCGCAGCGGCGGCAGGGGCAGCAGGAGCTGCTGTTGCTGCGGCGCGCGCCGGCGGCGGCGTGGCGCTCAGGCCCTGGCGGTCGGCCGGCTCCTTGAGCGACGCGATGACTTTGCCAAGCGGATCCGCGTCTGCCTCGGGGGCCGGTTTTGGCGCCGGCCTGGCAACCGGCGCCTGGGCAGCTTTCTCTTCCTTCGCAGCCAGCGCGCGGTTGGCGGCGCGTGCCGCTTCGCGGTTGCCGTACAGCGGCTTGTTCGGATCGGCGGCGTCGCCCGGCGCCGGATCGGCCGGGCGTCCCAGCTTGCCGGATTTGTCGGTGAACGGCGTGGCGCCTTTCGTGATCGTCAGCGCCACGGCAACCGCGATGCCCAGGCCGATGATCAGGCCGATGATGAAACCGGTCAGCGTATTGCCGCGCTGGCGGTGCAGGGTAGGGAGAATCATGGCGCTTTTCAGTGAAAACAATTACATCTGATCGGGCGCGGACACGCCGATCAGGGAAAGGCCGTTGCGCAGCACCTGGCGGGTGGCCAGCACCAGCGCCAGGCGCGCGCGCATGAGCTGCTCGTCCTCGACCAGCACTTTTTCGGCGAAATAAAAGCTGTGCAGGTTCGCGGCCAGTTCACGCAGGTAGAACGCCACCTGGTGCGGCGACAGTTCCACCTGCGCGCGCGCCAGCATGTCGGGATACTCGGCCAGCGTGGCCAGCAGCGTCATTTCGCTTGGCGCCGTCAACGGCGACAGGTCGGCGTCCAGCACGGTCGCGGCATCGCCGCCCCAATTGGCCAGCATGCGGCAGATGCGCGCATGCGCGTACTGCACATAGTGGACCGGGTTTTCGTCCGTGCTCTTCAGGGCGACGTCGACGTCGAACACGAATTCCGTATCGGCCTTGCGCGAAATGAGGAAGAAGCGCACCGCGTCGCGCCCGCGCGTGATGTCGCCGCCGCCCGACCATTCGATCAGGTCGCGCACCGTGACGTAGGAACCGGCGCGTTTCGAGATCTTGACCTCTTCGCCGTCCTTCATGACGGTGACCATCTTGTGCAGCACATAATCCGGGTACCCCTTCGGGATGCCCAGGCCGACCGCCTGCAGGCCGGCGCGTACGCGCGCGATGGTGCCATGGTGGTCGCTGCCCTGGATGTTGATGGCCTGGGCATAACCGCGCTGCCACTTGACGATGTGGTACGCCACGTCCGGCACGAAATAGGTGAAGGTGCCGTCGGTCTTTTTCATGACCCGGTCCTTGTCGTCACCGTAGTCGGTGGTGCGCAGCCACAGTGCGCCGTCCTGCTCGTAGGTGTGGCCTGCGGCGATCAGGCCTGCGACTGCTGCATCGACCTTGCCGTCCGCGTACAGCGACGACTCGAGGTAGTAATTGTCGAACTTGACGCCGAACGCCTGCAGGTCGATGTCCTGCTCGTTGCGCAGGTACGTCACGGCGAACGGGCGGATCGACTCGATGTCGTCGACGCTGCCGCTGGCCGTAACGGGCTCGCCATTGCTGGCTGCAACCGTCTTGCCGGCCAGGTAATCGTTCGCGATGTCCTGGATATAGTCGCCGTTGTAGGCCGACTCCGGCCAGTCGGCGTCGCCCGGCCTGATGCCGCGCGCGCGCGCCTGCACCGAATTGGCCAGCGTGGCAATCTGCACGCCGGCGTCGTTATAGTAAAACTCGCGCGTGACCGCAAAGCCCTGCGCATCGAACAGCGCAGCCATGGCGTCGCCCAGCGCGGCCTGGCGGCCGTGGCCGACGTGCAGCGGGCCGGTCGGGTTGGCCGAGACGAATTCGATGATGACCTGCTTGCCTGCGCCACTGTTGCCACGGCCGTACTGCGCGCCTTGCGCGAGGATGGTCTGCACCACCGACTGCTTCAGGGCCGGCGCCACGCGCAGGTTGATGAAGCCGGGGCCGGCCACGTCTGCGCTCTCGACCAGGCCGGCCGCTGCGGGATCGGCCAGGACCGCCGCGACCAGGCGCGTGGCCAGTTCGCGCGGATTGGCTTTCAAGGGTTTCGCCAGTTGCATGGCGATGTTGCAGGCGACGTCGCCGTGGGCCGGGTCGCGCGGGCGCTCCAGGGTGACGTTGGGCGTGATGCCGGTGTCCGCGACGATCGGCGCCAAAGCGGACTGGAACAGGGCGACGATCTTTTGTTTTTGTTGGGCGAGCATGAGCAGGGTGTCAACTATAGAGAAAATACATGAAAAGCAGTGGCCTGGCCACGGGCAAACGTTGGCCATTATACTGGTTTGGACACTCACCCGGATACGTTCCCGGGCACGCCGGCTGCCATCTTTAAGCTTGGCTGAAGGACAAGCAAGTACAATGGGCGCCTTTTCCGTACGACCTGGACTACCGCCATGACCGACAAGCGCCCGACGCTCAGCATCAAACCGAAAGCCGCGACCGCCAGGGCCGGCCAGTCCAGGAAACCTGCCGCCAAACCGGGCCAGCCGAAGGCCCCGGCCAGGCCGGCAGTGCCGGCCCACGCGTATTCGCCGGCGCAGCCGCCCGCAGCTGCTCCCTCTACGCCAACCCGCGCGCCGGAACCGGCGCAGCAATTGAACAAGCCAGTCCTGCAGCCGGGCTACAAGCCGGACCTGAAAAGCGATTCGCTGGCGCTGGCGCTGCTGGGCGCGGCAAACGCGGTGGCCCAGGTACGGGGCGGCACTGCCTTGCCGGTAGCGTTGTCGATGGCGTTCGGCGTGGCCGGCCCCACGCCCCAGACGCGCGGCGCCATCCAGGACATCGCCTACCGCGCCATGCGCCAGGCCGGCCGCAGCGAAGTGCTGCTGGCCCTGATGACCACCAAGGCGCCGGAGCCGGCCATGCTGGCGTGCCTGCTGATCTGCGCGCTGGCGCTGCTCGACCCGCCGCCGGGTACCGACGCGCCGTACGAGCCTTTCACGGTGGTCGACCAGGCTGTCACGGCGGCTGCGGCGCATCCCGACCTGGCCCACGCAAAAGCAATGGTCAACGCGGTGCTGCGCCGCTACCTGCGCGAACAGGCGGCGCTTCTTGAGGCAGCAATGAAGCAGCCGCTGGCGCAGTGGAATTATCCGCAGTGGTGGATCGACGCGACGCGCGCGGCCTATCCGAAAAACTGGGAGGCCATCCTTGCGGCCGGCAACCAGCCGCCGCCATTGACGCTGCGCGTGAATCTGCGCAAGACCAGCATGGACGCGTACGCGCGCCAGCTGGCGGATGCGGGGATCGCCACGACAGTGGTCGGCCCCACCGCGCTGCGCCTGGCGCAGGCGGTGAACGTGGCCATGATTCCCGGCTTCGAGCAGGGTTTGTCGTCGGTGCAGGATGCCGGCGCCCAGCTGGCCGCGCCGCTGCTCGGCGTTGAAAACGGCATGCGCGTGCTGGACGCGTGCGCCGCGCCTGGCGGCAAGAGCGGCCACCTGCTGGAACTGGCAAACATTCACCTGACCGCGATCGATGCCGACGCCAAGCGCCTCACGCGCGTGGCCGACAACCTCGAACGCCTTGGCCTCAAGGCCACGCTGACGGCGGCGGATGCGCAGCAAACCGGCTGGTGGGACGGGGTGCCGTTCGACCGCATCCTGGCCGACGTGCCGTGCACGGCGTCCGGCATCGTGCGGCGCCATCCGGATATCCGCTGGCTGCGCCGCCGTGGCGACGCGCTCCAACTTGCAACACTTTCGGGCAAAATACTCGACAACCTTTGGCAGATGCTGGCCCCGAATGGTAAATTGCTGTTCGTGACATGCTCGCTGTGGCCCCAGGAATCCGAGGCCCAGGCGGCAGCATTTGCGGTACGCCACGGCGCCGTGCGCCTTGCTGCGCCGGGCCAGCTTCTTCCCGTGAGCGAGGCCGGCGAGGATCATGACGGCCTGTTCTACGCCCTGTTCCAGAAGAACGCGGCGTAACGTTCCGATCCCAGCAACCATCCGCTGCTATCCTTAATTTAGGCCCGGGCCCCTTTGTGACACGATTGATTCGCCTCCTTGCCTGCCAGCTTCTGCTTGTCTTTGCCTGCGCCCAGGCGCAGGCAGCCGAGGGCGTCGAGGTCACCCGCGCCAACATCGAAGCGAGCGACGAAGGCTACAGGCTGTCGGTGGCCTATTCGTTCGACCTGTCGCGCGGCCTGGAAGAGGCCATCCAGCACGGCGTGCCGCTGTCGTTTACCACTGAAATCGAACTGACCCGGCCGCGCTGGTACTGGACCGACGACCGCGCAGTGTCGACCCGCCAGACCGTGCGCATCAAGTACGATGTGCTGACGCGCCAGTACATCGTGTCGGTCATGGGCAGCGTGCAGCAAAGCTTCGGCAGCCTCGATGAAGCCCTGTTCCAGATCCGCCGGCCGAGCCGCTGGGTGATCGCCCCGCGCGGCGCCCTGAAACGCGGCGAGGTGTATACTGTTTCGCTGCGCATGTACATGGACCGCGAACTGCTGCAAAAGCCGTTGCAGGTCAATGCGTTCAACGATTCGGACTGGCGTTTGTCGTCCAATAAAAAAACCTTTACCTACCGGGCGGAATAAGATTTGACCCAGATCCTGCGGTATGCGCTGGTCATCGGCGGCGCGGTCACTTCCATCTTGCTGTTCCTGCTGGCGTCGGCCTCCGACAACTCCGGCTTTTTCGACAAACACTATTCGTGGCTGCTGGGCCTGAACGCGGCTGTCGCCGCCGCCCTGATGCTGCTGGTGATCGTGGCGCTGGCCCGTCTCTACTCGCGCTACAAGAGCGGCAAGTTCGGTTCGCGCCTGATGGCGCGCCTGGTGTTCCTGTTTGCCGGCATCGGCATTTTGCCGGGCCTGGTGATTTTCGTCGTCTCGGTGCAGTTCGTGTCGCATTCGATCGATTCGTGGTTCGACGTGAAGATCGAATCGGCGCTCGAGTCGGGCCTGAACCTGGGCCACGCCGCACTCGACGAGGCGCTGGCCGAGCTGGGAACCGCGAGCACCACGGCGGCAGCCACGCTGGCAGGCCAGGACGGGCAGGGCGTGCAGGCGATCCTGAACCGCATCCTGGCCGACCAGAGCGGCATTGAAAATGCCATGCTCGTCGGCGCCGACGGCAAACTCCTGGCGTGGGCGTCGGAAGACCGCCGCGCCAACCTGGCGCCCGACCTGCCCACGCCGCAAATGCTGCTGCAGGCAGCCATGCCGGGCGGTTATGCGCGCCCCGAAGGCGGTATCGAACGCGATTTCCGCGAGCCGGCGCCGGTTCTGGCGACCGGCGCCGCAGCAGCTACCGGCCTGCGCCTGCGCGTGGTGCTGGCCGTGCCCGAGCAGCCCGGGGCCCAGCCGCGCTTCCTCCAAGTGCTGCAGGCGGTTCCCGTGAACCTGGCGTCGAACGCTGAAGTACTGCGCTCGGCCTACAGCGAATACCACCTGCGCCTGGACTCGCGCGTGGGACTGCGCAAGATGTACATCGAGACGCTGACATTGACGCTGCTGCTGGCCATTTTCGGCGCCATCGGCTCGGCGTTCCTGATTGCCGGGAAGCTGGCCGAACCCTTGCTGGTGCTGGCCGAAGGCACGCGCGCCGTGGCCGAGGGCGACCTGTCGCCGCGCCCCATCGTGGCGTCCAACGATGAACTGGGCACGCTGACGCAATCGTTCAATGCAATGACCGGCCAGCTGTTCGAAGCGAGGAGCGCCGTCGAACGCAACCGGTCGGCGCTGCAAAGCGCCAAGGCCCACCTGGAGTCGGTGCTGGCCAACATGTCGGCCGGCGTGATCGTGCTCGATTCGGAAGGCATCGTCGTCAACTCGAACGATGCCGCGCACCGCATTCTCCTGATCGAAATGGGCAACCTGGCCGGGCGCCCGCTGGCCGTCATCGAAGGACTGGAAAGCTTTGCCGGCGCGGTGGCCCGGGCATTCTCGGCGCAAAGCGCGCAGACCGCTGCCGGCAGCGCGCGCCAGCGTTCGCACTGGCAGCAGGAAGTGCAGATTCCGCGCCGCTCGTACGGAGCCGACGACCACGACATCACCTTGCTGGCGCGCGGCTCGCGCCTGCCGGTCGGCGCGGGCAGCGGTTTCATTGTCGTATTCGACGATATTTCGGATGTGATTTCAGCCCAGCGTTCCGTGGCCTGGGGCGAGGTGGCGCGCCGCCTGGCCCATGAAATCAAAAACCCGCTCACGCCGATCCAGCTGTCGGCCGAGCGCATGCAGATGAAGCTGGCAGGCAGCCTGAACGCGGTCGACGCAGCCCTCCTCAAAAAGGGGACCGATACCATCGTCAACCAGGTCGACGCCATGAAGCGCATGGTGGACGACTTCCGCGATTATGCCAAGGCGCCGCCGGCCGTGCTGGAAAAGCTCGACCTGAATGCCCTGATCGGCGAGATCCTGCACCTCTACCTGGCCGAGGATGGCACTGACATCATCCATGCAAAACTGGCGCCCAGCCTGCCCGCCGTCCTGGGCGACGCGACGCAGCTGCGCCAGGTGATCCACAATCTTTTGCAAAACGCGCAGGACGCGCTGGCCGAGCATGGCGCCGGCGCCGAGATACCGCGTATCGATGTCACTACCGAAGCAATCCATTACGAAGGCGCGGGCGGTGTGGCCGGCACGGCGGTACGTCTGGCTATTGTCGACAACGGTCCCGGTTTTGCCCCCAAAATCCTGTCGCGTGCTTTTGAGCCCTACGTCACGTCGAAAGCGCGCGGAACGGGCCTTGGACTACCGATGGTTAAAAAAATCATCGATGAACATGGAGGCCGGATCGAGCTGCAAAACAGGGCCGACGGACGGGGCGCATCAGTATTCATTTTGCTGTTAAAGTTATCACACGGCGCGAACTTGGCCTAAAGCGACAATCGCGCATAAAATGAGTTGTTCTCGTAAAGGGAGCTAACGTAAAAGAGTTTTCCCAGGTCGGATTGTAAAAGGCACAATAGATGGCGAACATACTCGTAGTTGATGATGAAATGGGCATCCGCGAGCTCCTCTCGGAAATTCTGGGCGATGAAGGTCACGCTATCCAGCTTGCCGAAAACGCGCAACAAGCCAGGGAAGCCCGTGCGGCCGGCGCACCCGACCTGGTGCTGCTCGATATCTGGATGCCGGATACCGACGGCGTCACGCTTTTGAAGGAATGGCAGCGCGACGGCCTCCTGACCATGCCAGTCATCATGATGTCGGGCCACGCCACAATTGATACCGCAGTCGAAGCGACGCGGATCGGTGCACTCAATTTCCTGGAAAAACCGATTGCCCTGCAAAAGCTGCTCAAGGCTGTCCAGCAGGGTTTGACGCGGGCACAGGAAGTGGTGCGCGCCCCCGTCATGGCCCCGCGCCCGATCATGGCTGCGCCGGTCGAAGAGCACGCGGCGCCGCTGTCGTCGTCCACGCCGATGTTCTCCATGCCGTCGCAACCCATGCAAATGGGCGCGCGCGTCGGCGCCACCGCCAACGGCGAACCGCAGCAGGGCTACACGCTCAGCTTCGACCTGCCGCTGCGGGAAGCGCGCGATGCGTTCGAGCGCATGTACTTCGAGCACCACCTGGGCCGCGAAGGCGGCAGCATGACGCGCGTCGCCGAAAAAACCGGCCTCGAGCGTACTCACCTGTACCGCAAGCTCAAGCAGCTGGGCGTCGAGCCAGGCAAGCTGGCCAAAAAAGGCGGCTGATGCCGTCCCGCGCCGCCGTCACGCTTGTGACGGGCGCGTCCCCTGGCGCGCGCGAGCGCGCCATCTTTGCCGCACTGGCCGCCAGAGCGCAGGAAGACTGCAAAGTGGCCGTCATCCTCGAAGGCCTGGCCGACGCGTCCTCGCCTCTGGCGCCCGATTCCCATCTATCCGTGTCGCGCATTGCAGGCGGTTGCCTGTGCTGCGCTGGCAATCTCGTTTTGCGTGTAACATTGAATCGTCTGCTGCGGCTTCATCCCGATCGCGTCCTGATCGGCGTGGGAAGCAGCGACCATCTCGATCAGTTGAGATCGTGGCTGGCAAGTCCGCCATACGATCAGCTGCTGGCGCTGGCGCCCGATATTCACGCCTGACTTGAAATACGCCGCGCCAGTCCCATTTCCTTATGGACAGGCAGCCGCTGAAGGCTGCCACACTGACTGATCGGAGCACCGCATGAATGTCATCTACAACAGCGAGCAATACAGCGTCGTCGAATTTGGCGTGGACAAGGAACTTGAAGCGCTGCGTTTCGGCGGCTACGAAATCGTCGACAAATCGGGGCGCCGCGAAGCCTTCATCGCAGGCCGGCTGGCCCAGTCCTTCCGCCGCGATGTCAACAACCTCATTGCCAGCGAACCCACCATGGAAGAAATCGACGATTTCCTGGGATCGTACGATGTGCTGATGAGCCAGCCTGTTCTGCTGCACTGATCTCCGTCCCCGCGCATGCGGGGATCCATACCATCGTTTTATGGCCGCAAAGCCGCCTTGCCGAGCAGGCGTGCCAGGGGTCCCCGCCTTCGCGGGGATGCATGTTAAGCTCCTGACATGTGCCAACTTCTCGCAATGAATTGCAATGTCCCTACGGACATCGTCTTCAGCTTCACCGGCTTTGTCCATCGCGGCGGCCGTACCGATACCCACCACGACGGCTGGGGCATCGCTTTTTTCGAAGGCGCCGGCGTGCGCCATTTCGTCGACCACCAGGCTGCCATTGCCTCGCCCATCGCTGAACTGATCAAGCAGTATCCGATCAAGTCCACCAACGTCATTGCCCATATCCGCAAAGCCACGCAAGGCCAGGTCGCGCTGGAGAATTGCCACCCGTTTGTGCGTGAACTGTGGGGCAAGTACTGGGTCTTTGCGCACAACGGCGACCTGAAAGAATTCGCCCCCGTGCTTGACGGCGCATTCCGTCCGGTTGGCACCACCGACAGCGAACTGGCGTTCTGTTACGTGATGCAGGAACTGCGGCGCCGGTTTGGCGACCAGGCGCCGGGCGTGGCAGACTTGCGCGCTGCGCTGGCCGACCTGTCCGCGCACATTGCTGCGTTCGGCACATTCAACATGACGCTGTCCGATGGCGCAGCGCTGTATGTTCACTGCTCGACGAAGCTGTGCTACGTGGTGCGCCAGCATCCGTTCGTCACTGCCCGCCTGTCCGACGAAGACCTGACCATCGACTTCTCGCAGGTCACCACGCCGCGCGACCGTGTTGCCGTGATCGTGACCGAGGCGCTGACCACGAATGAAACCTGGACCGATTTCCTGCCGGGAGAACTGAAAGTATTTGTGGATGGCGCACCACTGTCAGCGCAAGGGTAGGCCTGCGGCAACAGAAGTGCAATACATCTGCAGGCGAATCGCGTAAAGTGATGCCATTGTCCATCTTCCCATTCCCACTCTGCAATGACTGATTCCGCCTTGGAGAATGCTTCCCAGCCTGTGCGCCCCCGCGATTTTTACCTGGGACGCCAGCCGGTGATCGACCGCCAGCAAGCCTTGTTCGGCTATGAATTGTTATTCCGCAGCGCCGCCCGCGGCCCGGCCAGGTTTGCGTCGGGCCTGTGCGCCACTGCCGCCGTGATCGCGCACACCGCCCAGCTTGGCCTGGACAAGGTGCTCGGCGACGCGACCGGCTTCATCAACGTCGATGCCGAGGTGATCAACAGCGATATCTTTGCATTCCTGCCGCGCGAGCGTGTGGTCCTGGAACTGGTCGGCACCGTGCAGGCCAGCGACGACGTCATTGCGCGCATGGCCCAGCTTGCAAAGCACGGCTTTCGCTTTTGCGCCGCCGGCATTGCCACCGATACACCGAGCGTGCAGCGCCTGCTGCCGCTGGTGGACTTCGTGAAACTGGACGTTAACGACATGCCGCAATCGACGCTGGCGCGCCTGGCGCCGTCGCTGCGCACAGCGGGCAAGCAGCTGATCGCTGAAAAAGTTGAAACGCGCGAAGACTACAAGCTGTGCATGGATCTCGGTTTCGATTATTTTCAGGGCTACCACTTCGCCAAGCCGGCCGTTATTGGCGGACGCAAGCTGTCGCCATCGCAACTGGCCGTGATGGACCTGATGAACATGGTGATGTCCGACGCTGAAAACAGCGCCATCGAGCGCGCCGTCAAGAAAGACCCGAGCCTGGCGCTGAACCTGCTGCGCCTGGTGAACACGCCGGCCGTGGGCGCACGCCAGCGCATCGACTCGATCGGCCAGGCACTGATGCTGCTGGGCCGGCGCCAGCTGCAGCGCTGGCTGCAAATCCTCCTCTACGCCGATCCCGGCGCGCGCGGCCACACCTTGAGCCCGCTGCTGATGCTGGCGACCACGCGCGCGCGCCTGATGGAGCTGCTGGTACAGCGTTTGCGGCCAGGCCAGCGCAACCTGGCGGAGATTGCCTTCACAGTCGGCATCATGTCGCTGATGGACGTGCTGTTCGAGGTGGGCATGAACGACCTGATGGAGCAGATCCCGATGATCGGCGAAGTGTCGGAAGCGCTGCTGCACCGCACCGGCTTTTTTGGCGAGCTGCTCAAGCTGGCCGAATCGATTGAGTGCATGGAAGATGTTGTCGCGCAAGTAACGCCCATGCTCAACACCCTCGCCATTTCCAGCGACGATTTGCTGGAGCTGGAAGTGGCGGCGTTTGCATGGAGCGACAGCGTGGTGCGCTACGCAATCTGAGTGAAAAAACGCGCGCCGGAGCGCGCGTTTTCAAGGGATTGCCTGTCGCTTACCGGGCCGCGCCGGTCCGCGTCCATTGCTGGTGCAACTCCGGATCGCTGCGCAGTTCCCACAGTCCCAGCACGACCGTGGCAATGCCGCTGAAAACCAGGCTGGTCGTCATGGCGAGGTCCTGGTTGACATCGACGAACCAGGGGGAGATCGCGACCCAGACGCCCACGACCAGGTTGAGAAAGACAGCCCAGGCGTAAGTCTTGTACAGGTCGAACGCTGCCAGCGCGGCCATGATGACCCCAGCGGCAATTGCGTTTTCTGCCGGCCCGGAATTGGCCGGGTATCCCAGCACCCACGGTGAGGCAATCAGCCAGATGCCGATCAGCAGGATCACCTGGTCCTGCCAGCGTTTGGTAGAGTAATGCAGTGCCATGATGCGCTCCTTTACTTTTGGGAACCTCGAAAAACCCGTTGCACTGGTTCTTGGAGGCCCCTTTTTGGGACCATTCCCGCCATTAGACTACCGCATCTGGCGAAAAGTTCGGGTCAATGGTGCGCGCCTTCGTGGGCCCGGCGTTGCCATGGAGACAGGCGCCCCGGCCGAGATCAAGGCGCAGTTGCGCCAGTTGCACCAGGGCCCGCTGGCCGGTCGCGGCCGGGGCGCTGCCAAAGTCCGGGCGGACGGGCAGGCGCCTTTGTCAGGCGCGATACCAGTGCCTGCACGCCGCCGCTGGCCAGCAGGCGCAGCTTGGTCAGCTTCGAAGTACTGACGCGCTGGTCCCACGCATGCACGCCGCGCGCGCGCACGTCGATGCCGATCTGCCGGTAGACGCCGTGGGCGGTTGCAATCGCCCATGCGGAGCGCAGCGGCAGCCCATGGATGCCGCCATCGGCCGACTGGTAATACGGCTCTGCATGCGCCACCAGCCGCGCCGCGACACGCGCCAGCGCTGCGCGATGCTCGGGCAGCGCCAGTTCGGCGATCGTCACCTCGGCAGCAATGCCGGCCTCGCGCAGCCACACGGCGGGCACGTAGCAGCGCCCGATGCGCGCATCCTCGACGATGTCGCGCGCGATATTCGTCAGCTGGAACGCAATGCCCAGGTCGCAGGCGCGGTCGAGCACCGCGTCGTCCTGCGCACCCATGATCTGCGCCATCATCAGGCCCACCACGCCGGCCACGTGATAGCAGTACCTGAGCGTGTCGTCGCGCGTTTCGTAGCGTGCGTCATGGACGTCCATCGCAAACCCGGCCAGGTGGTCGAGCGCATAGCGCTGGGCGATGTGGTGGTTGCGCACCACCTCCTGGAAGGCGGCAAACGCCGGCTCCGTCATCGGTTCGCCTGCATAGGCGCGCGCAGTCTGCTGCTCCAGCATGGCCAGCGCGGCAGACGCGTCGTGCGCAGTGTTGCCGGTATTATTGAAACCGAGCTCCTGGTCGTCGATGACGTCGTCGCAATGGCGGCACCACGCATACAGCATCAGCACGCTGCGGCGCACGCGCGGCTCGAACAGCCTGGCCGCGGCGGCAAAGCTTTTCGACCCCACCGCGATGGTCTCGGTGGCGTGGGCCAGCAAATCCGTGCTCATGCCTGCATGTCCGCGATCATCAGTCCGGCCGTGGCCTTGGCCGAGCCGACCACGCCCGGCACGCCTGCGCCAGGGTGGGTGCCGGCGCCGACCAGGTACAGGTTCTGGATCTGGCTGTCGCGGTTGTGCGGACGGAACCAGGCGCTTTGCGTGAGGATCGGTTCAAGCGAAAACGCCGAGCCGACGTGGGCGCTCAGCTGGTCGCGGAAATCGAACGGCGTGAAGATGCGGCTGGTGACGAGCTGGCTGCGCAGGCCCGGCATGTAGCGCTGTTCGAGGTAGTCGAAAATGCGGTCGCGGTAGCGCGGACCTTCTTCTTCCCAGTCGATGTCGGCGTTGCCCAGGTGCGGCACGGGCGCGAGCACGTAATGGCTGCCGCAGCCGGGGGGCGCCAGCGACGGATCCGTCACGCACGGCGCGTGCAGGTACAGCGAAAAATCGGTCGGCAGGGCCTTGGCGCTGAAGATGTCCTGGATCAGGCCCTGGTAGCGCGGCCCGAAGCACACCGTGTGGTGCTGCAGCTGTTCGTGGTGCTTGTCGAGGCCGAAGTACAGCACGAACAGCGAATTGGAAAAGCGTTTTTTTGTCAGCGATTCGCCCTTTTGTGCGCCGCGCGGATGCTCGCCCAGCAGGTGCGCGTAAGTGTGCACCACGTCGGCGTTCGATGCGACGACGGTAGCGGGGAAGTGGCGGCCATCCTTGAGGCGCACGCCAGTCGCTTCGTTCCCTTGCGTGTCGATCTTCGCCACGGCCGCATTCAGTTCAATGGTGCCGCCGATGTCCTGGAACAATTTGACCATGCCCTGCACCAGCGCGCCGGTTCCGCCGCGCGGAAACCAGACGCCCCATTTGCGTTCCAGCGCGTGGATCAGCGTGTAGATCGACGACGTCGCAAACGGATTGCCGCCGACGAGCAGCGAGTGGAATGAAAACACCTGGCGCAGTTTCTCGTTCTGGATGAAGCGCGACACCATGCCGTACACGCTCTTCCACGCTTCCAGCTTGGCCAGTTGCGGGCCGGCGGCAATCATGTCGCGAAACGACAGGAACGGCACCGCGCCCAGTTTCAAATAACCTTCGGCGAAGACAGCTTCGGAATACGCGAGGAAGCGGCGGTAGCCGTCCACGTCGGCCGGATTCATCGCGTGGATCTGGCGGTCGATGGCCCCCTGGTCGTTGGCGTAATCGAAATGGGTGCCGTCTTCCCAGCACAGGCGGTAGAACGGCGAGACCGGCAGCATCTCGACATAGTCGCTCATGCGCTTGCCGGCTGCGGCAAACAGTTCTTCCAGCGCCGACGGGTCGGTGATGACGGTCGGGCCGGCGTCAAACGTAAAGCCCTGGTCTTCGTAGACGTAGGCGCGGCCGCCCGGCTTGTCGCGCTGTTCCAGCAGCGTGGTGGGAATGCCGGATGCCTGCAGGCGGATGGCCAGCGCCAGGCCGCCGAAGCCGGCGCCGATCACCACAGCCTTGTTCGTATTGTTCATGCGCGTGTTCCAGAAGATTGAATATGGTGGGGATGGGTTTTGCGGGCTGCGACCATGGCCTCGACGAGCGGCACCGGCGGCTTGCCGGAAACCAGGCGCAGCTTGTCGAGCCATGTCAGGCGGCCCGCGTAAAAGCGGGTAATCAAGGGGGGGCGCAAGCGGTAAAAGCGCTGCATCACGCTCCAGCGCCGGTCCGGCCGGCCGGCCATGAACAGCATGCGGTTCAGGAGCCGGAAAAAGCCCTCGCTGCGCCACGCCTGCTGCGCTTCCGCGCGGATCGCGGCAAACAGCGCCGGCGCGGACAGGTCGTCCAGGCCGGCGATGCGCTCGGCCAGGCGCACCGCGTGCGGCAGCGAGTAGCCCGTGGTGGGATGGAACAGGCCGGCACGCAGGCCGGAGCAGGGCTGGCCGTCCAGCGCGCGCCAGTATGCGGCGAAGTCGCCGGCCAGCGTGATGGGCAGCGAGCCGCTTTCTTCGCGCAGCACATCCGCGATACGCCAGTTGCGGGCGGCGGCGTAAGCTGCAATGTTGGCGCGCAGCCGGTCGGGATCGATATGCCTCTGGTCGACGTAATGCGTGTCTTCGATCAGCAGCGTGTCGGCTGAAAACGGCAACACGTAGACGAAGCGGTAGCCGCCATCCTGCTCTACGGTGGCGTCCATGATGATGGGCGTCGTCAAACCGTGCGGCGCGGCCAGGCGCAGCTCCTGGCCCAGGAAGGTTTGATAGCCGAGGGCGACGTTGGCGCTGTGGGTCACCCCGCGCCCGTCGATGACGGCGCCGGCATGCAGCACCGCGCCGTCGGCCAGCGTGACCGTGGTGGGCGTCACCGCGCGAACTGGCGTGTCAAGGCGCAGGCTGTCTTGCAGCGCAGCGCCAATGATGCGCGCAAAATCGGCGGACGCGATGCTGTTGTACCCGCCCGCCAGCGTGCGTTCGAGTTGCGGGAACTGTACCTCGTACGCGGGCCAGTGGTGCGCCACCAGCGGCGCGACCCAGGCGCGTTGCGTGGCAGTCAGGTCGCTGTCGTGAAATGACCAGGTATGGTTGCCGCCCTGTGCGGCGCCCTGTTCCAGCACCAGGAGGCGCAGGTCCGGGCGCGCGGTGGCCAGGCGCCAGGCGATCAGGCTGTTTGCCAGACCGGCGCCCACCAGGATCAGATCCCAGCCGGCCCTGTCTGCCTGTCCGTTATCCGGCACGGCTGGCGCTCCGGTGCAGGGGTAACGCCTGTTCGATGATATCGGCTGCGCGCAGTGCGCCCCCGGCCTGCCGGAGTTCGGCAGCGAGGCCATCGAGTGCCGCGGCAAAACGGGATTGCGTTAATAGTTGATCAAGCATGCGGGCCAGTGTAGCGGCACTGCTCCACCGGGCTGACCCGCACACGCCGATGTCGGCGTGACAAATCCGGGACGCGGCGCCAGGCTGGTCGAATGCGATTGGCAGCGCCAGGATCGGCGTGCGCGCTTCGATCGCATCCATCACCGTGTTCAGGCCCGCGTGCGAGACCACGGCATCGGCCCGCGCCAGCACGGCTGCCTGCGGCGCAAAACCGGTCACCCACGTGGCGCCAGCGCGCACCAGGGCGCGTTCCTGCGCCGCATCCAGGCCGCCGCAATGGGCCACGAGCAGTTGCGCATCGATCTTGCGACATGCTTTGGCAATGCGCCTGAAGACCGAAAAACGCTGGCCCTGCAGGGTGCCGAGCGAGGCGAACACGAACGGGCGGCCGCCGGCAACGGGCGGCATTGCGCTGGTGACCTGGGTGCTGGCGGGGTTGCGCAGCGGGCCGACATGGTGGAACGTGGCTGGCAACGCCCTGCGCGGAAAATCGAAGCCTGCAACCGTCTGGCTGACCTGCGCCAGGGTGGACAGGCACTCGTGCAGCATGCTGCGCGGGGACAGTTTGAACGTTGCCGCCCACTGCGCCACCACGTTGCTGTGCGGGCCCATGATCCAGTCGTAGACGCGCGCGCTGCCCTGAACCATCTGCAAACCCCGTTCGCTCATGTCGTGCTTGAACGGCATGACCGGCAGCGGCATGCCCGGTTCGCGGTTGACCGGCAGCGCGCAGGCCACCGAGATGAACGGCATGCCGGCGCTGTCGGCCGCAAGGGCGCCGGCCGCTTCCATCTGGTCGGCCAGCATCGCATCGATGCCCAGCGCCTGCAGGGCGGCCGGCAGTTCACGGCACAGCATGTCGGTGGTGCGAGCCATGTCAACGATCACGCTGCGAATGCCTAGCGGGCCGCCCGGGTTGGCCGCGCGGCGCAGCGATTCGGCCAGCGAACCGGCAGGATGCGAGCGCTCGCCCAGCACGTAAAAACCGATGCGCGGGTCGCGCAAAAAGGCGCGGGCATCGACGCGGTGCAGGAACGTGACGCGGTGGCCGCGTTCGATCAATGCGACGGCGATTGCCTCGAGGGCACTGAAGTGGCTGAAATACGCCGGGCCTACCACACCAAAGTGCGCCATCATCTCAACCTTTATGACATCCTGGCCATGCGGCAGGAGGGGAATGCGCCGCGACCGGCAGGGCAATTCTACTGGATGGATGTGCGTACACGCATGGCCTGTACACCAACGAACCGCCGGGTTAGCATGAAGAAAAGGCGGGCAGCGCATTTTCCATTATGATTATAGTTAATTTTCTGCTACTTCACGGTGAGGATCGCGTGTCATGGGTGCACAAGTCATACAAAGCGGCGCCGGCACGGGGCTGCAACATGAACTGGGTTTGCTGAAAACCAGCTTCGAGGAACGGTTGCACCAGGTGCTGGGCGAGGCCGATGCTGCCGATTCATTACATGCCGCCATGCGTGAAGCGGCACTGGGCGCAGGCAAGCGCATGCGGCCCTTGCTGATGATGCTGCTCGCACGCGACCTCGGCTGCCAGCCAGCGGGCATGCTCGACGCAGCCTGCGCCGTGGAACTGGTGCACGCCGCCTCGCTGATCCTCGACGACATGCCATGCATGGACGACGCGATGCTGCGCCGCGGCCGCCCGACCATCCACGTGCGTTTCGGCGAAGACGTCGCCATCCTGGCCGCCATTTCTCTCCTGTCCCGTGCCTTCGGACTGGTTGCCACTGCCCCCGGCATCCCGGCCGACGCACGCACCCGGATGAGTTCCACGCTGGCCAACGCCATCGGCACCAAGGGCCTGGCCATGGGCCAGTACCAGGATCTGCATTCGGGGCGCGGCAAGCGCTCGTGCGACGACATCGCCGTGACCAATGAACTGAAAACCGGCATGCTGTTCGACGTGGCCGTGAACATGGCGACTGTCATTGCGGAGTGCGGCGACAGTGTCGTGCTGCCGTTAAAACGCTTCGCGAAGGCGGCGGGGCAAGCATTCCAGATCCGCGACGACCTGCTCGATTGCCTCGACAGCGCCGTGACGGGCAAGGATACCGGCATTGACGCCGGCAAGGCGACCATCGTGCTGACAATGGGGACAGAAGAAGCGCAGCGTCAGCTGGCGTTCCTGGTGCAGGAGTCGGATCGCCACCTGGTCAGCGCGCTGGGGGAGCAGTCCGGGACCAGGGCATTCATCCGGGCGCTGTTTGCGGATAAAGCTGCACCCGCCGTACCGCGTCCTGCGCCGGTCGCCGTGCGCGGGGAGGCGTTCGCGTCGTAGGCGCCATTGCTGCCCGCGCGGCCACATGCTGCCTGCGCGGGGAATGCATCATGACAAATTCGGCGCCAGCCAGCGCTCCACATCTTCCTTCGATTCCCCGCGCCGCTTGACCATGTCGTCGACCTGGTCGCCGCCGATCTTCCCGACCACAAAATACTTCGACTGCGGGTGCGCCAGGTAAAACCCGGATACCGCAGCGCCCGGATACATGGCAAACGACTCGGTCAGTTCCATGCCGATCTCTTCGGCCTGCAGCACGTCGAACATGGGCTTTTTAACCGTATGCTCGGGACACGCCGGATACCCGGGGGCCGGACGAATACCCAGGTATTCTTCGCCGATCATCTGCTCGTTGGTGAGCTTTTCGGCCGGTGCATAGCCCCACAAATCCGTGCGCACCCGCTCGTGCAGGTATTCGGCAAACGCTTCGGCCAGGCGGTCGGCCAGCGACTTCAACATGATCGACGAATAATCGTCGTGCGCGTCTTCAAAGCGCTTTTCATACTTTTCGATGCCCAGGCCGGCCGTCACGGCAAACAGGCCAATGTAGTCGGCAATGCCGGACGACTTCGGGGCGATGAAGTCGGCAAGACACTGGTTCGGGCGCGGTACGCCGTCGACCACGGGTTTCACGCCTTGCTGGCGCAGGCCGTACCAGGTAAAGGCGACTTTGGTGCGCGTGTCGTCCGTGTAGACCTCGATGTCGTCGTCGTTGATGCTGTTTGCGGGCAGCAGCGCCACCACGCCATTGGCAGTCAGCCAGCGTCCCTCGATGACTTTTTTGAGCAGCGCCTGGCCTTCCTCGAACACTTTTGAAGCCGACTCGCCGACGACGGGGTCGGCCAGGATGGCAGGGAAGGGGCCGGCCAGGTCCCAGGTCTGGAAGAACGGGCCCCAGTCGATATACTTCGCCAGCATGGCCAGGTCGACATTCCTGAAAACCCGGCGGCCAATGAATTTCGGTTTTACCGGCGCGTAGTCGAGCTTTGCTTTGTTCAGGCGCGCCGCCGCCAGCGACAGCGTCGGCAGTGCCTTCTTGTTGGCGTGCTGCTCGCGGATGCGGGCGTAGTCCGTAGCGATGTCGGCAATGTAGGCGTCGCGCGACTCGGGCGTCATCAGCGACTGCGCCACCGACACCGAGCGCGATGCATCCGGCACGTACACGACCGGGCCTTCCGTATGCGGCGCGATCTTGACGGCCGTGTGGGCGCGGCTCGTCGTGGCCCCGCCGATCAGCAGCGGCGTCTTGCGCTCGCGGAACCACGGGTCGCGCTGCATTTCGCGCGCTACGTGCGCCATCTCTTCCAGCGACGGCGTGATCAGGCCGGACAGGCCCACCAGGTCGGCATTTTCGGCCTTGGCGCGGGCCAGGATTTCGGAGGCGGGAACCATGACGCCCATGTTCACCACCTCGAAGTTATTGCACTGCATGACCACCGAGACGATGTTCTTGCCGATGTCGTGCACGTCGCCCTTGACGGTCGCGATGACCATCTTGCCCTTCGGCTTGGCGACGATGCCGGTGCGCGCTTCTTCGCTGGCTTTTTCTTCTTCGATGTACGGCACCAGGTGGGCCACGGCCTGCTTCATGACGCGCGCCGATTTCACCACCTGCGGCAGGAACATCTTGCCCTGTCCGAACAGGTCGCCGACGACGTTCATGCCGTCCATCAGCGCGCCTTCGATGACGTGGATCGGGCGCCCGCCATTGTTCAACTGGTCGACGCGCGCTTCCTCGGTGTCGTCGACGATCCATTGCGTGATGCCGTGCACCAGCGCGTGCGACAGGCGCGCACCGACCGGCGCGTCGCGCCATACCAGGTTCTGTTCCTGCGCCTTGCCGCCGGCCTTCAGGGTGCCGGCGATCTCGATCATGCGCTCGGTCGAATCCTCGCGGCGGTTCAGTACCACGTCCTCGACGCGCTCGCGCAGTTCGGCTGGCAGGTTGTCGTAGACGCCGACCATGCCAGCGTTGACGATCCCCATCGTCATGCCGGCCTTGATGGCGTGGTACAGGAACACGGTGTGGATCGCTTCGCGCGCCGGGTCGTTGCCGCGGAACGAGAACGACACGTTCGACACGCCGCCCGACACCTTCGCATGCGGCAGGTTTTCGCGGATCCAGCGCGTGGCGTTGATGAAGTCGACCGCGTAGTTGTTATGCTCTTCGATGCCGGTGGCGATCGCGAAGATGTTGGGATCGAAAATGATGTCTTCCGGCGGGAAGCCGACCTGCTCGGTCAGCACCTTGTAGGCGCGGCCGCAGATCTCGGTCTTGCGCGCGAACGTGTCGGCCTGGCCCTGTTCGTCGAAGGCCATGACGATGACGGCTGCGCCGTAGCTGCGGCACAGGCGCGCCTGGCGGATGAATTCTTCCTCGCCTTCCTTCATCGAGATGGAGTTGACGATGGCCTTGCCCTGCACGCATTTCAGGCCTGCTTCGATGACCGACCATTTCGACGAGTCGATCATGATCGGCACGCGCGAAATGTCCGGTTCGGATGCGATCAGGTTCAAAAAGCGCGTCATGGCGGCCAGCGAATCGAGCATCGCCTCATCCATGTTGATGTCGATGACCTGGGCGCCGTTTTCCACCTGCTGGCGCGCCACCGACAGCGCTTCGTCGTACTGCTCGTTGAGGATCATGCGCGCGAACGCCTTCGAGCCGGTGACGTTGGTGCGCTCGCCAACGTTCACAAACAGCGAGTCGTCGTCGACCGTGAACGGTTCGAGGCCGGACAGGCGCAGCGCAACCGGTACTTCCGGCACCACGCGCGGGGTATTGTTTGCCAGCAGGTCAGCGATCGCGCCAATGTGTTCCGGGGTGGTGCCGCAGCAGCCGCCGGCAACGTTGATGAAGCCCGCGTCGGCGAATTCACGCAGCAGCGCGGACGTATCGGCCGGCAGCTCGTCGAAGCCCGTGTCACTCATCGGGTTGGGCAGGCCGGCGTTCGGATAAATGCAGACGTAGGTGTCGGCGATTTTCGACAGCTCTTCCGCGTACGGGCGCATCAACGCGGCGCCCAGGGCGCAGTTCAGGCCGATCGTCAGCGGCTTCGCGTGGCGCACCGAATTCCAGAAGGCCGGCACGGTCTGGCCGGACAGGATGCGTCCCGATGCGTCGGTGACGGTCCCGGAAATCATCAGCGGCAGGCGCGGCGTATCCGGGTGCGCCTCGAAATACTTGTCGATGGCGAACAGGGCTGCCTTGCAGTTGAGCGTATCGAAAATGGTTTCGACCAGCAGCAGGTCGGCCCCGCCGTCCACCAGGCCCCGTACCTGCTCGTAATAGGCGTCGACCAGTTGATCGAACGTGACGTTGCGCGCGGCCGGGTCGTTCACTTCCGGCGAGATCGAGGCGGTCTTCGGCGTCGGCCCGAGGGCGCCGGCGGCAAAGCGCGGCTTGTCGGCACTGCTGTACTTCGCACACGCGGCGCGGGCCAGCTGCGCGGCGGCCACGTTCATCTCGTAGGCCAGGTGGCCCATGTGGTAATCGTCCTGGGCGATGGAGGTTGCGCCGAACGTATTCGTTTCGATCAGGTCTGCGCCGGCAGCCAAGTAGCGTTCGTGGATTTCCTGGATGATTGCCGGCTGTGTCAACGTCAGCAATTCGTTGTTGCCCTTGACGAACAGCTCGCGCGCGCCAACGCCGGCGGGCGCGGCAAAACCGGCGAACCGTTCACCCCGATACGCTGCTTCATCGAGCTTGTATTGCTGGATGATCGTCCCCATCGCGCCATCCAGGATCATGATGCGGCGCGCCAAAATGGCGCGTAACTGGGCGTCAATCGGGGACAGGGCGGCAGGGGTGATGGTCATCGTTCAGCTTTCAGGGTGCGGCTTGAAGTACAGCGGAGCGGTACGGGTGAGGTAAACGGCGAAGCCGGTCGGAAATTATACGTCATCGTTGCTGCATTGTTTTCAGGCAGGTGGTGTTACCTGTTTTAACGCTATCCGGCAGCAAAATTTGTAAAGACGCGGCTGCTTTGTATCTTTATGTATCAGGGGTCACAATTGTTACAGCGCGATACAATTTGCCGGTTCCCAGCAATCTTTGCGTTACATGGGAGGCACACAATCGTCTTGACGCTGCGATTTGCGTGGTGCCGGCAATGGCAACTAAGAGGAACATCATGAACAAAGAATACGAACCAGTCTGGGAACAAGCTACTGCATACCGCGCCGACGATACGGCTGCGCCTGCCACCAAACCATCCAAAGCCGCAGCAGCAGGCGTCAAGCAGATCGTCACGATCCGCCTCGATGTCGATATGCTGGAGTGGTACAAGTCTGCAGGACCGGGCTACCAGACCCGTATCAACCAGATCCTGCGCGATCATATGGATGCAGCGAAAAGCCACTGATCAATCGATCCCCGTCGAAGGGGATCGTTTTTTTACGTGAAGTTGACACCCTCGAGTGGAAATCCCTTGAGAAACTCCGCAGCTTCCAGGCGCTTGCCGCCCGGTTTTTGCAATTGCGTCAAGCGCAGGCTGCCGGTGCCGCAGGCAACGACAATTCCGCCCTGTCCGTCGCCTGGCAGCACCGTGCCGGCAGGCTTGCCTTCGTTGCCCGGCAACGCCTCGGCGCGCCAGATCTTGACGGCTATCTCTCCTGCCCTGGCATGCGTCCCCGGAAATGGATTGAACGCCCGCACCTTGCGCGCCAGCACGTCGGCAGGCAAATCGAAATCCAGTGCCGCTTCTTCCTTGCTGATCTTGGCTGCGTAGGTCACGCCAGCTTCCGGCTGCACCGTCGCTGGCAAATCGCCCACTTTCATGCGCCGCAGGGCGTCGACAATCATCGCGCCACCCAAAGCCGCCAGCTTGTCGTGCAGGCTGCCGGTCGTGTCGTCCGCGGCAATCGGGACGGTTTCAATAAGCAGCATCGGCCCCGTGTCGAGTCCTTCTTCCATCTGCATGATCGTCACACCCGTGACTGGATCGCCCGCTTCGATGGCGCGGTGGATCGGTGCAGCGCCGCGCCAGCGGGGCAGCAGGGAGCCGTGGATATTGATGCAGGGCTTGATGTCGAGGGTGCTGCGCGGCAGGATCAACCCGTACGCCGCGACCACCATCACGTCGTAATCGGTGTCCAGCAGGCGTGCGTGGGCAGCAGCCGCTTCCTGTGCACGCTGGGGATCGTTGGCGTCCATGCGCAGCGACACCGGCTGCAGCACCTCGATGCCATGCGCCAGTGCATATTGCTTGACCGCGGACGCCTGCAACTGCATGCCGCGACCGGCCGGCCGGTCGGGCTGGGTCAGCACCAGTGGAATGGTGAAGCCTGCTTCATGCAGGGCGCGCAACGCAACAGCGGCAAACTCCGGCGTGCCGGCAAAGACGACTTTCATCGGCTTAATAGCGCCGGCCGGCTGCACGCAATGCCGCTTCGCGCTCGAGGCCGGCTTTTTCCTTGAGCATCTTGCTCTTGATGCGATTACGCTTCAGCGGCGACAGGTATTCGACGAACACCTTGCCCTTGAGGTGATCCATTTCGTGCTGGATGCACACCGCCAGCAAACCGTCGGCTTCCAGCTCGAACGGCTTGCCTTCCTGGTCGAGCGCTTTCACGCGCACTCTGGAGGGGCGTTCGACGCCGTCGTAAATGCCGGGCACCGACAGGCAGCCTTCGTCGTACACCTGACGGTCGTCGCTGGCCCAGGTGATTTCCGGGTTGATGAACACTTGCAGCGCATCTTTCGACTCGGTGATGTCGATGACCACGAGCTGCTCGTGCACGTCGACCTGGCTTGCGGCCAGGCCGACGCCAGGCGCGTCATACATGGTTTCAGCCATGTCGCGCACCAGCGTGTTGAGGCGCTCGCCGAATTCGGTCACCGGCTTGGCCACCTTGTGCAGGCGGGGATCGGGGTAGCGCAGGATGTTCAGGATGGCCATATAGTCAGTTCGAAATGTTCAGTAGTACTTCAATAAGGATTCTTGACACGGTGATCAGAAACGATGCGAGAAGCAACACTGGGACCCTCTGCTACGGGGCGCCAGGCGCGGTTTGTCTTGCCAGTTCCAGGATTTGTGTGCAGAATTTGATTCAGTTCGGCAACTTTTCCATGAGTGGATCAGTTCCATGCCGGGTTGTATTGGTTCTGGTGCGGTCCAAGGCGCCGTTGTCGCGTAGCCAGTGATTCCGTTTATTCGTTTTAACGTCGCACTTTTTGGACATCGTCAATGAAAAATTTTAGCACAATCGCGGCCCGCCTTGCTGCCGCGGTCCTCGTTACATGCGCTGTCGCCGGTCCCGTCCAGGCCGCCGCCAGCTGCGCTTTCAAACCGAATGCTCCCGACCAGCACCTGGTCGTCAAGGGCGATACCTTGTGGGATATTTCCGGCAAATTCCTCGAGCATGCGTGGTGCTGGCCACAAGTGTGGGGCATCAACAAGGACCAGATCAAAAATCCGCACTGGATCTATCCGGGCCAGATCGTCTATTTCGACCGCAAGAACGGCCGCCTGTCGCTGAACAAGCCAGGCTCCGATAACGGCGGCGCAGGGATCACGCGCCTGTCGCCGCAGATTCGCACCGAAGCGACCGGGCGCGATGCGATCCAGTCGATTCCGGCCGGCGCCATCGAACCCTTCCTCAGCCAGCCGCTGATTGTCGAAGCCGACGAGCTGGCCTCGGCCCCGCGCATTGCCGCAGCCCAGGAAGAAGGCCGGGCCTGGCTCGCCATGGGCGACAAGGCCTATGTGCGTGGCGACATGAAGGGTGGCAAGGCATTTCAGGTATTTCGTCCCGGCACGCCATTGAAAGATCCAGCCACCGGCAAGGTGACGGCCTACGAGGCCGTGTACCTGGGCACCGTCGCATTGAGCCGTCCGGCCGGGCCGGGCGTCGACGTCAGTACCGTCACGATTACCAGCACGGTCCAGGAAATGGGGGTGGGCGACCTGCTGGTGCAGGCCCCGCCGACAGCGATGCGCAACTACGTGCCGCATGCGCCGGAGCGGACCATCGATGCGCGCGTGATGTCGATTTATGCGGGTGTCACGTACGCCGGACAAAGCCAGATTGTCAGTGTCAACAAGGGGACGCTTGACGGACTCGATGTCGGCTCTGTGCTGCAGCTTTATCATTTCGGGAAGACGATTGTCGACCCGGGCAGCAAAGGTAATTTCTTTGGGCGCAAGGCGACGATGCGCTTGCCGGACGAACAGTATGGCGACCTGTTCATCTTCCGCACGTTCAAGAACGTGTCGTACGGCTTGATCATGCAAGTGACGGTGCCGGTGGAAGTCGGCGACGTGGCGAAATCACCGGAGTAAATTTCACCGTGCGTGACACGGACCCCACCCCTCGCCCTGAACCCGACCTGTGTTCCTGGCTGCGCCTGTCCCGGGCGCCAGGGGTGGGGCGGATCACCGCAGCGCACCTGCTGCGCGCATTCGGTTCGCCCGATGCCATTTTCACCGCCAGCCGCGACCAGCTCCTCGCATACGTCACACCGGCCCAGGCCGCGTCCCTGGCTGCGCCCCTCTCCAGCGACACCGCGCGCCTCGTCGATACCACCCAGGCCTGGCTGCACCAGCCTGGCAATGCGCTGCTCACCTTGTTCGATCCTGCCTATCCGCCCTTGCTGGCGCAGATTTCCGATTGTCCGCTGCTGCTCTATATAAGAGGGCGGCAAGACCTGCTGCATGGCGCGGCGCTGGCCATTGTCGGCAGCCGCAACGCCAGCGTGCAGGGCCGGGCCAATGCACTGGCGTTTGCACAGGCCTTGTCCGAAGCGGGGCTGACCGTTGTTTCCGGCCTGGCGCTGGGCATCGATACGGCCGCCCACGATGGCGCCCTGCGCGGCTGCGGCAGCACAGTGGCCGTGGTCGGGACCGGCGCCGACCGCATCTATCCGGCCCGCAACGCGGCCCTGGCCCGGCGCATTGCGCACGAAGGCTGCATGGTCAGCGAGTATCCACTCGGCACGCCACCGCGGCCGGAGCATTTCCCGCAGCGCAACCGCATCATCAGCGGCCTGGCTGCCGGCGTGCTGGTCATCGAGGCGGCAGCCGGTTCCGGTTCGCTGATCACGGCCCGCATGGCCAACGAACAGGGCCGCGACGTGTTTGCGCTGCCGGGTTCGATCCACGCAGCGCTGTCGAAAGGTTGCCATCAACTCATCCGCGAAGGCGCGCAACTGGTCGACGCGGTGGATGACATCCTGCTGGCCCTGTCGATGGCCCCGCTGGTGCGCCAGGCTGCCGCGCCCCCGGCGGCCGCTGCAGCCGCTGAGGCCAGTCCCTTGCTCACGATCCTGGGCAATTCCACCATGCACATCGATACCATCCTCGCCCACGGCGCCATGACGGCCGGCGCGCTTTCCGCCGACCTGCTGGCGCTGGAAATGGCAGGCGTTGTCGCGCGCCTGCCGGGCGGCCTGCTGCAGCGCGTGCACCGCTGAGCAATTGCGCATGCACCACGCGTGGTGCTTGGCCGAAATGGACGAAACTGCTAGAGTGTCACCATGTTCGATATCCTCGTTTACCTTTACGAAACCTACTACCGGCCCGACGCCTGTCCGGAGCCGGAGGCACTGGCACGCAAATTGTCCGCCGTGGGTTTTGACGACGTGGAAATCACCGAAGCGCTTGACTGGCTCACCGGCCTGACCAATATGACGGTAGCGGAACAGGGTTCGACGGCAGCGTCGACCGGCACCCGCTTTTATATTGCCCAGGAACTCGACACGCTCGGTACCGCCGCGGTCGGCTTCATCCAGTTCCTGGAAGTTGCTGGCGTGCTTGGCCCCGTGCAGCGCGAAATCGTCATCGAACGCGCGCTGGCGCTGGACGACAGCCCGGTGGCACTGGGCGACCTGAAAGTCATTGTCCTGATGCTGCTCTGGAGCATGGGCAAGGAACCGGACGCGCTGATGTTCGACGACCTGTTCGGTTCAGACGACGAACAAAGCCCCCGCCTGCTGCATTAAAGCAACTCTTGCCAGGCAGGCAGCTGGCAGCCTACTTGCACACCGCGGCGCAACGCGCTTATCATTGGCCGCAAATTCACCGACCCATCAAGGCAAGGCGGCATTCTGCCCCGTCCCGAGCAGAGCATGTATGATGCGCCTGCCAAACAACCATCTGTACGACGAGAAAAACATATGACCAAAACCCTCATCATCGCCGAGAAGCCGTCCGTCGCGAATGACATCGCCAAGACGCTGGGCGGCTTCACCAAGCACGATGAGTATTTCGAATCCGACGAATATGTGCTGTCGTCGGCGGTCGGCCACCTGCTGGAAATTGCAGTGCCGGAAGAGCACGACGTCAAGCGCGGCAAGTGGAGCTTTGCCCATTTGCCGATGATTCCGCCGTACTTCGCGCTCAACCCGATCGCCAAGACCGAAGCGCGCCTGAAGGTGCTCAACCGTCTCATCAAGCGCAAGGATGTTACCGGCCTGATCAACGCATGCGATGCCGGGCGCGAAGGCGAGCTGATTTTCCGCCTGATCGCGCAAAACGCCAAGGCCAAGCAGCCGGTCCAGCGACTGTGGTTGCAGTCGATGACGGCCAACGCCATCCGCGAAGGTTTTCAAAAGCTGCGCAGCGACGAAGAAATGATGCCGCTGGCCGATGCCGCGCGTTGCCGCTCGGAAGCCGACTGGCTGATCGGCATCAACGGTACCCGCGCCATGACGGCCTTTAACTCGAAAGAGGGCGGCTTTTACCTGACCACCGTGGGCCGCGTGCAAACGCCGACGCTGTCGATCGTGGTTGAACGCGAGGACAAGATCAAAAAATTCGTGTCGCGCGATTTCTGGGAAGTGCGTGCCGAATTCGTCTGCGCCGCCGGCATGTACGAAGGGCGCTGGCTCGACACCAAATTCAAGAAAGACGAGCTTGACCCGGAAAAGCGTGCCGAGCGCCTGTGGAGCAAACTTGCCGCCGAATCGATCGCCATGGCCTGCAAGGGCAAGCAGGGCACTGTCACTGAAGAGTCCAAGCCCACCACGTCGATGGCGCCGGGCCTGTTCGACCTGACTTCCCTGCAGCGCGAAGCCAACGGCCGCTTTGGTTTTTCAGCCAAGAACACGCTGGGCCTGGCCCAGGCGCTGTATGAAAAGCACAAAGTGCTGACGTACCCGCGTACCGATTCGCGCCACTTGCCGGAAGACTATGTCGAGACCGTCAAGGAGACGCTTGGCCACCTGAAGGAAAGCAATAACTACAACCAGTTTGCCGGCCAGATCCTGAAAAACGGCTGGGTCAAGCCAAACAAGCGCATTTTTGACAACACCAAGATCTCGGACCACTTCGCGATCATTCCGACTGGTGTCGCGCCCAAGAATTTGTCCGAGCCGGAACAGAAGCTGTACGACCTGGTCACGCGCCGCTTCATGGCCGTGTTCTTCCCGCCAGCCGAGTTCCAGGTCACCACGCGCTTTACGGAAGTGTCCGGCCACCAGTTCAAGACTGAAGGCAAGGTCATGACCAACCCGGGCTGGCTGGCCATTTATGGCAAGGAAGCCATTGGCGACGATAAAGAGGGCGGCGGCATGCTGGTCCCCGTTGCCAAAGGTGAAAAAGTGCTGGCCGATAAATTGTCGGCCAACGGCCTGGTCACCAAGCCGCCGGCGCGCTACAGCGAAGCGACCTTGCTGTCCGCCATGGAAGGCGCCGGCAAGCTGATCGAAGAAGACGAATTGCGCGACGCCATGGCCGGCAAGGGCCTGGGCACGCCAGCCACCCGCGCTGCCACGATCGAAGGTTTGCTCAGTGAGAAGTACCTGATTCGCGAAGGGCGCGAGCTGATTCCAACGGCCAAGGCATCGCAATTGATGACGTTGCTGCGCGGACTCGGCGTGAACGAACTGACCGCGCCGGAACTGACGGGCGAGTGGGAATACAAGCTGTCGCAGATGGAAAAGGGCAAAATTTCGCGTGAAGCGTTCATGCTTGAAATCGCCCAGATGACGCAAATTATCGTCAAGCGCGCCAAGGAGTATGACAACGCCACCATCCCGGGCGACTATTCGACCCTGGCCACGCCATGCCCGAATTGCGCCGGCGTGGTGAAAGAGAATTACCGCCGGTTTGCCTGCACCAAGTGCGAATTCAACATGGGCAAAACGCCGGGCAGCCGCCAGTTTGAAATTCCGGAGGTCGAGGAACTGCTGAAAAACCGCACGATCGGCCCGCTGCAAGGCTTCCGTTCGAAAATGGGCCGCCCGTTTGCCGCGATCCTGCGCATCGTGCGCGATGAAGACATCAACAACTTCAAGCTGGAATTCGATTTCGGCCAGAACGACGAAGAAGGCGAAAACGGCGAAGGCGTCGATTTCACCGGCCAGACGCCGCTCGGTCCTTGCCCGAAATGCAATGGCGGCGTGTTCGAGATGGGCCTGGCCTATGTCTGCCAGCACAGCGTGGCCAAACCGAAGATCTGCGATTTCCGCAGTGGCCGCATCATTTTGCAGCAGGAGATCCTGCCGGAACAAATGGTCAAGCTGCTGAACGACGGCAAAACTGATTTGATGCCTGGCTTTGTCTCGCAGCGTACGCGCCGGCCGTTCAAGGCATTCCTGGTCAAAGGCAAGGACGGCAAGATCAGCTTCGAATTCGAAGAGCGCAAGGTGAAACCGGGCGCCAAGCCGAAAGCGGCGCCGGTGAAGGATGCGGATGAGGGTGAAGAAGCGGCGCCTGCCAAAAAAATCGCGGTCAAGAAAGTGGCCGTGAAAAAGGCAGCGACCAAAACGGTGGCAGCGAAGAAAGCGCCCGCCAAGGCGGCTGCCAAAAAAGCCCCGGCAAAAACCGCTGCCAAAAAGCCGGCGGCAAAGCCGATCTGATGATTTAATTGAATCATTGCGTCATGGCGCATAAAAAAACCGCGGACCTTTGCAGGGCGCGGTTTTTTTTATGCGCCGATGGCGCGGTGTATTGACGATCAGTGTTTTATTGCCACTCTTCCTGCAATGCCTTGATTGCCGCCTCACCATTGTGAATGGCCTGTACCCGGCGTACTACTTCATTGCGCCAGGCTTCGTCGGCATCCTGGTCATCGACCCCGTCGAGATCTTGCAACAACATGCGCAATACATCATTTTTTTCGCTGGCGCTCAGCATCTGGATTTTCTCGGTTATCTCGTCGATCAGGGTAGTCATTGTTTATTCTCCGTGTATGTTTTGTTTTACAAATCATAGCGCGATAATCAAAGGATGTCGACTGCCACCATGTTGTCGCGTGGCTTTCTGTCGATGAGTTTATTATCGGGATCGATACCTGCCCGCGCCGGCAGGCGATCTACCACCATTTGTATCTTCGGCGCACCAGTGGCAACCTTGCGCCATTCACGCAAGAGCGGTTTGCCGTCGGCATCGTCAACGCCAAATTCAATGTAATCGTCCAGCGCCACCTCATGCTCCCGGCCCATGTCGTCAGCGCGGTGCTTGGCGGCGCTGGCCGCCAGGGTCACCACGTATTTGCCATCGGCGCGCTGGACCGCGCTGGCGCTGGCAGCGCGGTTTTCGTACAGCACAATCGCTTCGAACAGGTCATCGATCAGGTACGCCTTGTCTGGCGGTGTCACGGCGCGCAGGGCGGCAATCAACGGCGTGACGGTCGGGTAGGGCGGGGCCTGGCTGGCAAACTGCACCAGCATGCCGCGCAGCGCGCCATTGACCTTGTCCTCGCCGATCAGGTCGGCGAGCAGATACATCGCCAGGCTACCCTTGCGGTAGTGGATGTAGTCCTGGTTTTCATTTTGCGCGAGCGGCAATTCTTTGTTCGGTTCCGTCGCGCGCCCCATCAGGTACAGGTCAAGGTTGTAGCGCAGGAAGCGCCGCATCTTTGCCGCCCCCATGGTTTGTTTCATCACCATCAGCGCCGTGTATTCGGACAGCGTTTCCGACAGCACCGTGCCGCCGCGGGTATTGGCGGCAATCAGCTGATGCGCCCACCACTGGTGCGCCGTTTCATGGGCAGTCACGTAAAACGGATAGTCGATGTCTTTTGGTTTGCTGTCGTCGACCCTGGCAATGAAACCCAGGCTTTCCGAAAACGCGATGGTGCCGGCGAACGACTGGGCGTAGGTTGCATAGCGGGGAAATTCGACGATCCGCAATTCATGCAGCTGGTACGGCGAGAATTGCGTGCTGGCGTAGGCCAGGGTTCCTTTGGCGCCCCTGGCCATGCGGTCCAGGTTGAATGCGTGGCCGGGATGATAAAACAGGTCGATGGCCACGTCCTGCCAGCGCTCGTGGCGCACTTCATAGCGGGCTGACTGGAACGCATAAAAATTGAGCATCGGCTGGTCCATGCGGTAATGGAAGTAGCGCCGCCCGCCCGCGCTCCATTCCCGTACCAGGCTGCCCGGCGCAATGGCGATCTGGTCCGGGCTGGTGCTGACGACAGCGTCGAAGCCGATGCGGTCGGCGTCCGCGCCCAGATAATTGCTGGCCACGCCGGCCGGGTCGTCGCGGGGCAGCATGCGTTCCTGCGGCGGCAGGCCATGGCGGCGGCGGTCGCGGGCGTCTCGTAGCTGCACTGCCTCGACATAACCGATATGCGGCAACACATCGTTGCGCAGGAACGTGCCGTTGGCCACCACCGGCGTGTCGCGTCCCATGCCCAGCACGCCGCCGGGCGTGAACGCCAGGTCGAAGACTAGGGTCATGCGCGCACCCGGCTGCAGGGGCGCAGCCAGCCGGTAGCGGTAAAAACCGCGCGCCACGTCGCGCATCGCAAGCGTCGCCGTTTGTGAAAAGCGCAGCTGCATGGCGGGCCCTTCGGCCTGCGAGACCAGCAATTCGGTCACGGGTTTGCCACTGCGGTTTTCCAGCTGGTACGTGCCTTTGACACGTGCGCTGCGCTGTTCCGGCACGATGTCGACAGCCACTTGTACATCGGTAATGCGCGGCTGGGGCAGGGCGGCGAACCGGCGGTAGCGTTGTTCATACTCGGCGCGCAACTGGTCGCTGGAAAAGGTTGTGCGGAAATTGCCGACCACGTTCATGTTGTAATACAGCAGCGCGCCGGCAGCCACGAACAGCACCAGACCGGCGCCGAACACGGCCAGCACCGGCATGGTCAGATCGCGCCGCGCCTGCTGCAGCCGCACCGTGAAACGTTCACCGGCGCCGCGCGGCCACAGCACCAGGGTGACGGCCAGCAGCATCAGTGCGCATCCGCCCCAGTAAATATTGAACATCCGTTCGACCACCAGGAAGTGGCCGAAGCCGTTCATGGCGGAATAGACGAGCGGCGGCGACACGCCATAGATCAGCAGCGGGTGTTCGAAGCCGAATGCGTGCAGCGAAATCGTGACGGCGTAGTAGAGAATCATGGCGAAATACGCCAGGTATTTCTGGTTGATGATCGCTTGCAGCGCAATGGCCAGCACGGCCAGCAGGGCGTACTGGGGCAGGTCGATGAGGAACAGGCGATGCAGGTACAGGCCCGGTTCGAGCGCCAGGTAGCCTTGTGCAAGCTGGATCAGCATGCCGCACAGCATGGCGAAAAACAGCATCACGGCTTGCAGGGCAATCAAGCCCAGCGTTTTGCCCAGCAATGGCAGCCAGCTCGGCAGCGGCAGCGCATCGATTATCTGGGCAATGCGCGCCTCGCGTTCGCGCCAGACCAGTTCGCCTGCATAGAAGGTCGTCACGATCAGCATGAAGAGGCTGTACACGCTGCTGATCAGTTCGAGGATCTGGTACGTGACCGGATAGGTGCTGGTGCCGAAAATGGCGCCCATGTCCAGCGAGGAAGCGAACAGGGCCAGCGCACCGGCCAGCACGATAACGGCAAAATAAATGTTCTTGACCGATTCGCGCAGGTTGAACCAGCTTGACCTGACCAGCAGCAGGCCCAGGCTGCGCGCTGCGAAATCAGGCGCCTCGCGCGTTTGCAGGGCCGCGTTCGACAAGACGGCAGGCGCTGCAGGCTCGGCGCGGGGGCCGCGGCTGTCGCTGGTGCCGATGAAGTCGAAACGCCAGTAGCCCAGCAGCAGCACCACTGCGCCAAAGCCCAGCCAGATGAGGCGGTTGAGCAGGTACACGCCTTCGAGCGGCACGGAGAGCGTGTTGCGCTCGGCCGTGGTCCAGTATTCGGTCAGGCGGATCAGGGCCGTGGTACCGAACGGGTCGATCAGCGCGGCCAGCGTTTTATAGTCGAGGTCGCGGGCCAGCGACGGCGCCACGATATAGCCCAGCATCATGACGACGCTGCCGACATAAACCGGCAGCATGCGCCGCGTCAGCGCTGCCAGCACAAAGAAAATGGCGCCAAAGATGAACAGGTTGGGCAGCAAGGTAAACAGGTATGGCCGCAAATACGTACCCAGGAGTGCGGGGCCGATTTTTTCCGGCTCGATTCCAGGCAGGAACGTTCCCAGCCAGGCGCCCAGCACGATGCTGGAAAACACCAGCGCCAGGACCGCCAGCGCGCCAAGAAAACGCCCGAACACATAGGCATGCTTGCCGATCGGGGCGCTGAAAAAGAAGGGGTGCATCTGGTACTCGACATCCTGCTGTACTGCGCGGCCCATCATCGCCGCCACCACAATCACGCCCAGGCAACCGAGAAACGCCACCGTCAGCGCCACCGAGCGCGGCGCATTGAGGAAGAGCCTGCCACCGAGATTGATCGTCGCTTCCTTGAACACCCCGCCGGCGGCCGCCATCCACAGCAGCGCCAGCGCCAGGAACAGCGCGAAATACACCCAGGTCGACAGCAGCTTGAGGCGCTGGCGTGCTTCAAACCCGGCAATGGCGAACATTGCGCGCACTTAGCAGTTCCCGGCGGCGCCGACCGGGTGGCCCGCGATGGTGGCGAAATACACATCGTCGAGCGTGGCCAGGGCCGGTTCGAAATCGTCGCCCGGGTCGCCGTCGGCATACACGTGGATCAGCGTGCGCCCGGCCAGCAGGCGCGTGGAAATGACGGCATGCTGGCGCTGGTAGTGGGCCAGGTCGCTTTTTGGCACGAAGCGGCCCCAGATGCGGTCGGCAATGCTGTCGACCAGCCGGGTCGGCTCGCCACACAGCAGGACGTGGCCCTTGTTGATGATGGCCATGTTGGCGCACAGGTCGGCCACGTCGGAGACGATGTGGGTCGACAGCAGCACGGTTTTATCGGCGCCGATATCGGACAGTAAATTGTGGAACCGCACGCGCTCCTGCGGATCGAGCCCGGCAGTTGGTTCATCGACGATGATCAGTTTCGGGTCGCCCAGCAATGCCTGGGCAATGCCGAAGCGCTGGCGCATGCCGCCGGAAAACCCGCCCAGGCGCTGGTGGCGCACCTCGAACAGGTTGGTTTGCTGCAGCAAGCCATCGACAACTTCCCGGCGCCGGTTGCGCTGCGACAGCCCTTTGAGCAGGGCAAAGTGGTCCAGCAATTCGTAGGCCGTCACCTTCGGGTAGACGCCGAAGTCCTGCGGCAGGTAGCCAAGCAGGCGGCGCACTGCGGTTTTTTCATCGAGCACGTCGATGTCGCCAAAAAACACCGCGCCGGTATCGCATTCCTGCAAGGTGGCCAGGATGCGCATCAGCGTCGATTTGCCTGCGCCGTTCGGGCCCAGCAGGCCAAACATCCCGGTCGGAATATTCAGCGTCACGTTGTCCAGCGCGACCACACCATTGGCGTAAGTCTTGGACAAACCGCGAATGCTTAATTCCATCGTGTACTCCCTCATCATTCATTGCATTGTATTAAATTTGCCGTGCCCGGGGCGGCTACTTGCGACAGAGTGCAAAAAGCCCCGCCCAGGACGGTTCGAACGTGGCTTTTTGTGGATAATGCGCAGATGGATACTGTGATCAAAGACAAGGCGCTGGCCGTCATGCGCCAGGGCCGCACCCGCGTCGAAGCGACCGACTGGCTGCGCGTGACGCTGGGCCTGTATTACCTGGCCGGGTTGATGAAGGAAGAAGCGATCGACTTCAAGCAGGTCGACCGTGACTACAACAAGGTCATTTACCAGGCGCTGGGGCCAGGCCACAGTATTACCAGCGCGTTGCAGTTCATGAGCGGCGCAAAGGTCGTGCCGACCCTCGAGTCGCCCCGCTTCATGGCCGCGTTCGGTGAACTGTGCACGGAAGTGCCGGTGGCCAGCATCCCGTTTTTGCTGTCGCTGAACCTGGGCGTGGCGAAAAACATTTCCAAGATCGATATCGCCGGTCCCGTGTACGACTGGGTCGAAAAAGAGAAGGATAAAGAGAGGGACAAAGCGGCTGCCGCCGAGCAGGGCGCGCGCGGCGACGACGCGGGAATATAATATTGGCTTTCCCGCCAGCTTCCCGGACCCTGCCATGACCGACCGCTCCCGCACTCCCTTCGATCAATTTATCATTGGCGTCGACAAAGCGCTGCGCGTGATGGGCGGCGTCACTGCACAGACCCGCGCCACCCCGGGCGCGCGCGCCGACGACAGCCAGCTGGATGCACGCCAGCAGCGCCACAGCGCCGGCCTGATGCGCATCAACCACGTCGGCGAAGTGTGCGCCCAGGCGCTCTACAATGCCCAGGCCCGCTTTGCCAAATCGCCAACACTGCGCACGCAATTCGAAGAGGCCGGCCGCGAGGAAGAAGACCACCTGGCCTGGACCGCGCAGCGCCTGGCCGAACTGGGCTCGCAGCCAAGTTTCCTCAATCCGCTGTGGTATGCAGGTTCGTACGCGATGGGCGCCATTGCCGCGCAACTGGGTGACGCGCGCAGCCTGGGGTTTGTCGTGGAAACCGAGCGCCAGGTCGAGGCGCATTTGAACAGCCACCTGGACCAGCTGCCCGAGCTGGACGCCAAATCGCGCGCCATTGTCGAGCAGATGCGGCTTGACGAGATCGCCCATGGCGCCGCGGCGCAGGCATTGGGCGCCACCGAGGTGCCGGCCCCCGTCAAACTGGCCATGACGGGGATGGCAAAGGTGATGACGACGGCGGCGTATTACGTTTAGATCACTCCCCGCGAAGGCGGGGACCCATGGCACGCAAGCTTCTATCCTGCAGGACGCATCACTGTGACAGCAGAGAACGCGAGGTTAATCAGGTGATATGGTCCCCCGCCTACGCGGGGGCGAGTTCGACGATTTCGAAGGAGTGCGTGATCTCGGCCATCTTGCCCAGCATGATCGAGGCCGAGCAATACTTTTCGTGTGACAGGCTCACGGCGCGCTCCACCGCTGCCGGCTTCAACGCCCGGCCAGTGACGACGAAGTGAAAGTGAATCTTCGTAAACACCTTCGGATCGGTGTCGGCGCGCTCGGCCTTCAAGGTGGCCTCGCACCCGCGCACGTCTTCGCGCCCGCGTTTCAGGATCAGCACCACGTCGTACGCGGTGCACCCACCAGTACCCAGCAACACCATCTCCATCGGGCGCGGGGCCAGGTTGTGGCCGCCGCCTTCCGGCGCGCCGTCCATGGCCACCATGTGCCCCGACCCGGTTTCGGCGCGAAAACTCATGCCCGACGGGCCATTCCAGCTGACTTTGACTTCCATTGCGTTCTTTCGTGAAGGGATACGTGCGATTGTAAAGGCTACACGGCCAGCACGTAGCGCTCGCTCTTCATGCGCCACGCCGCAAACGCCACGGCTGCCAGCGCCGCAATGGCGCTGCTGGCAAAGGTCAGCACGAACGGCAAGCTGCCGATCGCCTCGCCCTTGGCAATTTCACGCAATAAAGTCTGGTTCGACAGCATCGGCACCAGGTACATCCAGGTGGCGGTTTTGAGTTCCAGCATCGAGACCGCCACGCCGGGAATCATTGGCACAAACGTAATGAAACTGAGGGTGCTCTGGGCTTCCTTGAACGATTTTGCGTTCATCGCAATGGCAATTTGCACGGCGGCGGCAAACAGCGACAGCGGTACCGACGCCAGCCAGACCAGCGCCAGGTCGCTCGACGTCACGCGCCACGACATGCCGATTTCTTCCAGCGGCAGCCACGACAGAATCGCGTGCGCGAGCACCAGTGTGATGGTAAGTCCGATGACCGACAGCGCGCCGGCGGCGAGCCACTTGCCGACGATAAGTTCCCACGCGTGCGCCGGCTGCGACATCAATACTTCCAGCGAGCGCCGCTCGCGCTCGCCGGCGGTGCTATCCACCGCAGCTGACAGGCAGCAGATAAATGCCGGGAAGAACAGGAAGCCAAGGATGCTGCCGATCACGCCGGCCGAGCGCGCGGCATTGCTGCCGGTGTCGTAGCGCTGCAGCTTGATGGGCGCCATCGTCGCCGGCGAGACGCCGTGGGCCAGCAGGCGGGCGCCGGCAATGTTCGCGCTGTAATTTTGCACGATCTCGTCGATGTCGCGCCGGCGCGCGTCGGTGTCGGACGCCGAGTTGTACCACAGCTCGATTCTGGCAGGGCGCATCGCGGCGTAATCCGCCGTGAAACTGTCGGACAAGCGCAGCACGGCGACGGTCTTCCGGCCGCGCAGCAGTGTTTCGATGGCGTCGTCGCTGGTGGGTGGCAGCGCGGTGACGGTGACATTCTTTTGTTTCAGCTGCGCCATCAGCGTCGGCGCTTTATCGGCGCCGATCACGGTCAGCGCGATGCCTTCGCGCTCGGGCTGCGTGGCGCGGTTGATTTGCTGGTTCAGGAAATACCCGAGCAGTATCGGGTACATCAGCGTAGCGACCGCCAATAGCCAAAGGGAACGTTTATCGCGCAAGGTTTCGCGGAATTCCTTGAAGAAGACGATCAGGAAACGCGGCTTCATGCGAGCATCCCTTCATCGGTGCCGACCAGGCTGACAAACGCGTCTTCCAGGCTGGCAATGCCGGTGCGCTCACACAATTGCTGGGGCGACCCTTGTGCCACGGTGCAGCCTTTGGCAATCACGATCACGTCGTCGCACAAGTGCGACACTTCCTGCATCACGTGGGTGGCCATGATGACGCAGCAGCCGTCATTGCGCAGCGCCGCCAGGGCCACGCGCAGTGCGCGCGTGCTCATCACGTCCAGGCCGCGGCTTGGTTCGTCCAGCAGCAGGTGGCGCGGGCGGTGCAGCAGCGTGCGCGCCATGGCCACCTTGATGCGCTGGCCCTGCGAAAAGCCCTTGCTGCGCCGCTCCAGGATATCGTCCATCTGCAGCAGGCTGGAGACTTCACCGATCCGCGCGGCCAGGTCCTGTTTGCCCATGCCATGCAGTTCGCCGAAATAGGTGAGGTATTCGCGCGTCGACAGGCGCTCGTACAGGCCGAACTGGTCGGTCAAAAAGCCGATGTTGGCGCGTACGGCAATTGGATGGACTGCCGGGTCGACACCGTCGACGGCAATGCTGCCATGGTCGCGTTGCAACAGGCCTACCAGGCAGCGCAGCAGCGTAGTCTTGCCGGCGCCGTTGGGGCCGAGCAGGGCCGTGATCTGGCCGTCCCGTGCGGTAAAGCTGACGCCGCCCAGCGCCTGTACGGCGCCGAATTGTTTGCGGACTTCTTTGACTTCGATCATGTTGTTCTTATGGTTGCGGCCCGGCGCTGCCGAGCTGGAAGGCGGGGGCCGGGATCTCGTCCAGGCATTTAGCGTCGAGCGGCTGGTCCGGGTTGTCGAGGAAGGTGCGCAGCAGGCGCGGCGTGCAGCCCAGTTGCGACACGCCATGGCCGGCATTGGCCACGACGATATGGCGCGCATGGCGCATGTGCTGCGCCGCCGACGCGGCGCGGTGCGGCGGCGTGACCGGGTCGAGCGCACCGGAAAACAGCAGCGCGGGCGCGTCGATCATTGTCGGGGCCTGCCATGTTGCCGGCGGCACGTCGATGGCCTTGCACATGGCGGGCATGCGCTTGACCATGGTGCGGGTCAGCACGCCCGCGTCGCTGGCCAGCAGGGTCGGCGTCATGCGCGGCACATCCTCCGCGCAGACCACCGCCAGGTGCAGCAGGATCGCGTTCGAGCCGTCTGCCGAGATGTCGTTGGCCAGGTTGCGGCGCGCCACGAACGGCTCCCAGCGGCCAAGGTACGCGTTATGCAGCAGGAACGGCAGGCGGCGCGTGTCGGGCGCCGAATACAGGACGCTGTGGATGGTGCCGAGAAAGCGTTCGCTGCTCATCGTGAACCTGGTCGGCATCGCAGTGCGCGGATCGGCCATGGCAATCACGACGTCACCCTTGTCGACGCGGACGCTGAGTGCGTCGAATTCGGCGCGCAGGTTGGGGTAGGCCCGGTTGCAGGCAGCGTCCCTGGCGCAGGTGTTGAACAGGTTGTCGAGCGCGGTCTGGCTGTCGCGTCCGCCTGCGGGAATGACCTGTTCGGGCGCCGCCACGCCGTCGAGCACCAGCGTGCGCACGCTGGCCGGGTAGGCGCGTGCGTAGGCCTGGCCCAGGCGGGTGCCGTAGGAGCCGCCCCAGACATTGATCTTGCCGTAACCGAGCGCCACGCGCACCTGCTCGATGTCGCGCGCAGCGTTGGCGGTGGTGTACGCCGCAAGCGGCTGGCCCGGCCGCTTTTTGGCAGCGGCGATGCAGTCGAACATTTCCTGGTCGAGCTCGGCTTCGAGCATGGTTTCGTGCTCGGGCCGGCTCGGGCAGTCGAGCCGGCCGGACAGGCCAGTGCCGCGCTGGTCGATGAAGACGATGTCGCGCGTGGCGCGCACGCGCCGGAACGCGGTCGACAGCAGCGGCAGCACGTCGCTGCCCGCTTCGCCTGGCCCGCCGGCCAGCACGAACAGCGGGTCGCCCCGCGCCGCTTCGCGAAACGCCGGCGCCACGGTGACATGCAGCTGCAAGGTCGGGCCGCCCGGGGTGGCCAGCGGCACCGGCACCCTGAAGCAGCGCAGCGCTTCTTCGACGCCGGGCATGTGGCAGCTGCGCGGTGTGGCGGGCGCGGCTTGCGCCAGGGAGCATGCCAGCACGGTGGCGGCCAGCAGGGAGAGGCAAGCGGACAAGCGATGGTTCAAGTAGCGTCTCCGGTAGTGATAAGAAACAGTCTAAGTTCTGGATGTTCTTCTGGTCAAGATTGCACAGTGCCGCCAGTGCATGGGGCGGGCGATGGGCCGCGATACCACAACGACCGCAATCGCAGGTTGACCGGAATAGCTGAAATCGGCTATCATCGTCGGCTTTCCGTTTGCTCAGGAAAAGACATAAGGCAGAGTCCGCAAGATAGTTGAAGCGGAACCACCATTTGAGCGATTTATAATTTTAGGAAGTCATCATGAAAACTTTTTCCGCTAAAGGACACGAAGTCCAGCGCGATTGGTTGGTGATTGACGCGACGGATCTGATCCTCGGACGTGTTGCCAGCGAAGTGGCACTCCGACTGCGCGGCAAACACAAGCCAGAATTCACCCCTCAC
>Ga0265780_10000745_pt1 | contig 49168 bp, 42 predicted proteins | sample P1T30metagenome_FD_192432 | JGI IMG/M metagenome (GOLD analysis project Ga0265780, IMG submission 192432) | Plant litter microbial communities from East Loma Ridge, Irvine, California - P1 T30 | ecosystem: Environmental > Terrestrial > Plant litter > Unclassified | place: USA: California... | reverse complement strand
ATTTTCTTGCCAGCTTTGTAAGCTTCGCGGAGGTAGGTATTTCTAGACCTGCTTGAGTTTAATGCGGCTCCCGCCCCCGGCTAGCGTTTGGCAAAGCTGGAAAGAAAATACGGTAGTTGTATCTACTGCGCATTTCACAGTCAGCTTGAACGTTCTCCACCACACAGTGATGCTATATATTTCCACAAAATGCTATTCGCATAAGAGTTTCCCATCTTCTCCATCACAAATCAAGCTGACCCACCATGTCGACCGACAATGTCAGTCCAGTCCACGAATCGGATTCAAACAATGTACGCTCTTCCTCCAGCTCTTGCATCTGCGCCCCAGCAATAAGTGAATACAATCCATCACCCCACCGCACTTTCACCCCTCCCATCTGCAACACCACTGATCCATAATGTTCCACCCGCCTCTCAAACCAAGCCAATCAACAAACAACTCACCGAAACACAGCAAACGCCATCCGCACTCACGCCTACAAAAGTAAGCCCTCACCATGCCCTACCCCCAGAAACATCCCAACATGCACACTCCAGCCGCATGCGTTTGTACATCCCGCTTCACAGAGCACATCGACTTACACATGGCTGATTCACGCCAGGGCAACTCACCTAACCTCGTTCTGCACGATCAGCCCGTTGATGCGACGGAGCCGCGCTCGTCTCCGCGCACAAGTTTCGACGCCTTTGTCCCGGCTGAGAAAATGAGTACGTGGGGGAAGGAAGACGAGAAGGTCGCAGAGAAGAGGAAGAGTAGTTTGAGGACGCGGGCGAGGGAGAAGGTGAAGGGGTTAGTGGGGATGAAGAGGGGGTATGGGAAGGTCTAAGGGGGTGGAGAGAGGTTCGAAATTGTGTTGTTGCTCCGTGTTGACGACTGTGAATGGGATTTCTTCAACGTACACGACGCGTGTTTTGCGTGTGAGACATGTATTTGTGCTGTAGCATATCCATCCTTCATCTATCTCGTGTTTAATCAGACGGGTATATCGTTTCCGACAATTCTGATCACTTCTCGGAATCGTTTGGTGTCTTCTTCATCATCAATGAAACTTTGCCTCCACGCTCCCATATCTGACGCCGTCAACCTTGAGCTCAAACACCAAGCCAGCACTTGCTATTCGCATGTCAAGAGTAAAGTCTAGATTATCAAACTCTACTCCCTTTGTTGTCATCAGCCGCGTGAACAAGCTCTTGGGCACCGTGTTCAAATCAGTCGTGAGCGTGCAGACATTGATCAATCCCTTGCGGAACGAATCGGGCGCAACTTCTGCGTCACATGCAATGAGATCGTCTTCCACGATGAGCGATTGACCCGGTCGGAAGTTGCGCGTGTAGTGGAATGATATTGGCGTGGTCTCAGAGACTTGCGCGCCCTGGTCGACAGTCAGTGGTGTTTAAAATGTAGTTTAGTAGATGCGCACCTTTGCAATATGCCACTGCATGCGATCACTGACCATCCACCGTTCCCACAGTGGACTCCAATACCTGTCTGATATAGGATGCTTGGCTTCATCGAACACAGTCGCGTAGCTGGTGCCGTAATGCCATCGACTTCGACGGCTGACTACCATGCTACCCTCGAGACCCCTCAGTACTGCACCCCTGACAACCGCAGTCCAGGCGTGTATGGGATGGTAGATCTCGACTGATTGTGGGGCGCTGAGGGCAACAGCGTGTGTCGGCCTTTCTGTATAAGGTGGAGGAGGCACCGTATTGAAGTGCGACTTGAGCCGGCCGTAGAGGTAATTGCTTTGCCCAAAGCCACCTACCAGCACGATGCCGCAGACAAGACCTCCTTTTTGCCGTATGCTCTCAACCTGACCTTCTACAAGACTAATGACTTGCTCGACCACGGGATCAAAAATCTCCTTGACCTGCTCTGCACTCATGACCAAAAAGCCAGAGTCTAAGCCTGCTTCTTCATCATCGGGCAGGCCAGGAAGTGGGATATTGACCTCGGCATGTTCCTCTTCGTTGAAGTTGCGCTTGACGAATTCTTCAAAGTACTTTAAGCCCATGTTCCACGTCTTTTGCTTCTTCTCGCGCATCCAATTGTATCGTTCAGTGCCGATGCGCTGCTTGACGTGGTCTTCGAATCGGTAATTCAGGAAGGCTGAGCCGCAAAGACCGCCTGTTCCGACTGCACTTTCTTCGACGCGGAGGGGGTTGAGTTGGAGGATCTTGTAGGCTATCAAGTCGACGGTACCGCCACCTACCCAGTGTCAACGTTTGCGCCTTTTCCATGATGCCTAACAAAGACTTACCCGCATCGCAAACAATAAAGTTGTCGCCAATCTTCAAATGGTTCGGCTGGATGGCCTTTAGTGTGTACACCGCTGCAGCCTCGGGCTCCGAGATGAGTTGCAGCTCATGTCGCTTGCCCATGCCAGCCTTTTCTGCTGCTTTCAAAGTCGCATCCTTTGCCGAATCCGACCATACAGCCGGCACAGTCAAGACAAATTGAACCTTGGTCATGCTCATAAAAGTCTCGCCATATCGCCGCGTCAACGTCTCCATTGTATGCTTGTATATCTGCGCCAGGTAGTCCGAGACTGCTTCCATGACGGTCTTGTCGTGTTTCCTCAGCTGCGCAGCTGTCTCAAGGGGCGACACGAAATGTGGAAGCTTCTGATTACGGTCTAAAAACAGCTTTACGCACCGGAGGCGCGTCTCTTCTGGCTTGAACTGGAACCCCCATTTTATAGTCTGCGCTGGCTTTGTGATGGTCTCGAGCGATGATGTAGATCCGTTTCGCGTCGTGGTGACTTCGCTGTACCCGATTTCGGTTGGCACCTTGTCAGATGTGATTCCTAGCGTCCATGAGCTCCATGAAGTATGTTGCTGCCTGATTGCGATGTTGCGTACCATTGCCTCCTGGCCATGTCTTGATGATGTCAATGTCCTCAGGGCTGGCGGAGTATACTGCTGCCACGCCTATATTACTTCAGTCTTTGATCCTGACAAGATCGTCCAGTTGTCTAACCCACCGCTATAAGTGGTACCAAAATCGACACCCACAATCAAACGATCCTGTGGTATGGTTGAAGATGGGCGCGCGCCCACAGCAACACTGGCATTATCCGCTGGATTGAAGGCGAAAGGGACATTGCCCCCTCGTTTTTCCTGCGCACCGTTCATTATACGTAGATCAATCTGTTGCACTGAGCTGGCGCTCATGTGGCAGACTGGAGCCCTGGTCTATCGCGGCGCGTGGGGGATGCGGGGCGGCAACTGGCGAAGCGCACCACCAATTCATGAGGAGGTGATGGCAGTGGAGCGAGGAAGACCCCGAGGTCATGAATACGTCTGCCTGGGAAGCATTGGAAGACTTAGGCACCTACGAATGAAGTGCGACGCGATGCTGAAGCCTGACGGGCGTGCAGCTACCTAGCTGCGGCTGTGACGATCGTCAGTCAGCCTCGCGTGGCTGCCGGCATGCGGGGCTACTACACTCTTGCATATGCCGATGTCATGCTGGCGGGCGAAGCCTAGAGGCTATTGCAGCATGATGAGAGAAGTTGTTGTTGTTTGATCTGACCGTGAAGCTCATGCGATGGGCCTTCTTTCCGATCCGCCCCTGACGTCTTCGGAACGCTAAAGTCACAGCTATGACGGGAGAGAAGAAAACCGCAGGTATGCTTCACCACACATGATGGCCCGTAACGTTTAGGAATTCGCGACCAACGCTCCTAGATCACACCAGCCGGCTCCATGCGAAGACCGGGAAGAAGCTGCTGTCGAAGGCGTCCAAGCCTAGCTCTCACGCGATCATCTCCCCACCGAAAGCCGCCATAGCTGCCGCCAACGCGAACAGGGACGAGGTCCATCGTCGTCGTAACCCTCTCAACGATACACTCGGTCGAAGAAGCGGAGATGAGCCAATATTGGATACAGCAAAGCATTCAGTTGCTCGAGATGCCGAGTCAACAACCACTGGTCAGCAGAGCGGACGAACTGCTGTAAATGAGAGCATGGTGGATCGAATCGCGGAGCTCGAAAGGTCTCTCGCTACTGCAAGAGAAGAGCAAAAGGCATTGCAAAGAGAGTTGCACAAGGTCAGGCGGAGTTCGCGCGAGGATCAAGACATGCATGATGAGTCACGTCAATGTACACCAGACTCCCCCGAAGCCGTTGCAAATGAGCGTGGGGATGCTGTAAAGTCTGGGCACAGCCTTTCAGGCGCCAATGGCGGTATGGAGGCGCCCAAAAGATTTACAGGCCCATGCGACGAGACACCGCGAATCTACGGTTCACGCTACAAGCTTGCCCAACTCCAGCACCCTGTCGCAACACAGAATACCAGTCATCATGACATGCTGGATCATCCAGTATTGAATAGGGACGACGAATTGAATGATCTTCGAATACGGCTACACAACACCGAAAAGGAATCACAGGAGAGGCTCCAGCAACTGCTGTCCCTAAAGTCTAGTGTAGTGTCGCTCACACGTACGGGCTCGCAAGTCACGGACAGTGATATGGCCGATACCTTTACGCAAATGTTCAATCGCATCAGAGAATGGATAATTTCGAATTTCAGACGGACCCAAATGGACGTCGGGGATCTTCCAGTCGAGACTTTGAAGGCTCTGAGATCATTGACGCCATATTTTGATACCGTGGACAAAACGGATAAGCTTGCGCTATTACAGGCTCTTGTGGTGGATGCTTTGATGCCAATATTGGAAGAACCTCTCATGGTCGGCCTTTCACGTGTAGGGCCATTGAGTGCGATTCGAGAACTCGCTGAAGGCATTCGAGAAGAGAACCCAGAGTGTTGTGAATGGAGACGAGCAACCATTCGCGCAGTCGAAAAGAGTGACATGGCAACCTCCCTCGAGCAAGGCAAGTCCGAGGCGTTGCATAAGATTGCAGGAGAAATTGCCCATTTGCTGTTTACCTTGACGTCTGTCAGTCTCGCCCCGGCCCCGCAGTCTGCTCTGGTGAGCATATTGCACACGGCAGCTGAACTGCAGCGTACAATGGCGCTTCAAAAGGCGCGCTACCAGGTGCTCTTCTTCCGCAACCAAGAGGGCAGACAACCGTGTGCTTTTGATGCGGTCAGAATGGAACCCATGAATGATCTTGACAACATGATTGACGATGATGGCGATGCAGTACATGAAACCCGGTTCTTGTTTTGCGTCTTTCCGTGCCTGGAAAAGTTTGGCGACGAGGTTGGCGACCACATGGATGTGAGCAACGTCTTGCTCAAGGGACAAGTATGCTGTACGTTTTCATGATTATGGAGGCAGCAGGCTAAATGGAATCATATCCTACCATAGTTGCTGCAGCAGATCATGCTTTGCGATGTGTTGGTTATACCCAATCTTCCTGCGTCTACAGTCAATTGGATTTGCTCTATACATAATACAAGTTGGGATCTTAAAGCTGTAATGCGATTGATCTTGCAATCTTACCAGTCCAGCTCTGCGGTCAGCCAAAAGTCTATATTGTAAGCGTTGTGTTGCTGGTTAGAACTTGAATGAGGTCCCGTCCTGCACAAGAAAAATTGAAACTTGCAAAAATTACCCAGTCTCCCGAGCGGGACACCAGGTGCTGCTATGAATCGTGCGCGTTCCGTTTAAACCCAACCTGCTATTAGAGAGCAACTGTCGTCTTATACCTAGGTACATGAGCCTACCTAGGTAGATTGACTTGATACCTAATCATTACGTTGCGAAGAGATAAAACAGCCTTGAATCCGAATTACCTTTTGACGGTGCTCAGGATCGCAAGGTAACAGCGCGCACAAATTGTTGCAGCACCTGGCGGGGGACACTCGCTATTTCGTGGCCGCTGTGCTTCGATTGCCAAGAGTGCAATTGACCTAATTAGGATGCGCCGGTACCCGTGGCCTCCGACGATACTGCCGTGCTTGTCATGAAGCATGTTCAACAGCCAAACGCGCGGGGAAAGATGGCGATTAGATGCCCCGGGATTGGTCTCGTACATGTGCGTACAACGGCTACTCCCTTTCGGGTCCACTTGGAGGTCGTGAAGTGGAGCCCGCCTTGGTTTCTCAAAGGTTCTTACCTGTCATTTGTCTAAAGCCCGGGCTGCAGTAGCCAATTTTCGTCTCCTGTTTCGTACATGGCCATCGTCGCTGTATTTCGTCGACTAGACTTGTGTGGCCTTGGGTTAGTGCGCGTGCAAACTATGAAATCCTGAAGGTACACCTTCGGGTCGGAGGGATGTAAGTAGCAGGCCTCACCTTTTGATAAAAATTCAAAATGGCATCTTTTCGGATTTTTGGAGCGCTCGTTCTGGCACTATCTGTCTACTTGGTCAAAGTAGGCCTCACAACCAAGGGTCGAAACTTTTGCTAACAAATACCAGACCATATGGAACGGCTACTCCTCTCCCATTTCCAAGCTGCCAGGACCATGGTATTCGAGGTTTACGAAGCTCGTCCTAGGTTACCACATAGGCGGGCCGTCGCATGTATTACATCGACGATATGCATCGCAAGTATGGCGGAGTTGTACGCATTACTCCGAGAGAGGTTGCTATTGCAGACATGGCTGGCGTAACGCAAATCCACAAGATTGGATCTGGCTTTTTGAAGAGCTCCTTCTACGACCTGTTCGTCCCTTCTGTTTCTGCCTCCCTGAGTAAGGGTCTCTTCGCTATGCGGGATCCACATGCTCATGGTGTTCGTCGAAAATTCTTCGCTCGACCGTTTAGCAACTCGAGCATGAGACAACAATGAGGTAGTGAGGTAATTAAAAAAGCAAAGCTGGCTGTTAATAGAATGAAGGAAGAAGCTATTCGCACGCAGAATGGTGCAGATGTTCTCAAGTGGTGGACATTCATGGCAACAGACGTTATTGCCCATGTTAGTTTTGGGGAGAGTTTCCACATGATTGAGACGGGAAAAGTAAGCATTAGATGCTCAAGCCTCTCAGGCGTATGTAACGGGTGTTGACAAGGTGGCAGACAACTCCGTACATCAAAGCCCTTCAAATCGCAACATTCGACTCAATGCTACGGACTGAGCTCCCGTTGGTACACAAGATCCTCCGGTACACGCCTATCAAACGCGTCCAAGAAATCACCAAGTCAGCACACGTGATTTTTGAGCATGGATCTCTTGCCCTGAAGCATATGCGTAGCGATGACGGTAACACCATGAACATTTTTGGCCAAATGATTGAAGCCAGCGAGAATTCGGAAAAGTCATTGCTTACAGGCGATGATATCAGAGAGGAAGCCAAAAACTTCATTGTCGCCGGGTCAGACACTACCGCTGCGACGCTCACTTATTTGGTATGGGCAGTACTCAAGAATCCCGAGATACAGCGCAAATTGGAAGAAGAGGTGGCGAAACTTGGCGATAAATTCGATCTGGCGGAGCTCGAGGCCGCCCCTATCCTGAACAGTGTGATTTTGGAGACATTGAGGCTCTACGGCGCTGCACCGGGTTCTCTGCCGCGAGATGTGCCCAGTGAAGGCATGATAGTGAATGGATACCACATTCCCGCTGGCTTTGAAGTGAGCACGCAAGCCTACACGACTCATCGCGATCCTTCCATCTGGCCGGACCCTCTTCGGTAAGCTCAACCAACTTGCAATATGGCCTCCTTTTAACAGATATTTGCAGCTTCGATGGTCTGCGCTTTCTGAACACACCAATGACGGTCCAGCAAAAAGCTGCGTACATGCCATTCGGAGGTGGTTCAAGAATCTGTATGGGCATCCACTTGGCTTGGATAGAGATTCGCCTCGGCACGGCACTCTTCTTTCGACACTGCCGCGGTGCTAGGCTCAGTGGTTGTATGAAGATGGTCTAATGGAGATGGACAATCGGTTTTTGATTGCGCCAAAAGGCAAGTGCTGTTACGTCAGCTTGAAATAGGACAAACATGAGGGTCTGCCATAGGACCGTGTGCCTTCACCGAAGCTTTTCTACAAACTTATTTAACTGCTCATGAATATCATTAGCTTCCTTTACACATATGCGGAGCGGACACAGCGTAGTGGTCCTGCCATACTGATGGTTGAGAGGCTAGGTTGGCATGGCATCAGCGTGTAGGGATACTGGCGCTACAACAACAAAGCGTCTGTCGTGATGATGTGGCCTTTGAATGTCCCGGTGTAAAGTTGATGTAGTAACTTTGGAGCATGCAAAGATCGTCGAGGAAGGACCTCGGCACGCTAAAACCGCAACCAAGGTGGCTCGCTCCTCATTCCTCCGAACCGCGATACCCAACTCAACTTTTCCACAATGTGCCTGCACTTTTTCACGCGCTTCTCCATAACCATAACTTCTTCCCCGGATCAGCAGTGTCAATTACGCCATCTGAGCCCCGCACAGCGCATGGCTAACGTAAAAGAGCAGCTTTTCCGACATGGTGTACCTGTCGACTTTTGCCGGTTCTGTGGTTCGGGCCAGGATATCTGAATTTCCACCATTCAGCAGCCCAAAAGGCTTCACAATGACCCGCGAAAGTGACCAAACGATTCCTTTTTAGGAAGCGTCTCATTGTTGCGATATTCGAATCTGGGGTAGCCGTTCCTGCGTCTGACTACATAACGTCCGGCTCAACGGTCACAACGCTCATTGGCGTCCACAACGACCTTCCAGATCATCCCAAGTATGAGGGCGTCTCAAGGATTCTCATGGCTTTCGGCCTTATCAATACTGACAAGCATCCCTGATAGCATTACTGTCAATGCTCAGAATGGTACCATTGGGCAATGGCCGCTTCACGACAATGGCCTGAACCAGGTCGTTCAATGGGATCACTATAGCTTCAAAGTCAATGGCAAAAGGCTTTTTGTATTCTCTGGGGAGATACACTATTGGAGGATTCCAGTCCCCGAAGTATGGGAAGACTTGCTCGAGAAGATCAAAGCTGCAGGCTTCACAGCCTTTGCATTCTATGGTCAGTAGAAGACAATTATTAGTTGTACCATGGATATATGCTAATCGTGCACGCCCGGTTCAGGGAACTGGGGTTACCACAGCGCGAACAACCGCACAACCGACTTTGAGACTGGAGCCCATGACTTCACGAAGTTGTTCGAAATTGCTCAGCGAGTCGGCTTATACGTCATTACCAGGCCCGGACCGTACGTCAATGCAGAGGCCAATGCTGGAGGTTTTCCTCTCTGGCTTACGACTGGCGCATACGGATCCTTGAGGAACAATGACAGTCGCTATCTTGATGCGCTCGATCCTTACTTTTCCAAATTTTCATCGCTCACAAGCGAGCATCAAGTGACTAAAGGCGGGAATGCGCTGGTCTATCAGATTGAGAATGAATACGGCGAGCAATGGAAGGACAGGGCTAAGAAGATCCCCAATGCGTCAGCTGGGCAGTACATGGCGGCTCTAGAGGACTCGGCGCGCGCGAATGGCATCGATACTCCCCTTATTCACAACGATCCCAACATGAACACGAGGTCGTGGTCGAAGGATTATGCTCCAGGCGCTGTTGGCAATGTTGACGTGGCTGGACTGGACAGCTACCCATCCTGCTGGTCTTGCAACCTGGACGAGTGCACAGGGACCAATGGAAAATATGTGTAAGTTGCATATTTTGGTGCAAACAATTCGTTTGCTTACTCATTTCAGCGCATACCAGGTGATTGATTACTACGACCATTTCGTGGAAGTAGCACCCACGCAACCAAGCTTCTTTCCCGAGTTTCAAGGTGGATCTTACAATCCTTGGGGTGGCCCAGAAGGTATGCAACGATCTCTAAAGTCATAACAATACTTTCATGCTCGATTCTGGAGCATACGTTGAACTAGCGCATTTCGAATCAGCCTTGACATGTTACTGACATTCTCCAGGTGGCTGTCCTGCGGACATTGGAGCCGACTTTGCGAATCTGTAAGTGATTTTCATGGGTATTGTAACGTAGCTGACTTTTTGTAGCTTCTATCGAAACCTCATCGCGCAGAGAGTCACAGCGGTCAGTCTCTACATGATGTACGGAGGGACCAACTGGGGTGCCTTTGCAGCTCCTGTTGTAGCTACTTCGTACGACTATAGCAGTCCAATCAGTGAGAACCGCAAGATCGACAGCAAGTTTTACGAAACCAAAAACTTGGCCATGTTTACACGCGTGGCCGACGACCTGACCATGACTGATCGACTCGGCAACAACACTGGCTATACCACCAATCCGGCCGTCGAAGCTAGCGAGCTGCGCAACCCTGAAACGAAGGCGGCCTTTTATGTCACCATCCATTCGCAGTCGTCTTCCGCGACAGTAGAATCGTTCAAACTACATGCCAGCACCTCGGTCGGCAACTTGACTATTCCTCAACATGGTGGCTCCATCGTCTTGAACGGGCACCAGTCAAAGATTTTAGTGACTGACTTTGCCATGGGTAATCAGACACTGACTTATTCCACCGCCGAAGTGTTGACATATGCCGTGATCGATGCAAAACCTGTATTGGTATTGTCCACGGGTACCGGGGAATCGATAGAGTTCCATATCAAGGGTGCTACAAAGGGTTCTACTATCAATACTGGGTCGAATGCAAACGCAACATTTTACAGCGAGGCAGACGGAATCACGACTAACATCCGAAGCGTGTCCGGTATGAACGTCTACCAATTTGACAGTGGTATCAAGGTCATTGTCGCAGACAAGCCGACTGCATACCTGTTTTGGGCGCCAAACCTGTCCAATGACCCTTTTGCACCGGTAGACCAGTCTGTACTCGTTTCCGGCCCATATCTTGTCCGAAGTGTCAGCTATAGCGATGGCGTACTGGCGCTGAAGGGTGACATCCTAAAGACCACTGCGATTGAAGTCTTTGCGTGCGCAAGCGCGGAGACGCTTTCTTGGAATGGAAACACGCTCCAAACCTCTCGTACGGCCCACGGCAGCCTCAAGGCAACGGTCGCAGCACACGATAAAACAATTGAGATTCCTTCCCTGGACGACTGGAAAGTCCGCGACACTCTGCCGGAGAAGCTGCCCGGCTACAATGATGGTGGGGCGGCCTGGGTCGTCGCGGATCACTTTACAACACCGAATCCAACCAAGCCTGACACTCTTCCAGTCTTGTACGTTGACGAGTACGGCTTCCACAACAGCTTTCATCTCTTTCGCGGATACTTTGAAGGCTCAGCGTCTGGCGTCAAGCTAGCCGTTCAGGGTGGCCAAGCTTTTGGATGGAGTGCATGGCTAAACGGCGATTACCTCGGATCGTACCTTGGAAACTCTTCGGTTGACACAGGAAATATGACTCTCTCCTTTGCCAATACGACGGTGAATACAAACGGGACCAATGTATTGCTTGTTGCGCAAGACAACACGGGCCACGATCTGCGGGCAGCTGCAGTCAAGCCCCGCGGCATCCTCGGAGCTACTCTGGAAGGCAATGAATTCACGCAATGGAAAATCGCGGGAGAGGCTGGAGGAGAAGAAGTCCAGCTTGATCCTGTTCGGGGAACACTAAGTGAAGGTGGTCTTGCTGCTGAGCGTCTTGGATGGCATCTTCCGAGCTTCGACGACTCTGCGTGGAATTCAAGCTCGCCCTCGACCGGATTTGAAGAGGCTGGCATATACTTTTACCGCACAGTCGTCCCGCTGGATGTGCCCACCGAACTCGATGCGGCTTTTGCCTTTGTTCTGAACGCATCGGGATCGCAGCAGGTAAGAGTGCAGCTTTTTGTCAATGGTTACCAGTATGCGAGGTTCAATCCGCACGTGGGTAACGAGAAGAAGTTCCCTGTTCCTCCGGGCGTGTTGAACTATGGAGGTGACAATGTCATTGGACTTAGCGTGTGGGCGCAGTCGGAAGAGGGTGCAAAGATTGATGTGCAGATGGTTCAGGAGTATGCGGTAGAGAGCAGTTGGAGCTCACGGTTTGATTCGGAGTATTTAAGACCAGGCTGGACGGAAGCTAGGTTGGATTATGCTTGAAAAAGCACTCTGTAGTGTGCAGGCCTCTTCACCTAAGGCAACTTTATGCTTCTATGGAGTTCCATGACCGTTTGTTGTGATTGTTTGGCTTCGCGCTCTTTCCACGCCTCGTTGTTATGGGCAACAGCGCAACCTCGAACCCTTCAGTAACCTCGGATTCAGACCACTCGCCGAATACACCTACTTCGACTCCCTCAACGCGTCATAAGATATCCACAAGTGAGTACAAAAGCTCGATCAAAGGTGGTGCGCTAATGTCATGGATAGGCAGGACTACCAACATGGACGATCTCTCAGATGGATCGTCTGACTCCTCGACGTACTCCAACTTCGACTCAGATACTCCCAGCTTCTTGGAAGGCGGAACTCTCGACGAAGAATGTGCGTGGGGAACTCGGTACTTTAAGTAAGTTCTCTTCTGCATCGAACAACCGACATCACTGACGAAGCGCACAGGAGAAAATTGGCCAAACTCGCAGACATCGACGACACCCAGCACTGGGAGCTCACGGGCGAAGCAAAAGAAGGCGAAACTGCTCGTAGTCAAGTCGTCAACATGCGTCCTGCAGATCGCCTTAAAAATTCGGTCAAGAAGCTTAACAGCTCATTCAATAAGGAACGCAAGTCCTTAAAAGGACAGGTGCTTGCATTCTGGTTCGCTAAGGACATCTTCGCGTTGCAACTGGAGAACGAGCGCTTGCGTAAGGAGAATGATATATTGGAGAAGAAGATCGTTCATCTGCATTGTCAGGTCTTGGCTGAGGATTAATTCATCGAGAAGCGCTCCAAGGTCTCCCGCTTACAGGGACGGAGAAGATACAGCAGGTCCACATAGCATTGGCTAGTAGATAATTCTACCCTCCTACCGTGAGGGATCATGTCAACAAGTTTGGAAGTCGAGTTGCGTCCTTGAACCGTACTTGTGCTCTGTTTTGTTCCATCTTCCTCTCGTTAAACCCGAAAATATCAGCGGAGACATTTTAGATGCCCACAGACAATTCATTCCAATGACAATCATGTCCACAGGCAGTTTATGCTTGACCATGTTTTGAAACTTTGGGGACCTTGCTGTCGGTTTCGATGGTTGCCTGGTCTTTGATGATCTTCGCCAAGTGCGAAGCGAGACGCGATCGAGGACGCCCAAGATCTCCAAGCCATGACAAGAGTACGTCACTCCGAGCCTTCCGATCAACATGGCTGATACGCATCGTCTTGCGCATACTTTCGGCGAGGACGAGGACGATGAATGTAGCAACCGATCGCGTGGATGATCGCGGCGCGAGAGCGCCAGGAGCCGCGCAGGGACCAGAAACACCCGATGAGACCACCAATCCAGCGTCAGCCCCCATTCCTTCCTACGAGGCTGCAATAGGTCTCGCGCCACCTGCCGTTCCGGCGATCGTACCACAAGATGCACCTCTACCAGACGAATTACCAGACTATACACCTATCGACTCGAATCAGACCACATTTATGATATATGGCACATTCATCCATACCCCAAACGGACCCGCCTACCATCTCTCCTCCCTCCTCGACGCACACATTGCAAAGCTGCGGATTCGCCGGTTACGAGCCGAGGACATTGCCTTGATAGAATCTGGTCGATCACGAAATGTGTCTTTTGACATTGCGTCAACATTGTACGAAGCGCACGATCCGCCGTTTCTCCAAAACGAATACTACATACAAGGCAAGACCAACAGTGGTTGGCCAGGCGTGCTGCAACTGCAATTTGGCTTCCGAAGCTGGCATGTAAGACAGGTCATGCAGCAAGGAGTGACGCCTCAAGCATTGTTGACGTGCGGGAAAGCGGGTTCGTTGAAGAAGAGGATATCTGAGCGGAGAAACGAATTGGTCCCAAGTGTCTGGAAAGACGTCCAAGGTCGCGTTCTTGCCACTGAAGTCCTGAAGTTGGAAGGCGGGAAGATGCTGCCTACCATTGAATTGAGCAAGGACCTGGGCCAGGTTTGGAGGGAACTTATGCTTGCACTGTGGGTATCGCGCTTATGGGCTGGATTTGGCGCGGGGTCTGGAGGCTGAAACATGAGGCGCAATCCGCAGTCTGAAGTTGTTTCTGGGCTTGTTAGTGGGTCTAGATGACTAAACTCGAGGCAGCCACTGAATACTAATTGTTTCGTGATAAGTTACTACCAACGGCTGCTCTTCAGATATGAGATCACTCTCAACTTCCAGGGCAAGAGAAGCATGGGTGCCGCACCTGCGCCACGCCGCGCAAAGAACTACCACTCCGTCCACTGATCTTGGCTGCGGAGACACTCCGTCGCGACCTAATGGGACGCTAAGTGCCACCACAAGCAGCATGACGTCGTGTACTTGTGCACAAAGAGCCGCGTCTACCAGCTTTGAAAGTGTTGGTAAACGACAAGAACAGGATTCTGTATGGGGACCATGCCGCAAGGAGTCGAGTGTTGCTGTGGGAAGGCTATACGTTATGGGCTATAAGAAGCACTTGTCCGTCAGCTGGATGTATGAGCTCTACAACGCTTGACAACCTTTTGCATTTCATCCTACTCAGCTTCCTGAAAATAAACGTACAATCAAAGTTTGATCATCATGCCTCGCAACGGAGACGGATCTAGCGACAATGGCCCCATCGACGGCCACGAGATTCTACACGGTACCAGTGGAGATGTAAATGTTACCGTATCGAAGAACTGGATTGTGTGTTAACATTCTCCAGACTACACTCAAGCACACCAAGCATGTCGCGCCAATGCCGGAGGTTGAAGAAGGCGAAGGTATACATTTCACCCCGTTTACTACTTCATGCCAGCTAACGAGTCTTGTGAAGCCCTCCCAGGAATGAATGCTAGCGGAGGAGCTGCAGCACCTCTGAATGATGCATCCGACGAGTTTGGCACCAACGCGCCACGGAACGAGCGATTCTGTGACGACGATACCTCGACGTCTGCAACCAGCAACGCCAAAACTGGAGCGTCATCATCATCGAACACCAACAAGAGCTCAAGTGGCAGCCAACAATCTGCAAGCGGCAAATCCTCCAGCAGCAATGCTAGCAAGTCCAATCACGGCTCCCATGAGAAGCAAGGCAAACACGACCTCGAAGAGGTTAGCCGCGAGAAAGCCAAGAGATATGTGAATATGAATGAAGAGGATGTACAACATGCTGGCACACCGAACAGGAAGAATGATGCCGAGCGATCAAGTCAGCGTGCGCCAAAGGATGTTGGCCCAAAAGAGGACATTGAGCTATTGCATGGCAAGGCGTCCCTGGACGGAAACGACAGGAGCAAGCAGAGCGGCGGATCTGATTCAACGAGCGGTGGATCTGGATCTGGATCCAAGAACGGCAGCGGAAACGCAAGTGGTAATGGCGGACAAAACGTCAACGACAACAAGGGAAGCAGTGGAAAAGGAGGAAATGGATCAGGCCACCATGAAGAAGACTCCATGAGGCATAACGCGGAGAAGTTTGTCAATCTTGAGGAGGAATAGACCTGACTTGTACGTGGAAAGGCTTCTAGACCCTCGGGTGTTGGACATGTACACGAGTCATGCGCAAGATGGCATCGCCAGGTGTGGCAATAATTCGTTTGCGCTATGCCTCACCACCCGATCTATCAAAGAGCAGTTTAGTCAAGCCGTTCGACCTCAAGGTTATTTTCGCTCTTCGTGGCGTGGCGTGCTGGTAAACCATCAAGTCTATTCAGGAGCGTATATAGGATGACAGCTACTGTAGAATAGTGGGTTAGGATGAAACAGAACGCGCACGAATTCTTGCATCACCTGGTGGCATATAGAAAGTTTTGGTGTCCAATCCAAAGGCCCGACGTGATCTTGCAGTGAAGTCGGGGAAATAGAGGCCCGGTTGGCATCTGCGCGCGATGCGTCATGAACTGCGTGAAACGGTTGCGATCGTCAAAGGGTCTTGGGATCTACTTGTGATGAGGTTGTCACACAGGGTTTATCGTCTACTGGTTTAATGTTTGACGATCCCGTCAAGCTTGGTCCCACATGTCGAGATTGTATTAGCAGCGACTCAACGGTGCCACGCGAGGTACTGTGGCTTCTCATTGCGAAACAAGCTCCATGTGGCCTGATTTTTGGAGATCATGGCAGTCGTGCCAGCCTAAACCTTGGAAGTTGGTTGGTTCGGAGATGCCATATTACGCCAGGGTCGATGGCTGGGACGGTGCGACCGAAACCGGCGCTGACATGCGCCGCTACCAATTGGTGGATATAAAGGCCCCAAATACGCATTTTCCTAGGGCCCATCTTACCATGCATAGTTTGGTGGCCGCCACGTGCCTGCAGGTGATGGCAGATCCGCCGCGGTCTGGTGCTCGTATCGAGACAGTAGCTCACACACCATGTACCTAGGTACCAATGCGGGAGAACCTCGCTGTTCCCCGCGCACGCGAGAGTTTGACGCAACGCGAAAGTTTCATTGACTTGACAATAGCGGCCCATCTAAGCCTTTTGCCGTTTAGACTCGTGCTAAAGCATAGCCGGTCTCTTACCCAGGTAGCTCTCGCTCGTTTAGCGTTACGAAACTGTGATTTACGGATTTACAAGATCCTCAATTCCTCCTCGGTATGTATCTGTTTATATTCTTTGCTTTTTGAGGACAATTTTCGAACGCTGTGCGAACATTTCGCATGATATGAAGCCCTCTCATGTTGTTGCCGCGCTACTGTTTGTTCAGGTCACATGCGCAGCGGCTCAAGATGCCAAAGTATTCGAGGCTATCGCAAGCTTATCCCCCTGCGCGGTAAGCTTGAACGTTTGCTCTTTTCGAACCATGGGTACTGACACCTTGATTAGTTGACGTGTATCGTGGGCGCGGCAAAGGACTGTCCTCTGACTGACCCAAGTTGCGTGTGTGGCAACGCTCGTCTAGAGTCGGACGTGAGGAAATGCCTGTTGTCGTCATGCACGCTCATAGAAAGTATCAGAACGAGGAATATCACCGCTACAATGTGTGACGAGCCACTGCGCGACAGGAGCGCCGAAAACCGAGCAGTCGTCATTGTCTTGGCGGTCCTCTCTGCTTGCATGGTCATTTTGCGAATAATCCAAAAGCTTTTGGGACCTTTGGAGAACCGCTTCGGGCTGGACGACATTTTTTTATTCACCACCATGGTTGTGTTTCAACCAAGCGCAATCATTGTCGTTACAAAACTCATACCTAGTGGAATGGGCAGAGATATCTGGACCCTATCGTTTGGCACCATTTCCGAATTTGGGAAATACTTTTGGCTGGGCGAGCTCTTCTACTTTATCGCATCAGCACTGCTCAAACTATCGTTCCTCTTCTTCTACCAACGGATATTCCCCGGCCGTAGAGTACAACGCATCATCTGGATAACCATCGTCGTCGTTGTTTTATGGGGAACCGCATCTCTGATCAGTGGCATATTCCAGTGCTGGCCAATATCATATTTTTGGTTCTTTTGGGACGATCAGCGCCCTGGACGTTGCACCAACAGAGTCTGGGTAGCAGCTGCCAATTCTATAATCAGCATTGTCCTTGACGTCTGGATGATTACGATACCTTTGTCGCAGCTGTATGGCCTTAAAATGGCGTGGGTTAAGAAGACAGGCGTAGCTCTCATGTTCTGTCTCGGCACACTGTAAGTCGTTGTATGCCCCAGGATCGTGTTTTCCCTCTCCATACTAATAAATCATAGCGCAACGGTTATATCCATCATACGGCTTCGTTTCCTCCTGGTGATAAATGAAAGGAACAACCCTACTTGGGACTTTTGGGATCCGATCAAATGGTCTAATCTGGAGATCACCGTAGGCATAGTCTGCTCTTGCATCCCTTCCATGCGCTTTTTCCTCGTCCGCCTTTTGCCAAAGGTGTTTGGCTCAACTCAAAATCGATCCTATGGGGCCAACAGAGACACACATGGCAAAAGTTCAAGGAGCGGACTCTCCACTCTCAAGGGCTCGAGAACTCCAGGTGAAAGCAATACGATCAATTGCACGACGACCTTTACAGTTGACGACGACGAAGTAGAGTTAGTACACATGCGCCAGGGTGATAACAGTGGCAGAGGAAGTGCCGCCACATTGGTCAAAACCCCCAGTCAATGCCACGTTTGATAGTGTCAATCTTTTGTAGTTAGTACACGAACGACTGAAATATTTCGAAGCTCCCGAAAGATCACTGGGCAGACGTCCGATGATATGCATCAGGCAGTGGTAACATCTTGGCCAAGACAACGCCGTGCAATCGCACTTAGGTACTACAATTAATCTTCCGGCTGTACCACTACAAGCCACGACAGACTAAACGGACGAATGCCATCAATTGAACGGGACACCATTGCGTGGTCAACTGGCTATGGAAATGGTATCATTACATCTCTCGAGCAGATTGAAGCCTGCCCAAGGTGTGACAGGTGCAACTTGGGCGTACCGACTACCCTACCCTGCCACCAGGCTACGGCCAAATCCTTGCCCGCCTGTCCTTAACAACGAAGAAGTCACTAGTGCGCCTGGCTCATCCTGTCCCAACTATTTCTCAACGTCAAGGCAATGTTATTGACATGGTCCGTAGACGTACTCTCAACGCCGTCCCACGCCGGTGTCATCAAAATCCCTTCGTCAAAGTCTCCATGTTTGCTCTGAGCGACTCTATGCTCATCGCCCAATTTCCCATACCGCACCATCCGAGCTCACATCTTTCTCTCCTGCAGGAGCTGAGCATGCCCGTCCAATCTGCACTTAACAAGCCATAAAAGTTATCATCTTTACATTCGGATACCCTCAGATCGGCTGGTAATCCCAGCAATCGCTCCATCGCCTCAAAATGATGAGTGATTGTTAGCACCAAAATCTTTGTTTGCAAAGAGACTTCTTGAACGGCGAGTCCAGCGAGTTTGAGATCGGGCAGAATTTGAAGGGCTGGTGTGACGCTGGAAGAGGATGATCGTCGTTGCAGAGGCGACTGCGTAGCTAGTTCGATCGCAAGGCTGGAGAGGAGCATATTGAAAAGGTCTACGATGCGGAAAAAGCACGATGTGAGGTTTAGTACAGAAACGAAAGTTAGGCTTGACTGAGACATGCTGGGACCCAGGGTACTGGGCGCCTGGCATCTACTATCCATGTCCAGCTCAGTTTCATTGCTTAGACAACGCAGAGTATGGATGAATGCCTCTGTCGTCTGGAGCAAGCCACGGAGAGCGCTGGCGATGGTGGAATCTGTTCTTTGCACCGGGCCGTTTGATACAGTGTTGGGCCGGTGGAGGTGCGCCCTTGATTGCCGACAGAGTTCGAGGTTGAGCTGAGAGAGCCGCATGTCGCATTCGGCGTGTTGCAGCATCTCTAGGCTGCATTCGTTGAGTGCATGGTTACGACTAGTGCGGAAGAATGATGGAAGCTCCGCAGGACATGAACCAGATGAAGGATCGACATGCGCCTCCACATCGAAGTCCTTGGGCAGCGGCGACCACTCAATGCCCGCAAAATCTTCACCCTGGCTATGCAAGAGAGATCCCGATTCGAAATCGGGCAATGAAGGCAAGTAATTGCATTCTTCCCGCGGAGACCAAAGCTGACCCCCATCTTGCGCCGCCGGACCTGTTGATAGTATGCTCTCTGGAGTAGGCAGTGCGGGATATTGCAAATCTGTGCCAGACGTATCATGTGTCGAGATGCAGTGTTTCTGGGACCGGCCCCTCGGCTTTGTATAACTTGTTACACAGACAACCCCCGCCCGCATACACCTCTCGCAAGTTCCCATGTCGTCTTTGTCGGTGGGACAACGTAGCTTTTGCTTCCTGCAGCGATCGCATGAAGCTCGCTTCGATGTTGCAAAAAAGGAGATTGCTGACATGATGAGCCAGAAGAAGAGGTTTGGATGGGTCCAAGATGAAGGTGTGAATGAAGAGATTACAGTAACATGAGCGTTGTTCTCTGTTTAGTAGGCAGGACAAAAGTCTTCCATGCACTCTCCAATATGGTCGGCAGCAGCATGCGTAAAAGGCTTGTAAAAGATCGTTTCTTGGTATATAAACGGCGTTGCGTCGGCGTTCTAGCCATGCCGCGACGAGGCTAAACGTACTGGGTACCGCAAGGCTAACCCCGGCCCTCCTGTCTAAGAACGTTTCGCGCTCTTGTCTAGGTGAAAATACCCGTCGGCGAGTTCCTCACAAAAAGATTGCGCCGCAGTTGCATCCGAGACCCCCAGATTATAGTCATTTCCTAGCCTTTCCAAGGCTAGCGTCCCTCAGGATACACAAATGCTATTATGAACCTTATTCCACGGTTGCGTAGGAGGAATCGTAACGCCAATCACGATGATCAATTAAGAGGCATACTACCTAGGTATGATTGCAACATTATTCAGATTAAACTTTGTTAATCAGAAGCGATACCAAGCAGACGGCGTAGACGTCATCGGGAGTAGCGGCTGAGCGAAGCACGGTCCGACCTCGTGTTCTCGGGAACGACACCACGGCCAAGACGTACAATCCAGCATTCAGCTCGAGGCTTCTCCACAGTGCAGTACCCTGCACTGCGGGCTTTCAAACGGTTTCGCGTATACACTTTATGCAGTCTGCACTTAGAAGGCGACAGCCACGTTCAGCATCGCTTGGTAGGTAATAAGTGTACTGCGGAGGTGGAGTATTGTAACGCATGGCACCGGTGTACCTAACTGCGCTTACGCCGAGACCAAGGAGACAGCGGGTACAAACAGGCTGATTAAAACAGTCCATCCGGCTCCTAGGCACGCCATGAACCCGGGCACCATGTCCTAGCGGAACATCCAGCATCTTGGTAGTTTTCTTTTGTAGGTGAGAACCTACAGTACCTAGGTACGTATCCTGTTAATGGGATACCCATACTGAGATCAGCTTCTCTTTCTACAATGTCTTGGCAGCTATAGTCACAGACGGCTTGCTAGGCTGTCGCAACATAGCGGCTGCCAGCATCCGCGCTGACGTCTGCACCTCGGGCGACTGAAACCTTACCAATAACCTCCAAAGCCCCGCTTGATAAGGAAAATCGATGGTGCAAACTGAAACACTCTCTGCAGGTCTAAGCAGAATCTCCTTCCTCTACGGCTTATACTAAGCATTCTCTTTACACTCACGTTATCATCTATTACACCCTGCACAACCTCCCTTCGGTGTCTTTAACCCAATCCTCGCTTCCAACCGCAGTGTGAGCATAAAACACACCGCTTGGATCCCACTTGTCCTTCACCTCTCTCAACCTTGCATAACTCTCTCCGTAAAACGCTTCCTGCCACTTTTCATGATGTCCTTGTGGGTACACAAGAGGATCTGCCTCATTCAGGTACGCACCACCTCCGACCGTCACCCTCTCGATAGCCGGATGTACAACACCCGCCAAATCCATTCTTCGCTTCACCATTATTTCTTCCGGAATCGTCCAATTGTAGATGCTAAACTCGAGGCATATTGCAATCGCCGAGCGCCAGTGCGGAGTTATCGCATTCGGAATAGACGAGGCCGGGGCGTTTATGCCCAAGCAGCCAAACTGCCAATTTGCATCTTGATCAAATGAAGTGAGTGACAACATAGTGGCGGTAAGCTCAGATGAGTTCTTCGAGACAGCGCGGGGAATGAGACGGCTGTTGAAGAGTGGGGATGCCGCATACGGACCATCTGGAAGTGGCCCGTCTGTGTCGTTGTAGTGTTGGAGATAATTGGGAGCAGAAAATGACTTGAACTTGTATGGTATACCAAGCCGCTTCAGTTCGGACAAGAATGGTAAGTAAAGAGTGTCCATGTCTGCAGCGGTTCTTCCTGGTGCAGTAGTGTTGGGGACAAGAAAGTTACCAGCGAAAATGTTCCAAGATGGCGTCGCGCCGACGTCCACGAGAGAGGGTAGAAATGCCCACCATGCATTCAGCGCGGAAACGAATGAGCCGTTGCTCGGGGCCGAAGTGGCGTTGAAACTCAAACTCGCTGCACCGATGATGCTGTCAGGATGCACCCTAGCTGTCATGCTCAGCGCAACAGCAAAGGTCCCTCCGCCACCACCGGACATGGCCCAGTAGAGATCAGAGTTTAGCTCTGGGCTGGCAACGATATGCCGTCCATCTGCAGTGACAACTTCCCACTCGAGGACATTGTCTGCAGCAAGACCATGCACACTGTTGAGGATGCTGTGTCCACCGCCAGATGAATACCCCCCAGCGTAGCCGACAGTAGGGCAATCCCCAGAAACGATCCTGTAGCCTGAAGCACTCGCGTGAACAAGCGCCTCCCCGCCCGTAACACCAGCCCCGACCTTGATGGCGGGGCCTGTGTAGTACGCGCTCGTATAGTTTACGAGTTGTTTAGTTTTCAGATTGTGTGTCCAGAGCGAGAGAGCGCCTCACCCGGTAGACTTGCCCATATAGTCATGTCCCGTGTTCTTGATGACAAGCGATACATTGTGCGTCTGCGTGAAATTGATTGCAGCAACGACATCGGCTACGCTAGACACGGGGATCGCGTAGCTAACGTAGTTGCCTAGCGTGCAGGGCTGATCGGTGCGATAGTACGGGCTGCAGGACGTGTTTTGGAAGAAGGGATTCATCATCTCGGGCGCCTTGGTCAGACTGTGCCATAATTCGTGTTAGCTATCGTTTTTCGAACAGAGTCGAGCACGCAAAGACGCAAGCCACTTACTATGCTCTTGGGTAGTCCCAATCCTTTTTCAGCGCTGCGCATGCTGTCTCATTCTGCTCAAGACCTGCATAGCCTCCTGGGCGGCATACGGCTGCCTGCGGAATCGCCTGAATGAGCCGCCCACCAATAGTCTCATTCAATTGACTCCATACGTGCTGTGATGGCCAAGCGCTATCGCCTGGGATGACTTTGCAGCTAGGTTTGTCGGCTACTTCCTGTCGGTCAAAGAGTGCAGCTGCATAGATCCCGGGCGCCAGGAGCAGCAAGGCCGTGAGACAAACCATTAGAATAGAGGATTATCTACAATACAGGAGGGTACTGCTGCGCATTGGATTAAAGCTGGTTTTGCTTCACTATAATAGGCTGACCCCTTTGATATGTTTACCGGCCACCCAAATGGTCTACCCTTTCCTAGCTCCTCGCACCTCTACATATCTATGATTCGTGAAACGCGGCAGAAAAATCGCATCCGTCAGCTCGAATTCGCCATCAACTGCCAGTTTGGAGTAGGCAGTGCTTTGTGTCCGAATGTGCTGACCCAATCTTTCGGCGTTAATTGCTTAAACGGGAAACCGATTTTGAGTAGTACCGAGAAGGCAGCTCACGGACACGTTCCCCTCGCGAGGGCGGAGGTAAGCAGAGCACAACGTACAGCATAACATGCTGAGAATCATATTTGTCATTGCCGTCTCAATACTTGAGGTTTCGAAGCAAAAACAAAGACTCATGAAATTCGGGTGCGTCTTGCAATTAAGATCAATTTTCACGACAAAGCTTTAATCACACCTCCCATCATCAGCCTCACGAACCGGCAAAATGGCTCCAGCAGAAGCAACAGGCAATGTGAAGAGACCTGAAGCCGGGAAACAATCCATGGGAAGCTTTTGGACACAAATGTTTCCACCAAAGCCAAAGTACACCGAGGAACAAGTCCCCGATTTGGCTAGCAAGGTGCGCCAAAGACGTCGGAAAATCGCGAACAACTGAAGCAATACGTGCTAACAGCATTGACAGGTATTCATAGTGACTGGTTCCAGCTCGGGCGTAGGTAAAGAAGCAGCGAGGATGCTTTATGCGAAAAACGCAAAGGTCTACATGGCGGCGCGGCCGGGGCCCAAACTGCCCGCTGCCATTAATTCCATCCAAGAAGCAGTGCCCAAGTCAGACGGTGCTCTTGTTCCCCTAGAGCTTGATCTGGCAGACCTGGCATCAGTGAAAAAGGCAGTCGAAAAGTTCACCTTAATAGAAACCAAGCTGCACGGTCTGATCAACAACGCAGCTGTTCAGGCGCTTGGCGACACAAACGGCGACGCACAAACAGCGCAAGGTCATGAGATACACATGGGCGTCAATGTCCTGGCTCCGTTTCTATTCACCCGCTTGCTGACTGGAGTGTTGGCCACGACGGCGCGCCAGGAGCCACCTGGTACTGTGCGCGTCGTATGGGTGTCGTCCATGGGCACTGAGACCATCGGGGAAAAAGGGTGTGGACTGTCGCCCGACTATGTGGATTACTGGCCACTCATGTCTCCGCTGGAGCGCTATGGCTTGAGCAAGGCTGGCAATTGGCTACATGGCGTGGAATTCGCGCGTCGCCATTCTGCCGATGGAATCGCAAGTTTTCCCATCAATCCAGGTCATTTGAAGTCTGACCTATACCGGGAGGGCGGCGCGCTGTTCAAGTTTGCGCTAAAGCCTGTACTATACCCGCCCACATATGGAGCTTATGTCGAGCTGTTTGCTGCGTTGTCCCCCACGCTGACTTTGAAAGAATCGGGAGCGTGGAGTAAGTGTGTAGGAATGAAATACTCATTCCAGATTGCTAACGCTTTTTAGTTGTACCATGGGGAAGGCTATATCCTATCCGAAGTGATTTGCGCGATGCAACCAAGACAGAGGACGAGGGAGGTAACGGTCATGCAAAGGCATTTTGGGATTGGAGCGAAGAGCAGGTGAAGGAGTTTTTGTGAGACCTTCCAAATGTACCATACAATACCAGTTAATTTGATGTATGCACTCTATTCAACTGCAGTAAACGTTAACTCTAATGCCCCAATATGCCACGACATACAATCATGCACATGCTGCAAGAAATAATCAGGATCAAAGCCCAAGGCAAATGCGATATTGTACCGTGACACAGTCTCGGCGAGAACAAGACGCATCTCCATTAGTGCAAGGGGGCGGCCGAGGCAGCTGTGATTGCCAATGGAAAAGGGTGCGAAAGCTGAGCCATCTTTGATGAGATCAGGGCGAGAGTACCAGCGCTCGGGTATAAAGTCGGCGGCTTTGGGATAAATGGCCTCGGACCGACCCAAGGCGTATTGCGATGAGAAGACGGTCATGTCGCCAGGAATGAAGGTGTCGGCGATCACTAGGCCCTGGGGTGGAGTGATGCGCGGAATTGTGGAGGCAGGTGGATGCAAACGCAACGCCTCATTGATGACGGCGTTGAGATGAGGAGCGTCAAAGATGCGCTGGTGCGAAAATGTGCCGTCAGCAGCGCAGAGCGGAAGCAGCTCTTCCCTCAGACGGGTCACGTGCTCGGAATGCTTGGCGAGGTAAAAAAACGCAAACGTCAGAATAGCCGCTACAGTGTCGCTACCAGCAATGATGATGAAGCGACAATCATTACGGAGGACTGAGAGGTCACGGTCAGCGACGTCCTGCTTTTCGTAGTGACTGAGCAACGGCGCCATGAGGCTCGGCCGCTCACTGCGTCGAGGGTCGGCCATGAAGCGATTAAGATGGTGGTGACAAAAGTTTAGGAAGCCCCCCGCGGCGTTGTTAGGCACGAGCGACTGCGCAACATCGACAAGCATGCGCATGAACCACATGGGCAGCCTCCTGCCCATGATGGTCATTCCCTGGACAAGCTGCTCGACAGCTTCGTGCATGCGAGCTTGTCGCAGCATACCAAAGTCGGCCCCAAGCCCAAGATCACCCATAGTATCAAAGGCAAAGGCTTCTGCCAAGCGCGCCATGTCGACGGGTTTACCTCGAGCGCCGGCAAGCCGTCCAAGGAGCATGTGCACATATGCGGTGACACGAGGCTCGTAGGTGCGTAGAGCCTTGTCGCCGAATCCTCGACTCCAGACGCGACGTCGCCCAGCATGTAGCGACTCGTCACGTGTCGCTATGCCGCGATTGGGCTTTTCCAAGTCGTAGAAGGCTCCCTTGCGACACGGACTGCCAGCACCGTAGATGGCGACAGGGGCCTTGGGGTGGGTGAGCATCAGCGTCGACGAGCCAATGCGCACAAACTCGCCATAGCGCTTACTAAGACGCTCGCTGAGATGGTGCATGTCATGGCCGCCAAGCTGTGTGCACAACCATAGATCGGAAATCCGCGCCGCCAAAGGGCCAGGAAAGCGATTTAGCGGGTGTAGGAGGAGGCGGTATACCAGGGTACTCCCGTAGAGGCCCAGCAGGAAGCACGCGGCCTTGGTCAACGCCCACGTCAGACACGCAAAGTATCCCCCCTCATCTCCTCCCATGTATCGTACAACTGCCAGGATGGCAACCCCAGGACCAAAAGCAGACAGGTAGCGTATTCCATTCCCAAAATGTTCCCCTCGGTGAAAATAGACAATGTGCGCAGCGATGCCTGCCACGGCCGCCGTTACGCCGTGTGCCAACCGCATGGCGTGACTGATAGGTACCTGAACGAGAAGTGAGAATGGTGTTTCGGGACCGCCGTATCATTCTTCACTGTTATAGGTATCTCGCCGCCACACGACATATCCGTGCCCCATGGAACCTTCGCCTTCGGTTTCCTAGATGGGTTGCTGATGTGGAACAAGCTGCCGCGAGACTCGAGTATCAATCGGTACTTTAATACTCACCACCATGGTGACCTATACAATATTGACCTCGCCTGTACCAAAGCAGCTACTCGCGGTATTCGTTTTCGTTCATCATGCTCCCAGCAAATGGCCAGACTGCTGTTATTCAATCCAAAACATCGTCCTCTGGGCTTCCACTTGTCGTCGCCCATGGCCGGCCTTTGCCGCCCTTGCCTACGCCATACCATGTGCGAGTACGCGTCTTAGCCATTGGTCTCAATCCGACTGACTACAAAATGGTGACGCATTTCTTTATGCAAGATAACACTGCTGGTTGCGATTTTTGCGGCATCATTGAAGAAGCAGGCCCGCAATCGGCCCTTGGTCTTGGCCTTCGAGTATGTGGAGCCGATTTTCCGTACCGCCCCAGCAATCCTTACAACGGCGCCTTTGCCGAGTATGCAACGGCTGACTCGCGTCATCTACTGCGCATCCCGGACGGCGTCTCCGATGTGCAGGCCGCAGGAATAGGCGCTATTGGATGGGGCACCGCAGCCCTGGCCATCTCCGACCCCACAGCCTTGGACCTCCCCGGCTTACCCTCGCGGCCGGATGCTAGAGGGATCCCTGTTTTGGTCTATGGCGGTGCAACGGCGACCGGTATCATGGCGATCCAGATGCTAAAGCTGTGAGTTAGGCCCTTCTTTATATGACGTCTCCGCTTGCTCCTTCTTCATTTGAAACAAGGCTGATTCTTGGCCCAAACAGTTCAGGCTACGCCCCCATCGCCGTTTGCTCGGACACTTCGGCACCTCTGTGTATGAGTCTTGGTGCAATCGGTACCGTTTCGTATACTTCGACCACGTGCGCCGAAGACATCAAAGCCATTGCCAAGGGATTGAAACTCAAACACGCTCTCGACTGCATCACAGACGTTGAGTCAATGGCCATCTGCCTTGCTTCTCTCTCTCGCATCGGGGGCCGCTATGCCTGTCTTGAGGCATTTCCCGATGCCTGGTTGACGCGCCGCGCGGTCGCTGTCAAGGTTGTGATGGGTTTCGAAGGACAGAATGTTGATGTCGATCTTGGCCATCCTGTCTACACACGCAAGGCCAATCCTGCTTTACATGCTATTGCGAGCGAGTGGGCTCGCGAATTACAGCCGCTGCTGGATAATGAGCAAATCAAGACACAGCCTGTACAGGAGATTGAGGGTCGCTTTGAAGGCGTCATCAAGGCTTTGGAGATGCTGCAGCGGGGAGACGTCAAAGGCAAGAAGTTAGCTGTCCGAATAGCCCCTTCAAAGTAATAGAAAATGATATTTAAGTGCACCTTTAAACATTCATGATTGCTTGTGTCTTGTCAATCTGTGAATAGGCTTGTGACGTTGAACAATCTTATTAAAACGGCACATTTATCCGCGAAGAAATGAATGTCACTTTGAGGCGAAATCGTAGACGAGCGACAGTGATTTGGCGATATTAGAGTCAGAATGCTTACGGGGCGAGCAAAACCAGCTCGTATCTCAAGATGTAATATTTACGTTTTAGACGGAAAGTCGTGGTTAGGTTACTGGTACTTCGCTGCGACTGTGGCGGGTATTTTTGACACGGGTTATGTACTACCGTAAGTTTGAGGGGATATTAGGGTTTCATTATCGTGTTGCATTGGTGGAATGCTATTCGTGCAAGGTTTTAAACTTAGAGCTGCTCTCGCCCTCGCCAAAGTTCGATGTTGCGCAGCGTCGACATCATAAGTTTTATCTCCACACTAGGCTGCCTAGTAATTTATATCTGGTCTTGCCCCATACAGCAAGCTGTCCACTATAGTGGACCTAAGGCTGATTAATTCTCAGGTCTCTTCAGAAAGTTATCCCGGTCTCATAAGCCATTGAGGCTTTACAGGCTGGCGCATAAGCTGCTAGATGTTCTTCAAGGGCGTCGCCAGTTCAAGCAGAACGGACAGACATAAGTTTCGATCCCCCGGGTCCAAGGTAGCTTTCACATGTGACTGACGTCTTACAGACCCTGGAACATTCTTAAACCTCGACCCCAGCCCTTGGCTTCAGATGTACAAACAAACCTGGTTTATCCCACACCAAATACGCTTTCTGGTTGTCCATCCATGTTTCGCTCTCCTTAGTGCCCTCGATATCAAAGTGCCACAAGAACCTTGCAAGAATATATCGCATCTCCGCATAAGCCAGATTTATCGCGATGCAAGCGCGAGGACCATAGGAAAAAGGATGAAAGCCCTCTCTTTTATCCCCATCGAACTCGGCTGGACGCTGACCATCAGGAAGCCAACGCTCGGGGCAGAATTTGTCGGCGTCCTTCCAGTAAGCTTCGCTGCGGTAGAGAACGCGGTGCGGGATGCCAACTATAGTCTGCTTCGTGTTAGCAGGTTCAAAAAGGCTTGGAACAACAGCCCAATAAATATGCTAACTCACATTCCCAGGGATGTAATCGCCTAGAATCGTGTTTCCAGCAGGCGGTGTCGTGCTCCACATGGTGTTTGGACCCGGAGGATAATACCTCATGGATTCCTCGATGAATGCACCCGTATAGGTCAGCTGCGCGACACTTCGCATGTTGATGTCATCTTCGCTTGGGAAGGTGTCGCGTAACTCGTTCAAAATCTTTTCCTTGACATCCGGCTTCACCGTCAGCATGTACATCATCCCTGACAAACTACTACTTGTCGTCTCTGCGCCACCGCCCGTCAACAATATCGCATTTTTGAAGATTTCTTCCTTGGTCATGTACAGAGTGCTAGTCTGCTTATTCGTCATGACGTCCAAGAAATCGTCCCTGGGCGTGGACAACGACAATCGACGCTCAACAACCTCTCGCAAAAGGACAATATGCCTTGAAAAGTCGCGCCACAATTGGTATGTCGTCTTGATGGGCAGAAAAAGGTAGAAGAATGGAATCCGCTGGCAAAGCAAGATAATGTGCGTAATATAAATGTTTGCGAAAACCAGCTGTAGCCACGGGTGTAGCATGTTATTTTCCATGCATCCAAATGGCTCTCCAAAAGAAAGGTCGCCAATCAGATCGAATGTGCAGTAAGTGAGCCAGTCCAGAATGTTAACTTGTGCGCGTCCGTTATCGCACAACCCACGCAACTTAAGCAGAAACATATCAACGTGGCCCTTGATCAGCGGCTCTTGCTTGCACATGGCACTGTACGTAAAGCCTGGTGCCATGACGCGGCGCATGCGACCATGGTCTCCGAGATTGGCACCAACCATATCGTGCGCATCCGGGCTGCAATACCACACTGGTTTTGGGTTTTCTCTGCGCTTTGCAGGGACATAGCGCCCGTAAATGTCTTCCCAAGCTTCGGGGCATGCATATGAGAGCTCGTCGGGGCCGATGCGCACTATGGGACCGTAGGTAGCATGTAATTGACGGATCTTAATATGCCATTTCCCCGTCATGTAGTAGAATCCATAGGGAATCGAGGATGCGGCGAAGAGTTTAGGGCCCGGGTACTTTTTGAGTGGATGGATGAGAACATTTCGCAAGGGGCGGAAGATGAAGACGTAGCCTGCGACCTGGTATGATTAGATATGCGATCAAATGAAAATTGGTGGGATGCATACCAAAGCGAAGGTGGGGATTATGATACTTTGAAAATTTGGGAAAGATATTCCCCCAGGCGCAGTATTTTGAAGACCCATGGTGAAATGAGCAGGTCGGCGCTGCACGCGATTGATTCAGCACAAGACCTCGAATAGTTGTCGAAGAGAGTAATGAACTAAAGCGGACCGAGTACGTTTACCAGCTGTGTAGACGATGGGAGGACATCTTGCAATACCCATATTCACCGCATGAGCTATAGTACCATCTAGTTCCGACTAGTCACCCGCGTCCAATCATGCATATTCGGTGATGATGCAGTGCAGTAACGATGAAGTTGAGGAGCCTCGCATGGCGACAATGACAATGTTCGCCGTCACTTTCTTGAATAGGAAAGAGACGCCTGTCCGAACACCGACTTCAAACCCAGTCTCACAAATAAAAGGCCCGATGCAGTCACAACTCGGGTCGAACCATTCGGTGACCTAACTACAGCGCAAGCGTGGCTCGATTCTGAAGGCGTGAAAGTGCACGGAATCCGCACTACCGAGTGGACGCGCAGCAGTTTCGCTGGCTATTGCCTTCTTTAGTATGAAAGGAAGCCGAAGAGTGTCCACAGTGCTTGGCAGAATGGCGTAAAGTAGTAGGTAAATACATCCAAAAAGAGAAGTTGGTGAGAGCGAGCGCCCAGACAATGCAATACCTAGACAGTCACATAGGCACACTTCGAGTAGTTTCCTTGGTATTCACATTACATCGGCTCTAGTAAAGACTGAGAGGTAGACCATTTATCCACCAGCATTTCGAAACTTTACAGAAGTCCGTGTCTCTTTGTACGCTTTTTCCACCGCTTGGCCTTTTCACTGCATATCCAAAATGGTACCCATCACACCCAGCAATGAGCCCATCGTCATCATAGGAAGTGGATGCCGTTTTGCAGGAGGAGCGAACTCGCCTTCGAAATTATGGGACCTGCTCCGCAACCCGAAGGATTTACGCAGCAACGTCACAAGCCGTTTCAACGCCCAGGGATACTATCATAAGGACGGTACACATCATGGCCATATGAATGTAACGCAGTCGTATCTCCTCGAAGAAGACACACGACTCTTTGACGCCGAATTCTTCGGCATCAACCCCGTGGAGGCCAAAGCCATGGATCCACAACAGCGACTACTCCTCGAGGTTGTCTACGAAGCCATCGAGTCAGCAGGCCTGAGCATTGAAAAAATGCGAGGAAGTGACACAGCAGTCTTTGCTGGCCTCATGTGCGGCGACTACGAGGCCATGATGCTTCGGGATTTGGATCAGGCACCAACGCATTTTGCTATTGGAACATCGCGAGCAATCCTCTCAAACCGCGTGTCTTATTTCTTTGACTGGCATGGACCTTCAGTCACCGTCGACACCGCATGCTCGTCTAGTCTTGTGGCCGTCCATCACGCAGTCCAGGCACTTCGATCAGGAGACAGCCATGCTGCGGTTGCATGTGGCTCAAATCTCATTCTAGGCCCAGAAATGTACGTTATTGAAAGCAAGTTGAAAATGCTTTCGCCAGATGGGCTCAGTCGCATGTGGGATAAGGACGCCAATGGTTATGCGCGTGGAGAAGGTGTGACGGCTGTCGTGCTTAAGACGCTGAGCCAGGCGTTGGCGGACAATGACAGAATCGAAGCCGTGATTAGGGAAACGGGCGTGAACCAAGACGGAGCGACAACAGGCATCACAATGCCTAGTGCTAGTGCACAGCGGGCCTTGATTCATAGTGTGTACAGGAAAGCTGGCCTTGACCCAGAATGCGTCGATGATCGGCCCCAGTACATTGAAGCTCACGGTACTGGAACACCGGCAGGAGGTGAGTTGATCCTTTTCGACATGACTCCTTTTGTATGTGGGCGCTGTAGTGCTATTTGCTAATACGGTGAATTGGATAGATCCTATTGAGGCCGAAGCACTGAGTAGCGCATTCTTCGCCACGAAAGCGCAATCAGATGTCCAGATCTACACAGGGTCCATCAAGACTGTCCTGGGACATACCGAGGGCTCAGCCGGTATTGCAGCCCTTCTCAAAGTCACGAAGGCCATACAGAATGCCACTATACCACCAAACCTGTGGTTCCAACAACTGAACCCCAAACTCGAGTCATTCTATGGAAATGTTCAGATTCCCACCCAGCCAGTGACTTGGCCTGCTACGGTGAATGGGAGGCCGAAGCGCGCCAGCATCAATAATTTTGGCTTTGGCGGAACCAACGCGCATGCTGTTGTCGAAAGCTTTGAGCCCAGAGAAGAGGTTCTGCCCCCCAGTGTCACTGACACGGACGCTACGGTATTAACACCTTTTGTCTTCTCAGCTGCGTCGAAAGAGTCATTGCGCGCAAACCTCGCCGCGTATGCTCTTCACTTGGATGCCCATCCGGAGATTAGCTCGCGAGACCTTGCATACACATTGCGCGACCGACGATCAGTGCTTCCATTCCGCATCGCTTTTCCGGAATTGACCGCGAAGGATTTGAAAGTCGGCATCATAGCCCGGCTGTCAGAGCCAAATGACGGGGGTCTTGGAGTACGCACATGGGCAGCAAACGATGGTGGCAGTCATAAGCTCCTTGGAATTTTCACCGGCCAGGGAGCACAATACGCGCGCATGGGCGCAGAACTGTTTGCGCAGACCAACATGGCTCGTCAGACACTTGAAGAGCTAGAGGGTTACCTCGCCGAACTTCCAGAAGAAGACCGCCCCAGCTGGTCGCTTCAGGGTGAACTGCTTGCTGACTCCTCAGCCTCTCGTGTGGGCGAGGCGGCCATCTCACAACAGCTATGTACTGCGGTTCAGATCATCTTGGTAGACATTCTCCACGCAGCAAACGTGCAATTCGACACTGTCGTAGGCCACTCTAGTGGAGAAATAGCAGCTGCGTATGCGGCTGGAATCCTCAATGCACGCGATGCACTCCTTGTTGCTTACTATAGAGGGCTGCATTGCAAGCTTGCCGCAAGCCCCAACGGAAAGGTAAAGGGTGCTATGCTCGCTGCTGGAACCACCTTTGAAGATGCAACTGAGCTATGCGAGGACGAGGAGTTCTTGGGTCGGATTGCTGTCGCAGCAAGCAATTCATCCTCCAGTGTCACAATCTCCGGAGACGAGGATGCTATTGATGAGCTTGCAGCAGTCTTTGACGACGAGAAAAAGTTCAATCGCCGACTGAAAGTGGATACGGCATACCACTCAAAGCACATGTTGCCGTGTTTTGACCCATATGTCGCATCCCTCCGACGCGTTGGAATTACGGTACTGCCCGGCAATGATCAATGCACATGGATTTCAAGTGTCCATGGAGGCAGGGCAATCAATGCCGCCACCGACGAATTGGCGGACGTTTATTGGGCACAGAATATGACCAAGCCTGTTTTATTCTCCCAAGCGGTACAAGCAGCGGTTGCACCTGTTCGAGGTCGCGAGCCCTTTGCAGCAGCACTCGAAGTCGGTCCACATGCTGCTCTCACTGGACCGACAAAGCAAAATATCCAAGAAATTCTACAAAAGGACATTCCATACCAAGGCTCTCTTGTTCGCGGCGAGAACGCAACCAAAGCTTTTGCGACATGCCTCGGATTCTTATGGGAGCGCCTTGACGCCGCATCGGTGGACCTCAGTAGCTGTGAAGCGGCATTGTCTTCGCCGGGCGACAGCCAGCAGTATACCGTGCTCGCCGAATTGCCGACTTATCAATGGAAGCACGAAACTGTGTACTGGGCTGAATCTAGGAGATCGCGCCGCATGCGGCTACGCGAGGGGCCCTTTCACCAATTGCTCGGCAACATCTGTCCAGACAGCGCACCGCACATACGCCGATGGAAGAATGTGCTCAAGCCCAGGGAGATGACTTGGCTTGAAGGACATCAAGTGCAGAATCAAGTAGTGCTGCCGGCCGCAACCTACGTCTGTACAGCAATTGAGGCTGCGCGGTCGCTTGCCCAAGGCAAGAACATTCAGCTCATCGAGCTGAGCAATTTTCACATCCACAACGCCATTACGTTTGATCAGAATGACACTGGTGTTGAAGTTTTGATTGATCTGTCTCACATTAAAGTCAACGGGAATCGCGTCAATGCTACGTTTACCTACACTGCTGGACTGGGAGATGAGACAAACGACCTCGCCCTTGCGGCCAATGGCGAGCTAAACATGGTTCTCGTGGACAATACCCCGTCCCTCAAGCTGTTCCCTGAGCGTCAAGAGCCACCTCCGCACATGATTCCCGTGCAACCAAGCCGGTTGTATGATTTCATGAAGGGATTGGAATACGACTTCTCCGGACCGTTTCAGTCCCTTGTAAAATTGGAGCGAAAGCTCGGTACTGCAACATGTCTTGCGAGAAAGGCGAAGACATCTGTATCAGATGCGGACGACCTGTTGGTCCATCCTGTAGACCTTGACGCTGCCTTTCAGTCTGTCATGCTGGCATACAGCTACCCTGGCGACGATCAATTGCGCTTGCTCCATCTGCCCACCAGCATCGAAAGACTACGTATAAATCCTGCGGCACTTGCTTCTCAAAAATATGCTGAGAGCGATTTGACAATTGTTGATTCTACATGCACCACAGCAGACCGCGCGGAGCCTGGAAATGGCTTTTCGGGCAGTGTCAACATGTATGCACTCGGTCTCGACCATCCAGCCATCCAGGTGGACCAAGTCAAATTCAAGCCCGTTGGATCCGACGCGAAGGATGACCGGGACGTCTTTTACAAAATGCATTGGGTACCTAGCACACCTGACGGACTCCTCGCTGCACAAAGTGTTCCCATAACTAAGGGCGATCACGAGCTCATGTTTGTACTCAGTCGGATTGCCGCCTTTTACCTGCGGACGTTCGACGAAATGATGGCCGAAGATAGTCCTGCGCGATCTGAGAGCCCACTCTGCCATTATCTGCGCTATGCTCGACACATGACTGGTCTGTTGAAGGCTGGAGAGCATAAATGGGCATACACGGAGTGGGTCAACGATACGGAGCAGGACATCTTTGACGATATTGCCTCCAAGGGCTTCCAGAACAACTCTGATGTCAGAATTATGCTTCTTGTTGGCAGCACCATGCCACGCGTATTCAAGGGTGAGACGACCATGCTGGAGCATTTCCGAACGTCTGGATTGCTTGACGAGTACTATTCCAACGGCTTTGGGACCAAGCAGTGCACCCTGTGGGTTGCCAGCGTCCTGAAGCAATTGTCAGACTGCAATCCACATTTGAACATGTTGGAGATTGGAGCGGGTACTGGCAGTGCGACCAAGACGATCCTCAAGTCTGTTGGCCACGACTTTGCGAGTTACACCTTTACCGACATTTCATCAAGCTTCTTTGAAAATGCTGCAGATACCTTTTTTGACTATGGAAGTCGCATGGTATTCAAAGTGTGCAATGCTGAGATTGATCCTGTTGAGCAGGGCTTTGAAGCAGGTACATATGATGTTGTCATTGCCTTCATGGTCGTGCACGCCTGCGCAAAGCTCGACGAGGCCGTGGCCAATCTCCGGAAGCTCCTGAAGCCTGGTGGCCTATTGGTTCTTGGAGAAGGTGCTAGCGATGGCGCAATGCAAGCTGGCGCGGGTTTCATATTCGGTACCCTTCCGGGCTGGTGGCGAGGTGTTGATGAGGGCCGCACGCTGTCGCCATTGGTGAGTGCTGAGGAATGGCAGGTCATTCTCAAAAATTCTGGCTTCTCAGGCATAGACACTATGTCGCCGCCTGAGCTCTTTGACGCTTTTGGCATCACACTATTCGTCTCAACTGCTGTAGACGAGCGCATTGAATTTGCACGCAACCCTCAGGAAAAGACCCTCAGCGCCGTGTACAACAAGGTTATTGTCATTGGTGGGAGCACGCCTACAATTGCAAAACTGGCCAGCGGAATAGAAACGACCTTGACGCCTCTGGCTAAGCAAGTGCTGTTGTACACATCCCTCGAAGATCTACAAGCAGACGTCCTGGAAGATGACACAGTCATCGTCAGCCTCGTGGACCTGGAGGCTCCAGTCTTCAAGGAAATTACACCGGAGAGATGGTACAAGTTCCGGCTACTCTTTGAGACAAAGAGGGAAATTCTCTGGCTGACTAGCGGCCGTCTCGAAGACGAACCCTACTGCAACATGACAGTCGGATTTGGCCGCTCAGCAATGCACGAAGAAGAAACCCTGCGTGTCCAATACCTGGATGTGACGGACGCTAGCCAACTGGACCCTTTGATAGTTACACAGTACCTTCTGCGCTTCACCTCATCTGAACTAGACAAGACTGACATTTTCTACACCAAGGAGCCGGAAGTCATCATCGACGCCAATGGTAGAGAGCTAGTTCCGCGCTTGTTCACTATACAGGCTGCAAACAATCGTCTCAACTCAGTCACACGACCCATTTATGAGGATGTGGATGCAAGTCACAGTGTCGTGGAGCTACAGTATGCCAAAGACGGGCCAATCCTTAGACAGCTATCGCGATACGAAGTCTCTGCAAAGCTCGAATCGTTCCAGGAAACCACGATCAAATTGAGAGTTTCTCATGCTGTTGCATCTGCGCTGAGGTGTTCAGGAGGCTATCAGTATCTCATTATGGGTCTTGACGAATCCGGTGCTCGGCGTGTCGCCTTCGTCAACTCGCTCACGTCGGTACTTTGCATCCCGCTTGAATCAACAGTTTTGTGTGAGCTCTCCGGCATGTCGGAAGCTAGCTACCTCACTGTTCTTGCCGCAGAGATCATTGCTATCACCATCGTCGACCCGCTATTTACTGGCCAAGGGCTGGCCATCCACAATGCTTCTAAGCCCATCATCCAAGCCATCGCTAGCTATGCCAGGTCCAAGGGCGTTGATGCTAGCTTTATAGTAGACACGAACGGCGACACCGTCTCCAAAGACGTCGCATTGCAAGCCCATCTGCCGTTGTATCCTTCGCGATCGGATATAGCATCTATTCTGCCTCCGCATCTGGCTTCTTTTGTTAGCTTCTCTCCCTTGGGTCAGGCCGAGAGTGAGGAGATTTTGACGTCATCGCTTCCATTCTATTGCAAAAAGGAAAACACGAGCACTCTTTTCTCCACTCACGCCGTCGACACCGGCGCTCCTGTGCAGCATGTGCTCAGCCGAGCTATTAGCTTAATCCAAGGACAGGACGCGTCGACAGTTCCGGCTCCAGTCAGTTTGGAAGCACTTGCAGGCGGACAACGTCCCGCGGAAACGCTTGCCATCATTGACTGGACATCATCACAAAGCACCACGCTCCCTGCCCGCATGACGCGCTTCGAGATGACACAACTTTTTAAGGCTGACAAGACTTATTGGCTAGTCGGATTGTCTGGCGCACTCGGCATATCTCTTTGCGACTGGATGATTGAACGAGGTGTTAGATATCTGGTTCTAACGAGTCGAAACCCCAAAATTGACAAGCGATGGATCGAGAACCATGAAAAGCATGGTGTGACGATTAAGATCCTGCTCTGGTAAGTAATACCACTCTAGTCATGGTTCTTTTGCTAACAAGGATTCGGCAGTGATGTGACTGATGAAGCTGCCATCAAAGATGTCCACCAGACCATTGTCCGCACGCTTCCACCCATTGCCGGTTTACTCAACGGCGCCATGGTCCTGCGAGATGTCTCGGTGCGCAACATGGAATACTCGCAAGTCACCGATGTCATCAGGCCCAAAGTTCTCGGTAGCATTCATCTTGACCGCATCTTCCACGACATAGATCTCGATTTCTTTGTTCTCTTGTCCTCTATCAACTGCGTCATTGGGAACGTCGGGCAAGCAAACTATGCTGCCGCAAATATGGGCATGATAGGCGTGGCTGGGCACCGCCGCAAACGTGGTCTCCGGTCTTCGGTCGTAAACGTCGGCGCGATCATTGGTGTCGGGTACATCACACAATCTGATCGACAGCTTGACGTTACGGTCGCCAAAACAGCCATGATGCACTTGTCTGAGCAGGACTTCCACCAAATCTTCGCCGAATGCATGGAAGCTGGACATTTGGATAACGACAGTGGTCCGGAAATCTCTACGGGCTTGTTGCAAATTACACCCGATACCATTGACATTCCACCATGGTATTCCGACCCGAAATTTAAACGCTTCCAAGTGCATCAAGCTACTGCTGGAGGTGACAAGATCGAGATGGCCAACTCGGCTTCGACGCAGGAGCTTTTGTTGGCATGTCGCACTCAAGCTGACCTTATCAAGGTTGTGCAACAGGCGTATTGCGCCCAGCTCCGTCGCATCCTCCAGGTCTCTACATCAGACGAGGATCTGATGATGATGCGTGGAGTCGATCTAGGATTTGACTCGTTGCTATCCGTCGACGTGCGCTCGTGGTTCCTCAAGAACTTCCGCGTGAGTATTCCGGTCCTCAAGATTATGGCCAACGACGTGCGCATGTCGACCTTGGTGGACTTGGCAGCTGAGGGCATCCCGCCGGAGTTAATACCAAATTGCCAGCAGCAGCAGCAGCCGGTCAGCAAGGAGGGTGCTTCATCAAGTACCAGCAGCGACGACGAGTCTGCAAGCACCCTACCCACATCCCCCGAGTCTACTAGCCCTGGCGCGTCAACACCAGTTGCCGAGAAAGAAATTTCGCAAATCAACACGTTCACGTCCGTAGATTGGGATTTCGAAACTACGCCGCCCTCGATAGGTACCTGTTCCGAGCTCGCTGCCAGCCCTGCGCCTCGACCAGACCCTCAAGTCGTCGTACTGACGGGCTGCTCGGGTCTCCTGGGTCACCATCTCCTGAGCGCCTTGATTGCGCGACCTTCCATTCGCAAGATTATTTGTCTCGCTGTGCGCGAACTCCCTTCGCGCCTATCAAGTGGTGAGCTCCCGCCCGCGAACGAGAAGATCGAGTACCACGCCGGCGACCTCACCGCACCACAACTGGGCGTCTCAACCCCGACTTGGATCTCCATTTTCAAGCAAGCCGACGCCGTCATCCATAATGGCTCCGACACCTCCCATCTAAAATACTACTCTGCGCTCAGGCAGGCAAACGTTGAGTCGACAAAGCAGTTGGTTTCGACGTGCCTGCAGCGCATGATACCATTCCACTACATCTCCTCCGCAGGGGTGGCCTTGTTTGCGGAACGCGCCGCATTCCCTCCAGTGTCATGCACCACGACGGGCAAGACTCCACCCGCCGATGGATCTCATGGTTACATGTGTGGGAAATGGGTTTGCGAGAAGATGCTTGAGAGGGTCTACGAGCAGTATCATCTTCCCATTGTGATTCAGCGACCATCTACAATCATTCGATCGGGCGAAGACGCGGTGGTTGAACGTGCCGGCTTTGACTGGGTCAACTCGCTGCTGCACTTTGCGCATCAAACTCGATCGGTACCCAGGGTTGATCACAATGCTGGCGCTTTTGACCTTGTGAGCGTAGAGACGTGTTGCAGTGATGTCAACAAGAAGTTGTCGCGCGCCACGAAGGAAAGGATCACGTATGTGAACAACGTAGGAGATGTCGTCATTCCCATGGCTTCAATGGCAGACGTGGGGTTGGACAAAATTGGCCAAAGGTACAACGTCTTGGCCATGGAAGAGTGGACGAAGACGGTAGTACAGGCAGGTATGCATCCGGCTGTTGCGGCGTTAATTGAGACCTTTGATGAACCCGGAGTCGAAAGGTATCCAACGCTACTAAGAGAGTAACAAGTATTAGATATAGAGAATTCTAACGCTTAGGTCTAATTTAATTACTGCTACTTCTATCTTATTTTTTTTTCCTTATTTCTTTTCTTCTACTATACTTTTATATAGTATAGTCTTAGTATTATCTAGAATTAAATAATCTTAACTCTATTTTATAAGTACTAACTCTAACTAAGCTTCTCTTTAGTTTGCTTCTATTCTTAATAGAGTATAAAATAAGAGTCTAAATAGATCTTATTCTATAGTATAGCTAAAAAAGGTCTACGTTTATTTAACTTAGAATTTTTTTTTTAAAAAAAAAAAGTTATATTTTTGCTATTCTATATAGTATAACTATAATATTTCTAATTAGATTTAAGTTTTTTTTCTAGCGTGCCTAATTAAGTTTAGTTTCTCTTCTAGCATATATATAGAGCGTTTTTATTCTTAGTAGCGCATAGAGTATTTTTATTCTTAGCAGCGTATAGAGCATTTTTATTCTTAGCAGCATATAGAGCATTTTTATTCTTAGCAGCGTATAGAGTGTTTTTATTCTTAGCAGTATATAGAGCGTTTTTATTCTTAGCACTAGAGACTATACTATAAAGTTTATTATATAACCTCTTTAAGCATAATAACTTTAAAGTTTATAGTATAATTCTTTAGAATAACTCTATAATCTATAAATACTATAGAGTATCTATAATAATACGCAATAGAAGTAGAGTAATAAGAGGCTATCTACGCCTTAAAGCAGAAGTATAATAAGAAAATAAGGCAGCGTTCTAGAATATTAAGGTATACTATAAGTAATGCACCTAACTAGCAGCGCCTTACACCTCTAGTTATAACTTCTATTTCTAAACTTTTTACTATACTAGCGCATATAGCTGCTATAATAAATATATTATAATTAATAAACGCTTTAGTATATAAATATATCTCTGCTATAACTCTCTTAGTAAAGTATATTACTATACTAATATAAGTAGCTTAAGCAAATGCTATAGTATTATAAATAAGTCTATTAAACTTATTTACTAGCATAATATCTATATTATTTAATATATAATCTATAATTCTAAAAAGTTATTATAATTAAAGCGTATTATTAGAAAAGAACTATAATGCTTAAGTAGCAAGTTATATACTTTTCTATACTTTAGATTTGCCTTAGACTAGAATATTCTCTCTATCTTTAAACTCTCTATAACTTAGTATTAGATTAGATTAGTTAATACTAGTTCTAGTCTCTAGAATATAAACACTTACTATCTATTATAACTCTATATCTAACTAACTATTACTTACTATATCTAAGATACTTATAGAGAATAGTTTAAAAATTAACTTATTACTACTTAAACTAAAGCTTTACTCTGCTATACTTAACTAAGATATACAGATAGCTATTAGTAATAGTATTTCTCTGTCTATAAGTGCTACTCTATTTTACTTATACGCTGTATTTGCTTATATCTATTTATATATAGAAAGTAATCTTCTTTATAGCTATTCTTTAGATAAAATATCTATAGTACTTTTTAAATTGCTTCTAAAATTTATATTAAGCTTACTAGAAGAATACTAACTTCTTAGCTTACTGCAAATCTTACTAAGCTACTTAAACTATAGTTTCTTTAATAGTTAGGCGCTACTACTATTAGAATATAGACTTTTCTCTATAGCACTATTAGATAAACTTTCTCTGCTTAATCTTTAATACTCTAAGAATATATATCTTTTAGAAAACTCTAGTGCAGCTAAACTTATCTATTTATATAACGTAGATAGTTATATCTTTTTACTCTTAAGCCTAAGCGTATTTTACTATAATATTTAAATATTCTTCTTACTAGCTTTTACTTAAGGCTAATAACTAAACTAAAGAGTATTATTTATAGATATCTAAATAACTAAGTATAAATGCGTTCTATCCTGCATTAATAACTGCTTAGAATACTATATCTTTTTCCTATATATATCTCTAGAGTATATAAACTTTTAAGGTTACCTTATTAGATTCTAAACTTAATATTTAGATAACTATATTCTTAGAATCTAGATAGACTAAGTTATACTCTAAGTATTTAATAATATCTTTAAGTATATAAACTAGAAGAATTATCTAAAATCTTTCTTAAATATTTTAGCAATAAGTACTATAAAAAGCAAAACTTTAGAATAAACTATAAATAGCTATATTAATATTAGGCTCTCTGTACTAGCAGAGCTTCTCTCTTTACTTTAGAATAATATTCTTTTGCTTGCTCTTAATATACCTAATATCTATTTGCTAACTACTGCGTTCTAAAATCTAACTCTTATTATTTCTGCGTATAATACTAAACTAATAAGCCTAGAATAGAACTATAGAGAATTTAGTTAAATATAATAAGCATTTCTTAAAGACTATTAGAGCTAGTAGAATAAAGAATATATATATTCTAATTTGTTCTAGCTAGATATTAAGCAGAAGACTTAATCTATCTGCTCTAGAATATCTATAATTTAAAAAAGTTACTATAATACAGAATAGGCTTAATTATTTGCTAGCCTAGAAGAAAAGAAGCAAATTAAGATAGTCTACTTCTCTTAGGCTAGTATAAGTAGTAGTGCAGTAATAGTTAAACTTAAGCCTTTAAATCTATTCTACTAAGCTAGAATTATATATAATAAGGCCTATAACGTAATTAAAGAATAGTTCTATATATCTCTAAAAGGCTATACTCTATTTAATAATAAGTTATTTAAAGTCTTTATATACTCTAACGCCTAGGTCTAATTTAATTACTGCTACTGCTACTATACTTAAATTTTATTTAATTTCTCTCCTTCTACTATATATACTTAATCTATAGTATTCTACAGTATTGTATAGTATTATATAGTATTGTATAGTATTATATAGTATTATACAGCATTTTGTAGTATATTAAAATATTACTTAGTTTCTAGATCTAGTTACTTCTTTTTATTTTAAAGAATCTACTTCTATCTCTGCTGTTGCTATAGAGTAACTTAAGCTGCCTACTCTTGCTTATGCTAATCTTTGTTATAAACTAATTAACTACTTTATATATCCTTTAGTAAATAGTATAGTTTTAGCTAGCTTACTTTAAGAGCTGCTGCTTATTATTCTATAAGCAAAACGCTATACTTCTATAACGCAGTCTATGCTGTAATAGAGCAATTATATAACTCTATTATCGCGTATCTGCTCTCTTTGCTAAAGGCGTTATTCTACTATACTTTAAAGACCTTACTATATAATAATAAAGAACCTTGCAGTATATTAACTAATAGGCTATTTAATAGCTTAAATACCTTTGCTCTAGAATAATAGGTTAGGCTAAAGATATCTATTCGCTCTGCTGCGTTTAGAGCACTTAATACTGCGTGTTTTAAAAGAAACTAGATACGCAATATATTAGTATTTACGCTATTTATAATAGTAGCTAAGTTATTACTATAAAGCGCAGCTTTAAGTTATAATAGAAAGTTCTAAGTAAGATAACTTAATAATAAACTAATATACTCTATCTTAACTATTATTAAAATTAGTAGCGTATACTTTTAGAATACTATAGCTTACGCTAGGCTACTTAGGCTATTGCTTTGCTCTCTTAGAAGATCTCTAGATATTAATATTAGCTATATTATATGCTATATAACCTATACGTACTCTATCTAAATAAACTCTAGCTCTATATATGCTGTAAAGTTATACTTTTACAGTCGCTTAATAATATCTTTAGGTATTTATATTACCTATAGGTATTTTTTTAACTAGCAATAAAACTCTACTTATAGCTATTGCGTATTAAGAAGTATCTACCTTAGTAAGTTAATTATAAAAACTAAGTTATAAAGAGTTCTACTAAAGCTGCTTATACGCTTACTATATTCTGCTAGTACTGCGCTCTAGTCTATGCGCTGTAGATTCTCTATTAGAACTGCTATTTATAGTATATTATCTTTTTAAAAGAGTAATATAAGCTTTCTATAGATATAGCCTAAGCAATTATAGTATAGCAGAAAGTGCTAACGCTGCGTTACTTAAGTTTCTTAAAGCGTCTATGCTGCCTAATATACCTAAGACTTACAGCTACTACTATCTGTAATAAACGTTATATTTACTTAACTAAGGCCTAATTTAGTAAGTAACTAGTATATATTAAATTGCAAACTACTTAGCACAGCGTGCTCTATAGTATCTACGTTAAGAATATTATTTAATATAATATTATTATCTCTTTTATAGTCTAAGACTCTTATATTTTTAACTCTACTGCGCAGATATATAGAGCGCTTTGTTATATTTGCATCTTATTAAATCTGCTTTAGTAAGAGATACTAGATTGTTAGATAAGGCGTATCTTTCTATTTATATTTATAACTCTAGTATACTAGCTTTCAAATTGCTAGCTGCAGCAGTAATTATATAAGTTATAATCGTAATTAAAAATTGCTAGCATCGTCTTTACTACTCTTATTATCTAATAATATAAGATTAATAACTTCTACTAGACTCTAGCAGCTAGATACTATAAGCGTTAGTATAACTCTCTTATGCACGCTAAGAATTATACTTTATATAATAGCGCATCTATATTAGCTTGCTGTTATTCTATTATATATAGCAATTTATAAACTATTATTGCTATCTAAAAGCATTAAGTTAATTATTAGCGCTATAATAAGATCTTAAGAGCAGTATAAATTAAAATTAAAGAGTAATATATTCGCATTATAATAAGCTCTTCTTCTAATTATATAGATATATATAACGCTAGCAGTTATTATAGTTTCTCTGTAGAATAGTAGCTGCTATCTTATATTTTAGTAGCGCTAATCTTAAATTACTATATCTGCTACTGCTTAACCTTATAGTATGCTAAGAGCTATTAGTAGTAGCTTCTTAGATATATGCAAGCTTACTTAAGAAGATTTAACGTAGTAGCTATCTTATAAAAATCTATAACTCTGCGCTAAAAGATTAAACGTAGCAGCTATCTTATAAATATATAAATTAATATAAAAAGGTAAATAGTAGCAGCTACGTTGCAAATATATAATCTATTGCTAATAAGAATACTTACTACTTTCTTATCTATCTATAGTATATAGCTATACCTTATAGGTCTAGAACTTAGGTAACTTATCTATAATTAATATTATATTACCTCTCTTCTCTTATTGCTATAGATTTGCGTTAGTATAGCTTCTCTAATATTATAATAGAACGATTTAGTATAGTGTAGCATAAAACAGTATAGTATAGTATACTATTATATTTGCAGTAATAACTCTAGTTATAACTTATCTATAGAGATATATAACGCGTTATGCAATATCTTATAGTATTCTAAGCAACCTTAGAAATATATAGCATAAACTCTAGACTAGTTCTGCTCTCTACTGCGTCTAATATTAACTTTAATAATATATAGAACTACTAGCTTATTACTACCTAGCATAATATTATAAACTCTTTATAGCAGCTGCTTACTGCAAAGCTAAATTTCTATACTATTATTCTACTATGCAATAATACTATCTTATATAACTATATTAAGTTTATATCTAACTATAAGCTTAGTATACTAAATACCTGCAGCACTAGCAGCAAGTTATCTAAAGAAAGGTAACCTAACGTATATATAACAGCGTCTTATATTGCTTAGCTAAGCTTATAGTATACTTCTAAAGCAACGCTATCTATTATTTTCTCTATATTGTTCTTATTTCTTTTTTTAAGAACGTTCTATATAAAGATAGTAGAATATAGTATAGTATAGTATAGTACTATACTATATAGTACAGCATAGTATAGTATAGTATTATCTACTACAGGCTATAAAGTCTGCTCTTCTTTCTATCTATCTTTTATAGAATCTCTAGAATAGCTATACTAACGTACTGCGTACGCAAATAAAGACTCTTTTCTTAGCTACTATATCTAAGAGTAAGAAGATATAAACTATTTCTGCTAAAGTCTAAACTCGCAAATCTATATCTTCTATTAAAATTATATAATAGTAGAATAGAGAGCTTATAGCTCTGCGTATTACTTAATATAGCTACGTAATAGTAAGTCTATACTTAATAATTATAGACTTCTATAAATCTAGCAATATACTAAAGCAGTTATAGTACAGCTATATAAGCCTAAAGGTTAGAGAGATATATAAAGAATACTGTATAAGCAGGCTAATTTAATTACTAAGAGAGTTATTATTTATAATAACTTAGTATTATGCATAAGTAAAAGCTTTAAAGTAGCGCTTACAGTTATTAAGATATATTTATAGCAACTTATAGATAGTATTATCTAACTAAGTATTAACTACTCTAGAATCTAGCGCGTAAAGAGCCTTAAGAGAAGCGCAGCTATTACGTAAGGTATTAATATAATCTACTTTATACTTTAACTTAGCTAGAGATAGAAGCGTTATACAAAGTTACTTAAGTTAAGTGCTCTAATTATTACTCTAGAATAACGTTTTATTATATCTACTAACTAGCTAGTAAGCTCTTACTTCTAGCGCATAAAGATTCTGCTATAGAAGATTATTATTCTTAGAGAATAGTTAACTAGTAAGTTCTTATCTTAATAATACGTATAGTTTAACTTTATACTATATCTATTTACAGTTATAGTAGTAGTAAGAGTTATTAAAGTTTATCTATCTATATCTTAGAATTATATTTTTTAAGAAGTAGATATACTAAAAAGATATTATATTAGACTAATATAGAACAGAAACGCTATGCTTAGCTAGTATATATATACGCTGTTTTTAATAAGCATTATCTAGTATAGTATAGTATAAAGGCCTCTCTAAATAATAAAAGAAGTTCTATATATAACGAGCTTATAATAAGAAGTAGATACGCCTAGCTTAGTTTTGCGTAACTATATTTAGTAGAGAAAAAAGAGATTAAGTTCGTTATAGTATAATATAGTATAGTATAATATTAGAAGGTAGATAAGAGTATAGTATACTCTAGTATAAAGTTGCTTTTATAGTAGCTAGGTAGCTTCTAGCCTATCTAGAATATTCTTTAAGTCTAGCATTAATATAGTGCTCTCTCTAAGCGCCTAAGTCTCTAATAGATTATAGAAGTTAATTTCTTCTTTCTTCTTAGTATATTTCTGCTTAATCTTCTTTATGCTGCTTAATAGAATATACTTTTTCTCTTTATTGCTAGTAGCATCTCTCTTACTCTTAATATATAGAACTCTCTAAGCGCTAAACGCTAGCAGTTACCTATAGTACGCTTTACAGATAGTAATAGTAATAGTAACTTCTATAAGCTTTCTAGACTGCTAGACTTTAACTTGCTCTTAGCTAGAGTGCAGCTTATTATTAGAGAGTATAATATAGTATAGTATAGAACTCTATTATAGCAAGAAGAGAAGTTCTCTACGTATTAAGCGTATGCTAAGTAGAAAGTACGCCTAAGTTAGTTTTGCGCAATAATATTAAGTAGAGAGAAAGAAGATTAGTTTTGCTACAGTATAATATAGAATAGTATAGTATAGTATAGTAAAGAAGAGTATAGTATTCTCTAGCTTAAAAATAGTTCTTAGACTTACTTAGCTGCATAAGTCTCTCTATCTTACTTAATAGCTTTCTTAATCTCTTGCTAGAACGTCTCTATATTTATATTTGCGCTATTTATATTATTTGCGTTGTTAGCGCTACTAAATATCTTAATAGTTATAGCTGCCTTTGCTTTAGCTAATATAGCTTTATACTTCTTATATTAAAGCTTTTAAATAGTATTAGAGTAGTAGTAGTTATAGGTGCTTAGAGAGCGAGCCTTATTCTAAAGAAGCTTCTTAAGCTTATTCTATATATTTAGTAGCGTCTTATCTAGTACGATACTAACTACTAAATCTTCTAGCAGCTTTTAGAACTCTAATAGCGTAGTATATTTAAGAACTTCTTAGATAAATTGCTTATAAGCTAATTAAACCTGCTTATTATATGCTTTAGTAATATCTTTCTATAGCGCTAATTACTTTTAAAAGAAATAGCTAGTAACTTCTAAGTTAATACTACTAGAGAGTTTATAACTATAATAGTTATATATTATACTCTTAACCTACTCTAAAGCTTTAATATAGAAGTATATATTAATTATTTTTAAATTAAGAAATATTGCAGCTTATGTTAAGGATAGCTATCTTATAGATTATACTATAGTAAAAAATTTGCTCTTAAGTATGCGCAGAAGAGCAAGATTATCTATTTTTCTTATTCTACGCAACTATATTATATAGAGAGAGAAGATTATGCTTGCGTAGATCTCTATAATATAGTATAGTATAGCGTAGTATAATAGAAGAGTAGCTATCTATATTGCAGCTTTGCATTTTGCAAGTTTATAACTAGCTATCTGCTATATAAAGAAGTATTTCTTTAGATTTGCAGTATATAGTATAGATATATAGATAGTTTTCTAAAGAGTAAGATATTTTAGCCTAAAGTATAGAAAGATTAAAGGCATAATTTAAGGATATAATGCGTTAGCTAGAGATAGCATAATTAGTAGTTACTACTCTCTGCTAGTATATACTATAGCTGCTATCTTTTAAATAACTCTACTCTGCTAATAGATCTCTCTTAGTTCTAAGAACTAGGCGTATTTTCTTTGCAGATATAGTCTTTCTTCTATTATAGAGAATTGCTAATGCTTTTAGTTTTTATATTACTTTTAGCTAATAGCATAGTTAAATATACTATCTAAAATATCTAATTAGATTAAGATACTATACTTCTGCTGCCTTTACTAGCTTATTATAGTAATCTATTACCTATTGCTCTCTATATCTTAGATAACTATAACAACGTATATTACTCTAAATTTAATTGCTTAGCAGAAAGCTCTAAAGTTATACTAGATATAAGCGCGTATAGAAGATTATAGCGTAGTATACTATAGTATAACGCAGTATAATAGAAATGCTTATGCATTATACTTTTAGAAGTATAGTATAGCAGATATCTTATAGAATAGAGAGCTTGCTATTCTACGCGTAAAATAGCGCTAGCTAAGAGTGCTAATATCTAGAATACTACTACGTTCTCTAAATAGGTAGCAGCCTAAATATTCTACTACTAAAGATTATTATTCTTAGAGAGTAGTTAACTAGTAAGTTCTTTATTATTAGAATAATATACGCAATAGAGATACTATGCTTAACTAATATATATATACGCTGCTACTTAGTTAGTATAGTCTAGAATAGTTTAGTATAGCATAGTATAGTAGAGTATAAAAGGCTATTCTTATAAAGAGAAAACTCTATATGCTTTTGCCTAAGCTTAGTAGTAGCTATAGCTATCTTTATTTTATATAATAGTATTAAGAGAAAAAGAAGAAGATAGAGTTAGATACAGCCTAATATAGTATAGTATAGTATAGCATAGTAGAGAAAAGTATTATATATTATAGTATAAAAAGAGTTTTCTAGTACTAACGCACCTCTGCAACTAAAATTACCTATTAGTTGCATCTATTATCTAATCTAGAACTTCTTTAAAGCCTAGTATTTAATAGAGTA
>Ga0265780_10000744_pt1 | contig 49172 bp, 35 predicted proteins | sample P1T30metagenome_FD_192432 | JGI IMG/M metagenome (GOLD analysis project Ga0265780, IMG submission 192432) | Plant litter microbial communities from East Loma Ridge, Irvine, California - P1 T30 | ecosystem: Environmental > Terrestrial > Plant litter > Unclassified | place: USA: California... | reverse complement strand
TATTGTTCGGAACGCTGCCGGCGCGCCGGCGCGCCTGCAGGTACAGAAGCATTGCACGGCAAGGATTGACCTGTTTCGTACAAGCCTCTCGCGATTCTTCCTCTGACAATCTATCGTTCAAACCAGCCCGCGCCGTCCAGGTGATCCCTGCATCGAGGAGGCATATATGGATTCAAACCAGGAACTTTCTCTCTGCAACGCCATTGAGCTCGGCCTCAACGACATCTATACGGCAACACCCGAGCTGACTGATGGGCAGTGCATCATTGGCCTCGACAACGCCATCATCGCGATCAAGCAGAAGTTCGGCTTTGCCAGGAATGAAACAGTGCTCAGGCGTCCAACGATCGACGATATCGTCGCGCATGTGGTCGGGGTTGGTATCGACAATATCGACAAAACGGCTGACCTGACGCTGAAAGACTATGTTGCCGTGATCAACAAGATCAAAAGATCAGTCATTCGCCATTCCGCCTTCGGGCCGCGCGCGTACTACGATTTCATCAAAAACTACGTATAGCAAGCTTCATGCGATGCACAAATGAAAACGCCACCGTGAAAGGTGGCGTTCTCGTTGTCGCACTGCATCGATCAGTGGAAGAAGAAGTAGATCAGGACCAGCACGATTGCCGGCACACCCATAATCCAAGCTAAGAAATACTTACCCATGGCAGCCTCCGTATTGAACTGTTTGTTGACGGTTCCAGAATACGAGACGGACACGAGAGCATCCGTACGCTAGATCACAGAAAATATTAAATAAACAATTTTTTATGCAATCTTCTTGAGCGCGCTCGCCTTGTGGGCCGCTTCCGCGCCGGTCTTGTCGCTGACCACCAGGTACTCCGGGTTGTCCTTCGACGCCGCCACCTCGTGCCCCTTGATCGCGGTGTGTTCAGTCAGTTTCTTCTTGATGGTCCCGCGCACCGGGCCCTGCGACGCGTGCCATTCCACCTTGTCGCCAACCTTGAATGTGTCCGTCATGCCAAGTCCTCCATCCAGTAAACGATGGCGTGAATTGGAACACGAATCGAATAAATTTCCTGCACGTTACAACCCGCGCACGCCTGAAAGCGGCGGTGCGCCGGGCATCAGGAACCCGGACTATACTGAGTCATCGCCATTGATCGGCATGCATGACGCAGGCCGGTCAATTTCACCATCAACGCACTTACAGGGGGTAGCATGCAAACAACCTGGATCATCTCGGCCAATGCGGGCCGCGCACGTTTCTTTTCCGAATCCGATCCGGCGGAACCGCTGGAAGAAATCCAAGACATGGTCAACGAGGCCGCGCGCCAGCGCGCATCCGACCTGGAAACGGATGGCATGAGCCCGACGGCAGCCGGCAAGACCAGCCACAACATCGGCGGTTCCGAAGCGGCCGGATTTGCCCACAATGCCAAGGCAGGGGCACCGAACAAGCAGTACCAGCCGGCCCAGACGCCCGCCGAGCACGAAGCCGAGAAATTTGCGAAAGACATCTCGCACTATTTGATGGAAGCCCACCAGCAGGGCCGCTTCCAGCAACTGGTCATCTCGGCCTCGCCGCAATTCCTCGGCGCACTGCGTTCCTATCTGGATCCGCAGATCAAGCCGCTGATCAAGTTTGAACTCAACAAGGATTACACGCACTCGAACGCGCAAGAGTTGCGCCAGCAGCTGCACGAGCAGATGCGCGCCCAGCAGGCCAAACACTGAGCAAGCACTGAGCCAGCACTGAGCCAGGCATCCCGAACGCCAACCGCCACCGGTTGGCGTTTTTTTACGCCCGCCGTTTCGTGATCACCACCTCCAGGTACTCGGACGGCACCACCAGCGATGCCGGCCCGGCCGTATTGAAGCGATCGAGCACGGCCAGGATGTCGCGCTCCAGCGCCGCCTGGCCGCCGCTGTCCAGCCGGGCGAAGGCCTTGTTGGTCGGTCCATAGTATTCGCGGAACACCTGCAGCCAGTGCGCCGACGAGGCGTAGCGGAAGTTGAACTGGCGACGCTCGGTGCGGATGTCGGCGCCACTGCCGAACAGTCCTTCAAGATATGCTTCAGTGCCCCACAGCGCCGGCGATTTCAGCCCGGCCGGCGGCGGCGCATGCGCACCGATCACCTTGAACAACTGGCCGACGAAACCCTCGGGCGTCCAGTTGGCCAGGCCGATGCGGCCGCCCTCGCGCACCACGCGCAGCAGCTCGCGCGCGGCGCGCGGGTGGTCGGGCGCGAACATCACGCCGAAGGTCGACAGCGCGACGTCGAAGTCGTTGTCCGGGAACGGCAGGTCCTCGGCGTCGGCGACGCGGAACTCGACCGGCAAGCCTTCGGCCGCGGCGCGCTGGCGCCCCTTTTCGAGCAGGGCCGGCACGTAGTCGGTCGACATCACGCGCGCGAAGCGGCGCGCCGCGGCCAGGCTCGCATTGCCGTTGCCGGCGGCGACGTCGAGCACGGTGTCCCCGGCGCGGATGTCGATGGCCTCGGCGAGCAGCTCGCCGACGATCTGCAGCGTCACGCCGATCACGGCAAAGTCGCCGCTGGCCCAGATGGTCTGCTGGACTTGCTTGATGGCCGCGAGATCGGTCGCCGCGCCCGCCTGGCTTGCATCGCTCATGATGTCCTCCTGCCGCTCATTGCGCCTTTACTCCATCGAATGCAGGCCGATGGTATTGCCTTCGCTGTCCGCCACGATGGCGATGTGGCCATACCGGCCGATCGAGAATTTGTCCTTCAGCACCTTGCCGCCGGCAGCGGCCGCCCTGCCCGCCTCGACCGCGCAATCCTGGCAACTGAAATACACGAGCACGCTGTTGCCGCCGGACCCCACCCCGGGCGTGCGCACCAGCGCGCCGGTGGCGCCGTAGCCTTCCGACTGCGTCGGGAAGGTCCACATGTCGATATCGGGCGCGTCGACCCGTTCCAGCCGGGCCAGGAACACGGTTTCGTAGAAGGCCGTGGCGCGCGCCATGTCCTGCACGTAGATTTCGAACCAGCCAACGGGATTGGTCATCGCTGTCCTCGTAAATCCGGTTGGACTGCGGATGTTCAAAATAATTCCGCAAAACCGATCAAGGGCTCGTAGCAATGTTTCAATGGCGATAACTTTTAATCGCGATAAATGTGACTCCGTCACAACTGTTCGTTCAATTACTAGGACTTTTCCTACACGGCTATTAATAAGCTTAATCCCGCGTGTTAGTATGAGAGGTTAATGCTTTCTTGCAATATTTTCAAATTGCAACACAAGCAAGCTTGGCGTCCCGCCATGGAATTTATCGAGGGATCATGACGACATTTGGCTCCCGCTGCATCAGCCGCTACATCACCGCCATCCAGTGGTTCATTCCCGCGGAGGCCCAGCACGATGCCGCGACCTTGACCCGGGCCCAGAACGTGGTGAATGCCGTCGTGATGGCTGCGCTGTCGGGTCCGCTCTACGCCTTTGTCTATTACGCGCTCGGCTTCGCGACCGCGGCCCAGGAAATCCTGACCTGCTGCATCTTCATGTTCGTCGCGCCCTTCCTGCTGCGCACGACCAAGAACATCGTGCTGGCGCGCGAAGTCTTCCTGTGCGCGGTGTTCTTCAATTTCACCTGGCTCACCTATTCGCTGGGCGGGGTGTCCGCGCCCACGGCCGGCTGGCTGATCACGGCGCCGGTGGTGGCGATGTTCCTGGGCGGCGTCTCGACCGCCGTGTTCTGGCTGGCGATGAGCTGCGGCGCGATCGGCGTCATCTATTACATGCCCCAGTTCGGCTTTGCGCTGCCCGAGCATCCGGTCAAGGACATGACCATGCTGTACATGCTGTGCAACGTCGGCCTGTACAGCGTGATCGTGGTGTTCGTGCTGCTGTTCGAGCTGACCAAGACCCAGGGTTTCATCAAGCTCGAGCAGGCGCTCAACTTCATCAACGAACTGGCGATCCGCGACGAGCTGACGGGCAGCCACAACCGCCGCCACCTGATCAAGCTGATCGAGGGCGAAAAGGACCTGGTCGGCCAGGGCCAGGCCCCCTTCAGCCTGTGCCTGCTCGACATCGACCATTTCAAGCGCATCAACGACACCTACGGCCACTCGGCCGGCGATGCCGTGCTGCGCCAGTTCGCCCATTGCGTCCAGCACATGCTGCGCGACACCGACGCCTTCGGCCGCTACGGCGGCGAGGAATTCCTCCTGATGCTGCCGCGTACCACGCAGGAAGAGGCGCAGGGCTTTGCCGAAAACGTGCGCCGGCGCGTGAGCCAGCTCGTTTTCGCCGAGATCGCGCCCGAGCTGGCGGTGACGGTGTCGATCGGCGTGGCCGAGTTCCGCAGGGGCGAGTCGATCGGCCAGACCGTGGCGCGCGCCGACGAGGCGCTGTACCAGGCCAAGTCGGGCGGCCGCGACCGCGTGGTCGGCTATGGCCAGAAATGCGATGCGCTGCCGGAACAGGCGGCCGCCGCCAGCCAGCCCGCCGCCATGCCGGTACCCGACGCGCACGGCGCCGAACTGTTCGATGCGACCCAGGTCGACGAGCTGACCGGGGCGCTCAGCCGCCGCGTGCTGCGCGACCGCCTCGGCCACGCGATGGCGCGCGCGCTGCGCAATGAGCGCATGGTCGGGCTCATGCTGCTGAACGTGAACAAGTTCAAGGAAGTCAACGAGGCGCTCGGCTTCGAGGCCGGCGACGCCATCCTGGTGCAGACCGCGCGCCACGTGCGCAGCTGCGTGCGCGAGTCCGACACCATCGTGCGCTGGGGCGGCGACGAGTTCATCGTGATCCTGGAAGACGTGCGCTGCTCCAGCGACACCCAGCAGGTGGCGGAAAAGATCCTCGACCGCTTCGCGCTGCCGCTGGCGGTGGGCGAGCGTGAATGCTTCGTCAGCCTGAGCATCGGCATCGCGCTGTTCCCGGCGCCGTCCTGCGACATGGACGACCTGCTGCAGCGCGCCGACATCGCGATGACGCGCGCCAAGAGCTGGGGCGAGAACAACGTGCAGGTCTACGCCAGCGACGCCGCCCTGCCGCCGAGCGAGCGCCTGATCCTCAAGAACCACCTGCGCGAAGCGCTGGGCGGCAACCAGCTGCTGCTCGAGTACCAGCCGCAGATCGACCTGGCCACCGGCCGCATCAACGGCGTCGAGGCGCTGATCCGCTGGGCCCATCCGGAATACGGCCGCATCGAGCCGGGCCGCTTCATCTCGCTTGCCGAGGAGACCGGCCTGATCGTGCCGATCGGGGAATGGGTGCTGCGCACCGCCTGCGCCCAGAACGTGGCCTGGCGCGATGCCGGCCTGCCGCCGGTCAAGACGGCGGTGAACCTGTCGGTCCGCCAGCTCAAGCATCCGGGCCTGGTCGAGCGCATCCTGGCCGTGATCGAGGAGACCGGGGTCGACCCGCGCTGCCTCGACCTCGAGATCACCGAAGGTATACTTATCGACAACATGTCCCTGAACCAGACCGGTTTGAGTATACTGCGCCAGGCCGGTGTCCAGATCTCGATCGACGACTTCGGCACCGGGTATTCGAGCTTGAGCTACCTGACCGAACTGCCGGCGGACATCCTCAAGATGGACCGCAGCTTCGTGGTCCGGCTCGGCCAGGCAGGCAATGAACGGCAGTATGCGCTGGCCGAATCCATCATCGGCATGGCGCACCGGCTGCAGTTGAAGGTGATCGCCGAGGCGGTCGAAACCGCGGAGCAGCTGGCCGACCTGAAGGCGATGGGCTGCGATGCGGCGCAGGGGTATTACTTTGACCGTCCGGTCAGTCCGGAACGGATTGCGGAGCTGCTGCGGCAGCAAATGACGACCCCGCCCGAAGCGGCGCGCCTGGTAGCGTGACGCGGCCCGCGCGGGAGGAAGGAATATGAGTCTACAAGCTTTGGATCCGGCCCTCGAACGCGAGGTCGACGCCATGCTGGCCGAAGGTGCCCTCGCCGGCACCGCGGCCCAGTTCTCGCAACCGCGCGGTCCCGACCTGCTGGCGCGCACCGCCGCCGTCGAGCGCTGGCACGACCAGCGCGCCAGCCACGGGCTGTGGCAGTACGCGCGCTCGCTCGAAGGCGCGCCCTACCCGATCGCCAGCATCCGCGACGAAGCCGGCACCGGCGCGCGCGGCATCAACTTCGCCTCCCAGGATTACCTGTCGCTGGCGTCGCACCCGGGCGTGGCCGAAGCGGCCGCGCGCGCGCTGCGCGACGCCGGCCCGCACAGCGCCGGTTCCGCGGTCCTGCTCGGGAACACCAAGACCTCGCTGCTGCTCGAACAGGCCATCGCCGGCCTGGTCCAGGCCGAGCACGTGGCCCTGTTCCCGACCGGCTGGGGCGCGGCGTTCGGCGCCATCACGGCGCTGGTCCAGCCCCAGGACCACGTCGTCATCGACCAGTTCGCGCACGCCTCGCTGCGCCAGGGCGCCAGCGCCGCCACGCCGAAAGTCGCCGTCAACCGCCACCTCGACGTCGACCACGTGCGCCAGCTGGTCGGCGCGATCCGCGCGCGCGACACCGAACACGGCATCCTGGTGGTGACCGAAGGCCTGTTCAGCATGGATTCGGATTCGCCCGACCTGGCGCGCCTGCAGGCGGTGTGCCACGAGTTCGGCGCGACCCTGCTGGTCGACGTCGCGCATGACCTGGGCGCGCTCGGCCCCAACGGCGGCGGCGCCATCGACGCCCAGGGCATGCTCGGCAAGATCGACCTGGTGATGGGCGCCTTCTCCAAGACCTTCTCCTCGAACGGCGGCTTCGTCGCCACCGCCTCGCGCGCGGTCAAGCGCCACCTGCAGCTGTACGCCGGCCCGCACATGTTCTCGAACGCGCTGTCGCCGGTGCAGGCCGCCGTGATCCTGGAGTGCGTCAACATCGTGCGCGCCGATGAAGGCGCCGCCCTGCGCGCCGACCTGCTGCGCAACGCCGAGGGCCTGCGACGCCTGTTGACGGATGAAGGCCTGGAGTGCATGGGCACGCCGTCGGCCATCGTCCCGGTATTGATCGGCAGCGAGAAGGTGTCGCGCCTGGTCGGCAAGCTGCTGTTCGAACAATCCGTCTTCGTCAACCAGGTCGAGTTCCCCGGCGTGCCCGTGGGCGCCTCGCGCCTGCGCCTGCAGCTGATGGCCAACCACAACATGCAACAGCTCAAGCGCGCCGCACCGGTGATCGGCACCGCGGTCGGGCGCGCGCGCGCCGCCATCGCCGCCGGCGAGGCACGCCTTCAAGGCAAACAGGGGAACTCTTGAGAGACGATAAAGATACGGGTGCCGGGTCCGGCGCCGTCATCGAACTGCTGACCGAACGCCTGCGCCACCACGCCCACGCCACCCCGGAGCGCCTGGCCTACACCTTCCTGCGCGACGACGGCAAGATCGACGAGATCCGCTTCGGCGATCTGCACCGGCGCGCGTCGATGCTGGCGCGCGCGCTGCTCGAGCGCGCCGCGCCGGGCGAGCGTGCCCTGCTCCTGTATCCGGCCGGCCTCGACTTCATCGTCACCTACCTCGCCTGCCTGCAGGCCGGCATCGTCGCCGTGCCCGCCACCATCCCGCACAAGAGCCGCGCCTCGCGCCGCCTGCGCGCCCTGCTCGAGGATGCCGATCCGGTCCTGATCCTGACGCGCGAAGACAGCGAGAGCGCGATCAAGGCCAGCCTGTCGCTGGTCGACGCCGCCCACCGCGAAGTGCTCACCACCGACGGCCTGCTGCCGCGCGACCCGCAGCGCGCGCTGCCGGCGCTCGACGGCGACACCCTCGCCTTCCTGCAGTACACCTCGGGGTCGACCGCGCTGCCCAAGGGCGTCGAGGTCACCCACCGCAACATCGCCGGCAACGTCGAATCGATCCGCCAGGGCTTCGGCTTCACCCCCGCCACCGTGATGGTCAGCTGGCTGCCGCTGTTCCACGACATGGGCCTGATCGGCAGCGTGGTGTCGCCGCTGTACGTGGGCTTCCATTGCGTGCTGATGGCGCCGGCCACCTTCCTCAAGAACCCGCGCACCTGGCTGGACGCGATCTCGCGCTACCGCGGCAGCTGCGCCGGCGCGCCCAACTTCGGCTGGGACTACTGCGTGCGCCGCCTCGGCGACCAGGACAAGGACGGCATCGACCTGTCCAGCTTGACGGTTGCCTACAACGGCGCCGAGCCGGTGCGCGCGGCCACGCTGCGCGCCTTCGTCGGCGCCTTTGCCGGCTGCGGCATGAAGGACACCGCCCTCTTCCCCTGCTACGGCATGGCCGAGACCACGCTGTTCGTCAGCGGCGGCCCGATCGAGAGCGCGCCGGTGGTGCGCATCGTCAGCAAATCGCTGCTCGAGGGGAACCAGGTGCGCGACGCCATGCCGGGCGACGAGGACGCGCGCGAGATCGTCAGCTCGGGCCGCATTGGTAGCGGTACCAAGGTGGTCATCGTCGATCCCGAAACCCTGCTGCCGGTGTCCAACTGGCGCGTGGGCGAAGTCTGGGTCGCCAGCCCGAGCGTGGCGCGCGGCTACTGGATGCGCCCGGCCGAAACGGCTGCCACCTTCGGCGCCCGCCTGGAAAGCAATGGCGACGGTCCTTTCCTGCGCACCGGCGACCTGGGCTTCATGCGCGACGGCGAGCTGTTCATCACCGGGCGCCTGAAGGACCTGATCATCATCAACGGCCGCAACGTCTATCCGCAGGACGTCGAGGAAGTCATCGAACGCGCCATCGACTTCATCGAGCCGAACATGTGCGCCGCCTTCTCGGTGGACGTGAACGGCCAGGAACGGATGGCCATCGTGCTCGAGGCCAACCGCAGCCTGGTGCGCGCGGCGCAACAGGCGCAAAAGGCCGACCACCCGCACACCAGCGACGACTACCTGGCCCAGGTCGAGGCCAGCGCGCAGGAAATCGCGCGCGTCATCGGCCAGCAGTTCGACGTCTCGGTATCCTCGATCGTGTTCGTGCGCCCGGGCACCTTCCCGCGCACGACCAGCGGCAAGGTCCAGCGTTCGCGCTGCAAGGAACTGGCGCTGCAGGGCCAGCTGGAACTGGTGTACGTGATGCCGGGCAGCCTGTTCGACCGCCGCAGCCTGCAGGGCGTGGCGGTGCAGGACGAGCTTGATGAGCCGCTGCACGTGGACAAGCCCGCCGCGACGGCGCCGCTTGCCGCTCCTGCTGCCGGCACCGATGCCGCCGCCCCGATCGCGGTGAGCGACACCGAACTCGATGCCAGCCGCGCGCGCGCCGATGCGATGATCGCCTGGTTCCGCCAGTACGCCGAACGCCGCATCAACTCACGCATCATCGACGAGCGCCGCACGGTCCCGCCCTACATCGTGCTCGACCTGGGCAACCAGGGCTTCTTCGGCCTGCAGGTGCCGGTGCGCTTCGGCGGCAAGGCGCTGGCGACGGTCGACCTGATGCGCGTGCTGGAGCAGCTGGCCGCGGTCGACGTCACCATCGCCACCATGGTCGGGGTGCACAACGGCCTGGGCGTGCGTCCGCTGCTGCGCTTCGGCTCGGCCGCGCTGCAGCAGCGCCTGCTGCCGTCCCTGGCCGCCGGGCGCCAGCTGGCCGCCTTCGCCCTGACCGAACCGGATGCCGGCTCGAATCCGATGGCCCTGCGCGCCGGCGCCGTGCGCACTGCCGGCGGCTGGCAGCTGCACGGCGAAAAACAGTGGATCGGCCTGGCCTCCTGGGCCGGCGTGACCACCGTGTTCGCCAAGGCCACGGACGCCGCCGGCGCCCCGCTCGGCATCACCGCCTTCACCGTCGACGCCGACAACCCCGGCCTGGTGCAGGGCCCGGAATCGCTGACCATGGGCATGCGCGGCATGGTGCAGAACACCGTGTTCTTCGATGGCGCCCAGATCCCCGACAGCGCCCTGCTGCTGGGCCCCGGCGAAGGCATGGAAGTCGCGCGCGACGCCATGCTGTTCAGCCGCCTGGGCATCGGCGGCATCTGCATCGGCGCCATGAAGCGCTGCGCCCAGCTGATGGCGCGCTATGCCTCGCGGCGCGAGATCGCCACCGGCCCGCTGGCCGCGAACCCGGTCACCATCGCGCGCCTGCAGGGGCTGGCCTCGAACATCTTCGCGGTCGAATCCCTCGTATATGCGATCGCGGCGCGCGTGGATGCGGGCCAGGCCGTGCCGGCGGAAGCCTACCTGGCCTGCAAGACCACGGCCACGGAAAGCCTCGGCAGCGCCGCCGACCAGCTGGTGCAGATGCTGGGCGGGCGCGGCTACATCGAATCGAACGGCGCCCCGCAGATCCTGCGCGACGCCCGCGTGCTGCGCATCCTGGAAGGCCCGACCGAGACCCTGTACGCCCACCTGGGCGCCTCCAGCTCGCAGCCGGGCGGCGCGGTCGACCTGTTCCTGTCCGAGGCCCTCGGCCGGCCGGCGCTGGCGGCCGAACTGGCGGCCCTGATCGTGCGCCTGCGCGGCACCGACAACGGCACGCGCCTGTTCGCGACCCAGGCCGCGCTCGGCCAGTGGCTGGACTACCGCATCGGCGAACTGGTGGCGCGTGCGTGCCTGTTGGCCGCGGCCGAACGGCGCCAGCTGGACGGCAGCGCCGACGCGCAGGCCGCCAGCGACGCCGTCGCCTGGGCCCGCCGCCGCTTCAGCGCGCTGGGCCAGGAACTGGTCGCCGAACTGGCGGCCAACCGCCGCCACAGCGACAGCGCGGACCTGCTGGCACGGATAGCCGCCTACGCCGATGCGATCGGCGACGTCCAGCAGCAGCTGCCGGGCGAGGACGTGCAGCCGGACGCGCTGCTGCGGCGCGAGACCGATGGCCTGGGCGGCGCGCGCCGTCCGATAGCCTTCCCGGCGGCCGCACAGCAGGTGGCGGTCGATGCGTCGGATGCGACCCGGGCGGCGGTGCGCGCCAGCGTGGCGGCGTGGCTGAAGGGCGAGTCGCGCCATGGCGACGTCAGTTTTGAAGACGACACGCCGTTCGCGACGCTGGGAATGGATTCGCTGGCGACGGCCAGCATTGCGGTGGACCTGGAGCAGCGGCTGGGGATGGCGATTCTGCCGGAGCTGCTGTTTGATTACCAGACGGTGGTGCAGTTGGCGGGGTTCATTGATGGGCAGCGTGGGACGACTGCCTAGCCAAATCCTCTAATTAGCAAGTTATAAAACGCACGTCGCCCCTGCGAAGGCAGGGGCGACGGTTTTGAAGCTAACGAAAGAAGTACTACAGCTGTTCTTTCAAGCCGCCTTGTCCAGCCCCGGATAATCAACGTAGCCCTCTTCCCCGAACGTATAGAAGGTCTGCGGATTCGGCACATTGAAGCCCGTATTCAGCTTCAGGCGCTGCACCAGGTCCGGATTCGCGATATACAGCCGCCCGAAGGCCACCGCATCCGCCGCCCCCGAATCGATCGCCTGCAGCGCCATCTCGCGGGTGTAGCCGTTGTTGGCGATGTAGGTGCCGCGGAAGGCCTTGCGTGCCCAGGCGAAGTCGAAGCCCGGCAGGTCGCGGGCGCCGCCGGTGGCGCCTTCGACGAAGTGGATGAAGGCGATGCCGCGCTTGTCCAGTTCCTGCACCAGGTAGCCGAAGATGGCTTGCGGGTCGCTGTCGTGGATGTCGTTCGACGGCGTCACCGGCGACAGGCGGATGCCCACGCGGCCGGCGCCGATCTCGGCCACCACGGCGTCGACGACTTCCAGCGCGAAGCGGGCGCGGTTCTCGATCGAGCCGCCGTAGTCGTCGGTGCGCTTGTTGGCGCCGTCGCGCAGGAACTGGTCGACCAGGTAGCCGTTGGCGCCGTGGATCTCGACGCCGTCGAAGCCGGCGCGGATCGCATTCGCCGCGCCACGGCGGTATTCGTCGACCACCTGGCGGATTTCAATAACGCTCAACTCGCGCGGGGTCGGCATGTCGACCTTGCCCTTGTGGGTGTGGGCGACCATCTTCGGCTGCACCGCCGAGGGGCCGATCGGCTCGGCGCCGCCGGTCAGTTCCGGGTGGGTGATGCGGCCGACGTGCCAGATCTGGGCCACGATCTTCGAGCCGGCTTCGTGCACGGCCGCGGTGATCGGCTTCCAGCCCTCGACCTGGGCGTCCGAATAGATGCCGGGCGTGGCCATGTAGCCCTTGCCGACCGGGGACACCTGGGTGCCTTCGCTGATGATCAGGCCCGCGTTGCTGCGCTGGCGGTAATACTCGATGTTCATCGGGCTGCCGGGGACGTCGCCGGCGGCTTCGTCGGCGCGGCTGCGCGTGAGCGGGGCCATGACGACGCGGTTGGCCACGTCGATATCGCCGATGCGGGCCGGCTGGAACAGCGGGTGATTGCGGGTGTCCTGGGTCATGCGTTTCTCCATTCGGTCGGTAAACGATGAAGGGGACGCGTTCGCCGCTTTCGCGACGTAGCGGCCCCGTGCATTGGTGAGCATTATGGGCATTCCGGGCAGGATGAAATAGACCGCACGGGTGATATGATCTATTCCTCAAGGGAATAAATACAATGGACCGACTTCGCCTGATGGAGACCTTTTGCCGGGTCGTGGAAAGCGGCAGCTTCTCGGCCGTCGCGCGCGAGCTGAACACGACGCAATCGGCGGTCAGCAAGCAGGTGCAGGCGCTGGAAACCCAGCTCGGCGCCAAGCTGCTGGTGCGCTCGACGCGCAGCCATTCCCTCACCGAAGCGGGCCAGCTGTACTACGACCGCTGCCGCCAGGTGCTGGACACGCTGGAAGAAGCGCGCATCGAAGTGCACAGCGCCGAGCACGACATCGCCGGCATGCTGCGCGTCTCGGCGCCGGCCGCCTTCGGGCGCCAGCACATCGTGCCGCGCCTGCCCGGCTTTTACGCGCGCTACCCGCACATCAAGATCGACCTGCTGCTCGACGACAGCTTCGTCGACCTGGTCGCGGCCGGCGTCGACGTCGCCTTCCGTGTCGGTGAACTGAAGGACAGCCGCCTGGTCGCGCGCCGCATCGGCACCGCCCACCGCGCGGCGCTGGCCTCGCACGACTACCTGGCGCGCCACGGCGAACCGCAGCACCCCGACGACCTGGCGAACCACCAGTGCGTGGTCTACACGGGCCTGGCCAACCCCAACGAATGGACCTTCCTGGACGAAGCCGGCGCCCCGATCACGGTGCGGGTCAACGGCCGCTTCCAGTCGAACAGTTCGGAAGCGACGCGCCAGGCCGTGTGCGAGGGCCTCGGCATCTGCTATTCGACGCTGTGGGTGTATGGGCCGGACATCCGCGCCGGCCAGGTCAAGCCGGTGCTGACGCGCTTCCGCTTGCCTTCATTGCCGCTGAACGTGGTATTCCAGCCGGCGCGGCGGCCGTCGCTGAAGGTGAATCACTTCGTGAATTATTTTGCGGAGGCGTTTGCCCAGGATCCGGATATTGCGGAGATGCTGGATACGGGCGGTGGTGCCGCCGGATAGCTAGGACAGCACCCGATGCTGCGCAATCGAGCGGTTGAATTCGAGCCAATCCCTGCCCAGCGCGGTGACCTTGTAGCCATTGCCGATACGCTGCAAGAACAGGTTCGACTCCAGCCAGGCCCGGACCTCCTCGCTCATCGGCGTCGCATCCAGCCCGCATTGAATGCTGTTGAGCGCGCGCACGCAAGTGAAATGCTTGAGCGCCTGCCGGCCCTTCGCGTTGATCACCGGCTTGCCATCCTCGTCCAGCCGGATCATGGCAAACCGCATCAATTCGGCGGGACACTCGGCCATCGTCATCCTGTGCATGCCCGTATCCGCTTCAAAGCGCAGGCGGTACAGCACCGCCATGCCGGCCTCGTCGAGCGTGAGGGCGCCATCGTCGTCGTCGGCCGGCGCCTGACGCCGATCCACTGGCGCGGACGGCACTTCATCGCTGCGGCGCCCTTGCATGCGGCGGTCTTCGGGGATGGCCAGCACGCGCTCGATCAAGGCCTCGTCGAGGCCATTGCGCAGGAGTAGGTTTTTCGCCGCGGCGCTGCCGAAACCGCGCCGCATGGCGAACACGGTGCGCAGGATTCGTGCGGTGACGCCGTCGGTGCGTCGGTCTCCCAGGCGTCGATCAGAGTGGGTGGCGAGGGTCATGGTGGACAAAAGGCATGTCGATCACCGATCATAACAAAAAAGCATCAACTCGGCGACTATTGACTTGACGACAAGCAGTGCGTGGCCGATGATTGCCCGGCTGCACGGCATGCGCCGCTGCCACCGACCCTGGAGACGACACCATGAAACGATTGATCCTGACCGCCGCCCTGCTGGCAAGTAGCCTGGCCGGCCTGGCGCAAGCCGCCGACAAGGCCGACGATGCCCAGCTGCGCACGGCGATCGCCGGCAGCCACCGAAGCAGCACCAACGCGGCGCGCGACAACTGGCGCCATCCCTATGAAACCCTGAGCTTCTTCGGCATCAAGCCGAACATGACCGTGGTCGAGCTGTCGCCGGGTGGCGGCTGGTACACCGAAATCCTGGCGCCCTACCTGCGCGACAACGGCAAGCTGATCGCCGCGGGCCCCGCCTTCGACCCGGCCAAGCCCTCCGGCTTCAAGAAGAAGCTCGACGCCAATCCGGCGGTCTTCGGCAAGGTCGTGCCCGGCGTATTCGCGCCGCCGTCGACCTACAATTTCGCCGCCCCCGGCAGCGTCGACATGGTGCTCACCTTCCGCAACCTGCACAACTGGATCGCCGATGGCGGCGACGATGAGCTCAAAGGTGTGTTCAAGGCCATCTACACCAGCCTGAAGCCCGGCGGCGTGCTGGGCATCGAAGAACACCGCCTGCCGGAAGCGATGCCCCAGGATGCGAAGACCTCGAGCGGTTATGTGCACGAATCCTATGTGATCAAGATGGCGGAAAGCGCCGGCTTCAAGCTGGCCGCGAAATCCGACATCAACGCCAATCCAAAGGACAAGGCCGACCACAAGGGCGGCGTGTGGGCCCTGCCGCCGACCCTGGCCAACCGCGACCAGGACCGCGACAAGTACCAGGCGATCGGCGAGAGCGACCGCATGACGCTCAAATTCGTGAAACCGTAATCCGGTTCCCGAACCTTGCGCCCCAGATAGCCCGGCTGCTTTAGCATGGTCGTGACATCAACAGCTTTCACGACCATGCCACGTCTTCCTTCCCGCCAAACCATGCTGCTGCTCGGCCTGGCCGGTGCCGGCGCCGCCGTCCTCGCCGCCCAGCACTACAACAAACGCCAGCCCGGCATCACCCCCGTCGCTTCGCTCGACCTGAATCGCTACATGGGCGAATGGTTCGAGATCGCCAAGTTCCCGAACCGCTTCCAGAAAGATTGCGAAGGCTTCACCACCGCCAACTACAGCCTGCAGCAGGACGGAACGGTCAAGGTGGTCAACCGCTGCCGCCACGAGGACGGCCGCTTCGAATCCGTCACCGGCAGCGCGCGCCGCGTCGGCGGCCCAGGTTCGCCGACGCTGCAGGTGCGCTTCGCGCCCTCCTGGCTGTCGCTGGTGCCGGCGGTGTGGGCCGATTACTGGGTGATCGACCTGGATCCGGCCTATAGACTGGCCGCCGTCAGCGAGCCGAAAGGCGAATACCTGTGGATCCTTGCGCGTACGCCGACCATCCGCGAGCAGGATTACAGGGCGCTGCTCGAACGCCTGGCGGGCCAGGGCTTCGACACGGCGCAGCTGGTGAGGACACGCCAGACTTTATGAACGCAACAGGGAAATGCTTGGCTTAAAAACAACAGCTCCATGATTTTTCTTACCCTTAGTAAATACTTGTTGAAAAATAGTATTTACGTCCGTATAAAGGTTTCTCCAATTAAATAACCGGTAGTTAGTACCGGCATGACAAAGGAGAGACCATGCTGAACAATGCAATACGCAGACTCTTGATCGTGGCTTCCATGATCGCGGCCAGCACCCTTACCGGATGCGCCTCCATCGTGAGCGGCACCAGCCAGGTCGTCTCGGTCGAGACCCTGCATACGAGCGGCAACGTGGCAGGCGCCAGCTGCAAACTGGAAAACGACAAGGGCGTGTATTACGTGACGACGCCCGGCACCGTGACCGTGCACCGCGCCTACGGCGACATGAACGTGAAATGCGAGAAGACGGGCTACGATGCCGGCCTGGCTACCGTCAAATCGTCGACCAAGGGCATGATGGCGGGGAATATCGTCTTTGGCGGCTTCATTGGCGCCGGCGTCGACGCGGCCTCCGGGGCCGCCTACGATTACCCCGCCCTGTTCCAGGTCATGATGGGCCAGCAGACCAGTATCCCGGCCGCCGCCGCTCCCACCGTGGCTTCCTCGGGCGCCAAGGCAGCAGGTACGTCGGGCTCGATGCCATAAGCCCTGGCCATACTGCACAATCGCGACGCCAACCATCCGGTTGGCGTTGTCATTTGTACGTTCGGCATACCAAATGCTTGCCAAGTCAGCATTATTTACGGAAACTATTTATTCAGTATGTAATCATTCGCGGACAGCCCATCATCCATGCCGAGCCCTGACCGATCCAGAAAGCCCACCGAACGGGTCTCGCGCCTGTACGAGGTGATGGACCTGATGCTCGACTCGGTCGGCGATCCGCTCGCGCTGAAGTCGCTGGCGGCGTCGGCCAGCTATTCGTCCTTCCACTTCGACCGCATCTTCCGCGAGCTGACCGGCTTCTCGGCCGTCGAATACCAGAGGAAGCGCCGCCTGCGCCGCGCCGCCCACCTGCTGCGCCACGAACCGGACGTGCCGATCGTGCGCATCGCCCAGGATTGCGGCTTTCCCTCGAACGCGGCGTTTGCGAAAGCCTTCAAGCAGCAGTTCGCGATGTCGGCCAAGGCCTGGCGCGAGGGCGGCTGGCGCGCGTACATGGACGCCCAGGTCGGGCGCGAGAGCGACGTCAGCTTCTTCGTGGCGGAGCCCGGCAACCTGGACGTGATCCTGGCGCCCTATTGCCCGCCGCAGCCGGGGACGGTGGCGGCGCGCATCGCCGTGCGCAGCCTGCCGGCGGTGCCGCTGCGCTACCAGCGCTTCTTCGGCCAGTCCGGCGCAGCCCTGTCGATCGCCTGCAATGGCTTCATCCAGGAGCGCGAGCACAGCGCGGGGACGGGCACGGCCTGGTACGGCGTGTTCGACGAGGACCCGGGTTTTACCGGCGAACGGGAGTATTGCTACGACTTCGGTTTCGCCGGCGAGGGCGAGGACGACGAGGATCCCTGCCTCGGCCTGCGCGTGCTGCCGGCCGGCAGTTACGCCTGCCTCGACTTCCACAACGAGTGGCCGCGCTTCCGCTCGATGTACGAGGACTGGCTCGACAAACAGGCGCTGTGGCGCCTGGACGCCACCCGCCCGCATATCCAGAAGGTGGCGCGCGGGCCGGATGGGCGCTGGCAGGGCTGGCTGGCGCTGCCGATCAAGAAGCGCTAGCCGCACATCCGTCGTCCCAGGCCTCGCCGGCCGCCTTGGCAGGGACCCAAGTTGGTCGCGCAGTCGGAATGCGTGCAGAACTTGGGCCCCTGCCTGCGCAGGGGCGACGTGGGAGCGCAGGGGCGACGTGGGGGCTTCCTGTTTACCAGGTGAAATCGTCCGGAATCTTGTAGTCCGCGTACGGATCGTCTTCCTCGACACCCGTGGTGCTCGCCACCTTGTTCACGCGCACCACGCTGTCCGGCGCGCGTTCCGCGATCTTGTCGGCGATGACCTTCGGCACCAGCTCGAAACCGTCCTTGTGGGCCACGATCGCCAGGCGGCCCGCCACCAGGTGGCCGCGCACCTTTTCCGACACGTAGATGCGTTCGATCCTGGTGCCGATGGTGAAGTTGTAGGCGATGTCGCCATTGCCCTTGGGCTGGCGGTTCTGCAGCACCATCTGGGTGATCTGGGCCGCGACCGCTTTTTCCGCGGCGGCGGCATCGCGCTGGGCGTTCAGCTGGCGCGCGCGTTCGGCCTGCTGGCGCTGGGCCTCGAGCGCGGCCTCCTTCGTCTCGTTGACGCTCTGCACGCCGGTGCGGCGCTCGATCTTCTGCTGCTTGCTCTTTTCCTGGTTGGCGACCTTGACCTTCTTCTTGTCGACCAGGCCGGCCTTCATCAGCTGCTCTTGCAGGGATACCATGATACTGCTCCGTGGTAGAAACCTCGCAGCATAGCAAAAGATACCGGCCGCAGCGAGATCAGCGTTCATGCTCCAGGAAGAAGCGCAACATCTCGGCCGAGGCATTCGGGCCAGCGGCGACGGCGTAGGAGCCGTCGGTGCTGCCGCCGGACCAGGTGTGGCCGGCGCCCTGCAGCCGCCAGTATTCGGCGCGCGTGCGGCCGGCGTCGTCGCGGGCGACGGTGCGGGTCCAGCCATTGCCCTGCTCGCGCGCTTCGGCCAATTTTACGCCGCGCGTGAACTGGTGGTAGACGGCGTCGCCGTTGGAGGGGCTCACGACCGCGTCGGCATCGCCGTGGAACACGATCACCGGCAAGGCCCGGACGGGGTGCGCGCCGCGCGCCTTCTTCAGGTGCGCGCCCTTCATCGCGTTCAGGCCGGACATCAGGTCGTGCGCGCAGCCGGCCGCCAGGCCCGAATGCACGCCGACCGCCGCGTACAGATCGGGATAGGTCGCCCCCAGGATCGCCGCCATCGCGCCGCCCGCCGACAGGCCGGCCACGTAGACGCGGCCGGCGTCGCCGCCGTGTTCGCGCAGGATTTCGCGCGTCATGCCGGCCAGGATCGCCGGTTCGCCCTGGTCGCGGCGCTGGTGCGGCGCCTCGAACCAGTTCCAGCAGCCGGACGCGTTGGCGCTGTGCGGCTGCTCGGGATACAGCACCAGGCAGCCGTGTTCCTCGGCCAGCGCGTTCATGGTGGTGCCGGCGGCGAAATCGGCCGGGTCCTGCTTGCAGCCGTGCAGCATCACCACCAGCGGGCGCGGCCCGGACGCGGGCTTGGCCGGCACGTACAGGCGGTAGCGGCGCGAACCGGCGGCGGCGCCGAACACGCCGTGCAGGAACTGGCCCGGCTCGCGCCGCGGGTCGCGCTGTTCCGGCGCCTTCGCGTGGCCGGGGTGGAAGGCTTTCAATTGCTCGGCCCAGTTGGGCATCGGGGCGGATTGCGGGGCGGACTGCGGGGCGCCTTCCTGCTGCGGTGCGGCCGGCTTGCGCGACCAGGGGGGGACCGGGTTCACATCGACGAAATCGGGCTCTTCCCGCGCCGCCGCATCCGCTTCCGGCGACGGCGTGCGCAGCAGGCCGGCGCTCTTCAACGCATCCTGGATGATCGCGGTCGCCGCCATCGGATCCTTCTGCGTGGCGCGTGCCGCGCGCAGCATGTTGGCGACGAATTGTTCATAGGGTTTCATGTTCTTGTCCTTCATAGGTGGGTGCGGTCCGCAAGGGCGGCCTTGACCGCACTGGAAGCGACGAAGGCGCCGAGGACCCGGAGCGAGGCGATCGCCGCGCGGGCCAGTTCGGGCGTCACGTCGTCCTCGATGGTGGCCAGGCCCAGCACGTGGATCTCGAGTTGCTCGCCGGCGGCGACGCTGCGTTCCAGGTCGGCCTTGCCGTAGCGCTGCAGGCCGACGACGAAGCGCTTGCGCACCACCGTCTGGCGGATTTCCTCGTTGTGGCGCTCGAGCTGGTTGCGGATCGCGGTGCGGACGAAATCGGTGCGGTTGGTATAGAAACCTTCCTCGACCAGCAGGTCCATCTGGGCGATGTCCACCAGGCCGAGGTTGACCGTGACCTTCTCGGTTTCGGGAAGTTTGGGTTTGGATTCGACGAGTTTCATACGCCCACCATACTCCCACTGGAGTATAAGCGGCGTATTTTTTTGTAACAGCCGGTGTTCCGTTGCCCTTACACGACGTCCGGGGAGGGTTCCGGCTCGAGCCTTACGAACCGGCTCAGCAGCAATGCCGGCAGTGCCGCCAGCAGCACCCACAGGAAGAAATGGCGGTAGCCCAGCGCCTGCTGGATGTCGCCGCTGACCATCTTGAACAGCACGAACCCGAGCTGCATGAAACCGGTGCCGAGCGCGTAGTGGGCGGTCTGGTAAGGTCCGCTGGCGATCACCTGCATGATGAACAGGATGATGCCGACGAAGCCGAAGCCGTAGCCGAACATCTCCAGCGCCAGCGCGGCGGTGATGCTGCCGACCGCTTCCGGCTGGGCCGCGCTCAGGTAATAGAAGACCAGGTTCGGCAGGTTCATCGCCAGGATCAGCAGCGGCATCGCGCGTTTGAGGCCGATCCAGGACGTGAAGTAGCCGCCCAGCACGCTCCCGGCCAGGAAGGCCGCGGTGCCGGCGGTGCCGTAGATGGCGCCCACTTCCTGGGTCGACAGCCCGAGTCCGCCGATCGCGCGCGCGTCGCGCAGGAACAGCGGGCCGATGGTCTGGATCTGCCCTTCCCCGGCGCGGAACAGGATGATGAAGAGGATGCCCAGCCAGATGCCGCGCTTGGCAAAAAAGGCTTTCACCACGTCGGCCAGCACGTCGGCGCTGCCGCGCAGCGAGGCCGGCGCGGCGTGGATGCCCGGATTCGGCAGCGCCCACCAGTGGTACAGGCCGAGCGCCGCCATCAGCGCGCCGAGCAGGCCGAACACCGTGGACCAGGCCGGGGCCGCGCCGAAGCGCCCTTCGAGGTGGCCGGCCAGGATCACCAGGCCGCCCAGCGACAGGAACTTGGCGCCGTTGAAGAAGGCGCCCTGCCAGCCGGCGTAGGCGGCCTGCTGGCGCGCATCCAGGCTGGCGATGTACAAACCGTCGGCGGCGATGTCGTGGGTGCTGGAGGCGAGCGAGACCACCGCCAGCAGCGCGATCGACAAGGCGAACCAGGCCGGCAGCTGCAGGGCCAGCGCCAGCATGCCGAGCGCCGCCCCACCGAGCAGCTGGAAGGACACCACCACCGCCTTCTTGCTGCGGGCCAGCTCCAGGAAGGGGCTCCACAAGGCCTTGAACACCCAGGCGAAACCGAGCAGGCCGGTCCAGTGCCCGATCGCCTCGTTGGACACGCCCATGCTCTTGAACATCAGCCCGGCCACCAGCGCCACGCTGTAGAACGGCAGGCCCTGGGCCAGGTAGAGGGACGGCACCCAGGCCAGCGGATGGCGGGTGCGTGCAGGCTGCAGTCGTGCGGGGTTGGCCTTGTCCATCTGTTCAGGACTCCGGAACGAGGGTGACGGTGCGGCTCTTGCGGCCGCGGGTGTCGAAGCTGGCAACCTTGAACACGGCGCCGGCCGCCAGCGGCACCGGTGCCGCGTAACGTGGCGAGTCCGCGTCCGGTTCGCTGCCATCGACAGTGTAATGCAGCGCCAGGCCCGGCAGGGCGACATTCGCATGGGCCCTGCCCTCCTCGACGATGGCGCCGGGCGGCGGCAGGCGGTAGCCGTAGGCCAGCGGCGCCCGGTCCAGGCGCGCCAGTTCGCGCTGGCCGAGGCGATTCGCGAAGGCGTTCCAGTCGGTGGCGATGGCATCGGTACGCTCGGCGCCGGTGAGCCGTCCCCAATCCGGCTCCGGCGCCCAGGCGCGCTCGGCCAGCGCGACCAGGCGCGGCGCCGCCAGGTATTCGATGCGCGCCGGCGAGCGCGCGTTCTCGCCCCACAGCTGGCCCTGCAGCCCGGCGATGCGCAGGCGGCCGCCGGCATCCAGGCGCTGCATGGCCGCCACCCGCTCGGGCAGGACCGCGCGTCCCATCGGGTCCTTGGGCGCGCCGCCCAGCATGTCGAAGGGACAGAAGGCGAAGGTGTCGCGCGTCTCGACGAAGCCGGCCCAGTAGTAGCCCGGCTCTTCCGGGTCCTTGGCATAGGCCAGGTCGAAGTACAGGTGGGCGGCGTTGGCCAGCACCACCTCGTAGCCGGCGTTGGCCAGCCGGTAGGCGACGTCTTCCTTGCCCGAGCCCCAGGCATTGTTCCAGGCGTAGACGTGGAAGCCCGGCCCCGCAAAGCTGGGGTTGGCGGCGGCCCCGCTCTGCCCGTGCACCAACGCCGTCTCTTCCCAGCCGGCGAAGGCCAGGCCGTGGCGCGCCAGGATCGCGCGGCAGCGCGCCACGAAATCGGCGTGCAGCTGGCCGACCGTGGTCCAGCCGCGCGCTTCCATCAGCGCCCGGCAGCGCGGGGAGCCGAGCCAGGCCCCGGCCGGCACTTCGTCGCCGCCGGTATGGATGGCGCGCAGCGGCACGCCGGCCTCGCGGTACAGGGCCGCCACGTGGCTGACCACGGTGTCGATGAAGCGGTCGACGGCCGGCAAGGCGATGCAGATCACGTTGTCGTGCCACATCTGCACCGATTCGTAGGTCGAGCTATCGTCCGGATCGTCCAGGCGGTAGCGTTCCGCGCCTTCGATATCCCCCTGCGCCCGCAGGCGCGCATGGCGGGCGCGCATGGCCACCACGGCGGCGCGCGCATGGCCCGGCATGTTGAACTCGGGGATGACCTCGATGTGGCGCGCCTGGGCGTGGCGCAGGATGGCGATGAAGTCCGCGCCATCGTAGTAGCCGGTGCCGGCCGAGCTTTCGACCTCGGCGCCGGACCCGAAGGATGGCGGCAGGCTGCCGCCGTCCGCGCCGTGGCCGCGGCGCGCACCGATGTCGGTCAGTTCCGGCAGCGCATCGATGCGCAGGCGCCAGCCTTCGTCGTCGGTCAGGTGCAGGTGCAGGCGATTCAGTTTATAGCGCGCCATGCAGTCGATCAGGCGCAGCACCGTCTCCTTGCCGGCAAAGTGGCGCGCCACGTCCAGCATCATGCCGCGGTAGCCGAAGCGCGGCGTGTCGAGCACGCGCACGACCGGCAAGCCGCCATCCGGCTCGGCCAGCTGGGCCAGGGTCTGGATCGCATTGAACACGCCGTGCGGGCTGGCGCCGCGCAGGCGCAGGTGCTGTCCCTCGGCCTCGAGCAGATAGGCTTCCGGTCCGCTCGCATCGACCGGTCCCAACTCGACGGCGATGCGCGCCGCGCCCTCCCCGCGCGCCGGCAAGCCACCCAGCAGCGCGCGCAGGAAAGCGAGCTCGCCGTCGAGCGCGCTGGCTGCCGTCACCGGGCTGTCGCAGCCCAGCATCAGCGTGCCGGGACCGAAGCGCGCCGACAGCGGCTGCGGCGTGATGCGGCCGACGGCGTCCGGCGGCAGCACGCGCAGCGCCGCGTTGTCGCGATAGCGCCAGGCCGCGTCGGCCGGCGGCAGCAGGTCGCGCAGGTGGCGCTGCAGCTGTTCCGGGCGCGCGAACGGAACAATCTCCGGGTCGCCGATGTCATGGGCGGCGCCGTCCGCCGTGACGAGATAAAAACCGAGCGGCGCATCGGTCAGGCTGATGGCCCAGAACCCGGCCTCGTAATGCAGCACGTGTTCCTCGCCCGGCCGCCAGTCGGCGCTTGGGCTGGCCGTCAGGCGGAACAGGTCGCCGTTGACGTGCTCGATCAGGTAGCCGGCATCGACGCTGCCGGGCCGCAGCGGACGGCAGGTATTGAAGTACAGCGCCCACCCCGCTTCGATCGGCGCAGCGGTGTCGTTGCGCAGGGTCAGGCGCGCCGAGAAGGCCTGTTCGTCGATCAGGTTGGACAGGCATTCCCAGCGGACCGCAAGCTTCATCCGCGGCACGATCAGAGCTTGCCGCGCAGGCCGAGGTAGAAGGTGCGGCCGTTCGAATAGAAGGCGCGCGGGCGGTCCTGGTTCTCGGCGTACATCTTGATCGTCTCGTTGGTGAGGTTCAGGGCGTCGAAGGTCAGGGTCAGGTGCTCGTTCAGCTTGACGTTGACCGAGGCCGCCAGCGAGGGCATGCCGTCCACGTGCTGGCTGGCGCCGCGGTCGACGCCGGCCTTGTATTCGGAGCGGTAGCTGTAAGCCAGGCGCGCCGAGAAGCGCTCGTTCTCGTAGTAGCCGGTCAGGTTGTAGGTGTTCTTCGAGGAGTTCAGCAGCTCGCCGCCGTCGTCCAGCTTGCCGTCGGCCCAGGTGTAGTTGGCCAGGAAGCCGAAGTTGTCGAACAGCGGATGCTGCCAGCTCAGCTCCACGCCCTTGTTCTTGGCGCCCGTGTTGTAGGGCGAGGTGATCTGGTAGTCGGTGAAGGTGCCGCGCTTGTTGTTGTAGTAGCTGCCGGTGCTGGTGCCCTGCGCCACGATCGAGCTGAAGTCCATGTAGAACAGGCCGGCCGACAGCAGGGCCTTGGGCATGTAGTACCACTCGGCCGAGAGGTCGAAGTTGGTCGAGCGCACCGGGTCCAGGTTGACGTTGCCGCCGCTGCCGGACAGGGCATCGTCGTTCAGCGAGACCGAGCCGCCCAGCGCGCTGTAGTCGGGGCGCGCCATGGTCTTGGCGACGCCGCCGCGCAGCACCAGGTCCTGGCGCAGGTCGTACTTGAGGTTCGCGCTCGGCAGCCAGTCGCGGTAGGTGCGCTCATACGGTGTCGGCGTGTAGGGACCGAAGGCCGAGCCGGTAATGGCGTTGGGGCCGCCCGGCAGGTTGACGGTGGTGGTCTGCCTGGTCTCGACCGCGCGCACGCCAATGTTGCCGCTCCAGGCGTCGCCGCCCGCTTCCAGCATCACGTAGGCGGCCTTGGTCTTTTCCGCGACACGGAATTCGTCCAGCCAGTTGTGGCGCACCGTGTAGTCGAGCAGGCGGTTGCCCGGCACCGCGCCCCAGGCGCCGAGGGCCGCGCCGTCGTACTTGAAGTAGTTGTTGTAGAAGTTGCCGCCCAGGTCGGACCCGAAGTCCGACGGGTACATCTGGCCGTTCCAGGCCGGGCCCGGATTGCTGAAGCCCAGTGCGCCGGGACGGGTTTCCAGCGGGTGCTCGGCGCTGCGCTTGTGGTTGGTGAAGCGCGCGCCGAAGCGCAGCGCGCTCAGCATGCCGTCATGCAGGCGCCATTCGCCGTCGACCTGCGCATACTTTTCCTGGTCCACCGATTGGGCCTCGCCACCGCCGGCCCAGGCGGTCGAGCCGGGCCGCGCCGTATTCCCGCCCGGGTAGCTGACGCTGGCCGGGTTCAGGCCGTTCAAGCCATAGGTCATGCCGCCGTCGACGTTGTTCTGGTAATAGACGTCGCTGCGGTCCCAGCCCACGCCGTGGGTTTTACCCAGCTTGCCGGTGAAGCTCAGGTCATCGCTGGCGCGCCAGCGGCCGTTCAGATCGAGGTACCAGGATTCGCCGCCGGCGTCGGGGCGGTAGATGTTGTCGACTTCGCCCGAGTTGATGGGGAAGGCGGCACTCACCAGCGTGTTGTTGCGCACCACGGCATTCTGCGGCACCTGGTTGGCGCTGTTGATGGAATTGGCCGGCGCGGCCAGCCAGTTGGTGTTCTGGTGCGGCGCTTCCAGCTTGGAATAGAAGCCGTTCAGGTCCAGCCCGAAGTCGCGCGAGGGCTTGGCTTCGATGTCGAAGGCGCCGCCCTGGCGCTTCTTGACCTGCTCGAACAGCGCCGCGCCGATGAAGGTGGGCGCCGCCACGCCGGCCAGCGCGGGATTCGCGAGGGCCGCGGCGCTGGTGGCGCTGATCGGCGTGTAGCCGAGGATTTCCTGGCCGTCGCGGCGCACGCTCTGCTTCTCGGAAAAGCCCTGCAGCAGCACGCCGAAGGTGCTCTCCGGGTTCTTCCAGCTGACCAGCGCCGAGACCTGGGGCTGGGTCTTTTTCGCCAGGTCGTTGTAGTTGGCCTGCACCGAGGCCTCCACCGTGAGCGGCTGGCGGAAGTCGAGCGGGCGGCGCGTGATCACGTTGATGGCGCCCGAGACGCCGCCTTCGACCAGGTCGGCGGTGGCGCTCTTCTGCACGACGATCGAGCCGACCAGTTCCGACGGCAGCAGCGAGAAGCTGCTCGAGCGGCCGACGTTGCCGCCGACCTGGTTCAGCACGAACCAGTCGCCGGTGCTGATCGCGTGGCCGTTGAACAGGGTCTGCTGCAGGCTGGGGCTGGTGCCGCGCAGGCTGACGCGGTCGTTCTCGCCGAAGCCGCCCTCGCCGCCCGCCGACGATTGCGTGTTCACGCCCGGCAGGCGCTGGATCGCGTCGGCCACGTTCTTGTCCGGCATCTTGCCGATGTCTTCGGCGGTCACGACTTCGACCACGGCGTCGGCATTGCGCTTCTGGCGCAGCGACTGTTCCAGCGCGGCGCGCACGCCGTTCACGATCACGGTCTGCGCTTCGCCGGGACGCTCGGGCTGCGCCCCCATGCCGCTGGATTGCGGCGTGGCCTGCGCCTGCGCGGCGCCGGCCGCCAGCAGCGACACCGCGGTCGCAATGGCGGTGCGGCGCGCGGCCTGCACCCTGTTGTGTGCTCCGGACGACTTGCTCATGCTCTCTCCCTGGACGACGACATCGATGAGGTGAATGACATGAGCGGCATTGTGTCGTTGAATTCCTGTCCATGTTTGTCAAATCTTGCTATCGCGAACGCGCGCGTCATCTTTTTGACACGTGCGTGTGCTAGCGAAGGACAGGGAGACGGCGCCAGCTCAGCGCCGGAAGAACCAGAGGATCAGGGAGAGGACGACCGAGACGACAAGACAGGTCACGATGGGAAAACTGAAGCTGAAGCCTTCCCGGACGACGTGGATGTCGCCCGGCAGGCGGCCGAACGGCAGGCGCCGCAGCCAGGGCCAGGCCAGGCCAGCTGCGACCAGCACCAGGCCGGCGATGATGAGGAGTTTTTGCATGACGGTAGCAAGCGGCGCGGCCACGTCGGCCGCATCGCCATGATACCGTGCGTCAGGACGCCGCAGCGGCGGCCAGCGCGCGTCGCGACGGCGGCGACGGCGTGCGCGCCACGGCCTGCGCGGTACGGAACACGCTCACAGCCTCGGCCAGGCGCTGCGCCTGGTCCTGCATCGCCTCGGCCGCGGCGGCGGCTTCCTCGACCAGGGCTGCGTTCTGCTGCGTGACCTGGTCCATCTGCACCACCGCCACGTTGACCTGCTCGATGCCTGTGGTCTGCTCGGCGCTGGCTGACGTGATCTCGCCCATGATGTCGGTCACGCGCTGCACGCTGGCGACGATCTCGCGCATCGTGTCACCGGCGTGCTCGACCAGCCTGCCGCCGGCATCCACACGCTGGACCGAATCCTGGATCAACGCCTTGATTTCCCTGGCCGCGGAGGCCGAGCGCTGCGCCAGGTTGCGCACCTCGCCGGCCACGACTGCGAAACCGCGTCCCTGCTCCCCGGCACGCGCCGCTTCCACGGCCGCGTTCAGTGCCAGGATATTGGTCTGGAAGGCGATGCCGTCGATGACGCCAATGATCTCCGCGATCTTACGCGACGATGCGTTGATCCCGCCCATCGTGTCCACGACCTGCGTGATGACCTCGCCGCCGCGGCTGGCCACGCCGGATGCCGCCTGCGCCAGCGCGTTGGCTTGGCGCGCGTTGTCGGCATTCTGCTTGACCGCCGAAGTCAACTCTTCCATCGATGCCGCGGTCTCTTCCAGCGAGCTGGCCTGCTGTTCGGTGCGGGACGACAGGTCCTGGTTGCCGGCCGCGATCTGCTGCGACGCGGTGCCGATGGTGTCGGTGCCGGCGCGCACCTGGGTCACGATACCGGACAGGCTGGCGTTCATCCTGGCCAGCGCCTGCAGCAATTGGCCGATCTCGTCGCCGGAATCGATGCGTATGGTCTGGGTCAGGTCGCCTTCGGCCACGCTGCGCGCCAGGCGCAGCGCTTCAGCGATGGCGCCCGTGATCCCACGGATCAGGAACAGCGCGAGCGCAGCGCCGCCCGCCACGCCCAGCACGATCAGCGCGATCGACAACATGCGCGTGCGCTGGTAGCGCGCCAGCGCCGCGTCGTATTCCTGTTTCGCGACATCGACCTGCAGCCGGATCAGCGTCGCCATGTTCTTCTGCGCCGGCAGGAACAGCGGATTGAGCTTGTCCTTCACCATTGCCTTGACCGTATCGCCGTCATGGGCGCGCAGCGCGGCCAGGGTCGGCTTCAGGCCCTGCGCGACGAAGACCGCGCGGCTGTCGATGAAGGCCTGTGCCAGCACCAGTTCGCGTTCAGTCAGGTAGGTGGCCTTGTAGCGGCCCCACAGGTCGGTGATCTGCTGGATGCGGCCCTCCACCTCCGCTACCACGGGCGCGCTGTCGGCCGCATCGGCAAGGGCTGCGCGGCTCAATGCATTCTGGTTTTGCTGCATCATCGACAGCACGTGGCTGAGCTGGTCCAGCGCCACCAGGCGGTCGTTGTAGACGGTGCCCAGCGCGGCGTTGGCGGCACTCTGGTTGACCAGGCCGACGGCACCGACCACGATGGCGATGGCGCTCAGGAAAAGGGTCAGGAAAAGCAGGCGGAACTTAATGCTGATATTTTTGAACATGACATTAATTAGGCGGCGGCATGGCGTGAACACTTACTCTAGTGCAGCATTCCCAACCCACAAAACATTTTTTGTTTCCAAGTGGATATAAAACGCACTTCAGTTGCTGGCGTGCGACTTCCAGTGCAACGTGCAGCGTTTTTTGCCCGGTCCACGCTCGCTTTTAATATGGCAACAACAATTTTCATCAGGCATGCAAACGTGTAGTGTGCCCGATGCGGCTACAATCACAGGTTTAGTTTTTCATTAAGTCCCTGCGATGAACGCTCACGATTTCCTGCCCCGCGTGCTGCGCTGGGCACGCCATGCCTTCGCCGGCACTTCTTTGCTGGCCGGCCTGGCGCACGCCGCCGCGCCACAGCCGGTGCTGCTGGGAATCGACGGCGAGTTCGGCCTCGACAACAGCACCTCGGCCCAGGCGGTCGAGCTGGGCATGCGCACGGCGATCGATGAAATCAACCGCGCCGGCGGCGTGCTGCACGGGCGGCCGCTGCAGCTGGTGATCAAGGACCACCGCTCGATCCCGGCGCGCGGCATCCGCAACATCCAGGAATTCGCCAAGATGCCGGACCTGGTGGCGGTGTTCGGCGGGCGCTTTTCCCCGGTCGTGATCGAGGAACTGCCGACCCTGAAGTCGACCCGCATGCTGTTCATGGCGGCCTGGTCCTCGGCCGACGACATCATCGACAACGAGATGCGGCCGAACTACGTCTACCGCCTGTCGCTGCGCGATTCGCTGGCCATGCCGCGGCTGTTGCAGGCGGCCGGCGCGCGCAAGCTGAAGCACGTCGGGCTGCTGCTGACGAATACCTCCTGGGGCCGCAGCAACGCCGCCGCGGCCGAGCGCGCGCTGCCGAAGCTGGCCGGCATGAAGATCGTCGGCACCTCCTGGTACAACTGGCGCGACACGACGCTGGTCGACAAGTACCGCCAGCTGCGCGCGGCCGGCGCCGAGGCCATCGTGCTGGTCGCCAACGACGACGAGGCCGCGGTGCTGGTGCGCGAGGTGGCGGCCCTGCCGAAGGAGCAGCGCATCCCCATCCTCAGCCACTGGGGCGTGACCGGCGGCGAGTTCATCGCCCAGGCCGGGCCGGCGCTGCAGCAGGTCGACTTTTCCGTGATCCAGACCTTCAGCTTCTACAAGGCCGATCCGGCGCGCGTGCGGCGCTTCCTGGCCAGCGCGGCCAGGGTGTCGAAGGTGAAGCGCATCGAGGACGTCCAGGGCGCGGTGGGCGTGGCCCACGCCTACGACCTGACCCACATCGTGGCGCGCGCGATCGACCTGGCCGGCAGCACCGAACGCAGCGCCGTGCGCGACGCGCTGGAGCGGGTCGGCACCTACCACGGCCTGGTCAAGGATTACGCGCCGCCGTTCACGCCGGCGCGCCATGAAGCCCTCGGCCCGGAACAGCTGCTGATGGCGCGCTACCGCGCCGACGGCGTGCTGGTCCCGGCGTCGAACTGAGATGACATCCGTACCCGACACCGTCGGCGCCTTGAAGCCGGCCAGCCTGTCGCGCAGCTTCGCAATCGCGGCCGCGATCCTGACCGCGGCGGCCGTCCTCCTCATCTCAGTCGTCTCATTCTGGCTGATCGACCGCCAGCGCGAACAGGCCAACGACCTGCTGCAGCGGCGCGAGGTCGCCTTCCACGCGGCCACGGTCGGCACCAACCTGGAAGCCCTGACCACGCGCCTGGCGGACGTGGCCAACAGCCCGATCCTGGCCAACGCGCTGGTCGACAGCGCCGGCAAGGAGACCTATCTGCGGCCCTACCTGCACGGCCTGCGCCAGATCAACGGCATCCGCATGCAGCTGGTCTTCACCGATTTCGAAGGCGTCCCCATCGCCGACAACGGCACCGCCAGCTTCACGCCGGACGACCTGGCCTGGCTGCGCGCGCGCATCGACAGCGGCGACGAGCGCGCCGCGCTGCGCACCGGCGCGCAGGGCGAGGAACTGGTCGGCGTGAACCTGCTGCGCTACTCGCGCACGCGCACGCCGGAAGGCGCGCTGATGTTCAAGGTGCGCCTGGCCGACCTGAAGCCGGTGCCCTGGGCCGTGTTCGGCCGGCGCGATGCCATGCCGGGCGACGAGCGCCGCATCGACGCCGCCGTGCCGCTGCCGCCGGGCCTGGCCCACCTGCCCATGGTGCTGCGCGAGGACGGCCAGCGCCTGGCCGCGCCGATGGTCGCGCCGGGCCCGCAATACCTGGCGATCCTGGCCGCCGCCGCGATCCTGGCGCTGGTGGTGTTCCTGCTGGCCTCGCGCCTGGCGCTGGGCCTGACGCACGACCTGCGCCGCCTCGAGACCTTCTCCGGCGGCCTGGGCGACGGCGACGGCGGCGAGATCAAGCGCGCGCCGCTGGTCGGCAGCCGCGAGGTGGTCAGCCTGGCCGGCGCCATCAACCGCATGCTGGACCGCTTGTACGACCAGCATGCGCGCCTGGAAGCCGAGCGGCGCCGCTTCCTGCAGCTGTCCAACAACATCCCGCAGCTGGTGTGGATGGCCGACCCGGACGGCACCATCACCTGGTTCAACGAACGCTGGTACGAATACACCGGCACCACGCTCGAGACCATGTCGCCGCAGGACTGGCGCCGCTTCCACGACCCGGCCATCATGCCGGCCGTGGTGCAGCGCTGGAAGGATGCGCTGGTGACCGGCGAGATGGCACAGATGACCTTCCCGCTGCGCGGCGCCGATGGCCGCTACCGCAGCTTCTTCGCGTCGGTGGCGCCGCTGCGCGATACGAATGGACGCATCGTCCAGTGGTTCGGCACCGGCACCGACGTCAGCGAACTGGAACGCGCCGAGCGCGCGCTGCGCTACAGCGAGGACCGCCTGCGCCAGGGCCTGGTGGCGGCCCACATGGCGGTGTGGGAACGCGACCCGGCCACCGGCGAAGTGAGCTTCTCGGCCAACCTGCGCAGCGTGTTCGGCAAGGACTGGCGTAACGTCGCCGAAGTCTGGGAGCTGTACCATCCGGACGACCGCCAGATGGTGCTCGAGTGCCATGACCGGGTGATGCGCGAGGGCGGCGACTACCACCTGACGGCGCGCATCCTGCGCGCCGACGACGGCCGCACCGCCTGGATCGAGCTGCGCGGCCGCCTCGGCCCCGGCGCGGACGGCCGCAGCACCGTGCTGCACGCGGTCGCCATCGACATCACCGAGCGCAAGCGCGCCGAGGAAGCGCTGCGCCTGGCCGACCGCCGCAAGGACGAGTTCCTGGCGATGCTGGCGCACGAGCTGCGCAATCCGCTGGCGCCGATCGCCAGCGCGGCCGACATGCTGCGCATCGCCTATGCCAACGAGGCGCGCATCAAGCAGATCAGCGACATCGTCGCGCGCCAGGTCGCCCACATGCGCCACCTGGTGGACGACCTGCTGGACGTCTCGCGCGTGACGCGCGGCCTGGTGACGGTGGCGCGCGCCCCGCTCGACCTGGGCCGCGTGGTGGTCGAGGCGGTCGAGCAATCGCGCCCGCTGGTCGACGCGCGCCGCCACCGGCTGGACGTGGACCTCGATCCATCCGCGCCGCCGCTGATGGTGGACGGCGACCATACGCGCCTGGTGCAGGTGGTGACCAACCTGCTCACCAACGCCGCCAAGTACACGCAGGAAGGCGGCTGCATCGCCGTGCGCCTGGCGGCATCCGATGGCGAGGCCGTGCTCACCGTGCATGACAACGGCAGCGGCATCGGCCCCGACCTGCTGCCGGTCGTGTTCGACCTGTTCACCCAGGGCTCGCGCACCCTCGACCGCGCCCAGGGCGGCCTCGGCCTCGGCCTGGCGCTGGTGCGCAAGCTGGTCGAACTGCAGGGCGGCAGCGTCACCGCCGCCAGCCCGGGACAGGGCCAGGGCAGCACCTTTACGGTCAAGCTGCCACTGCTGCCGGCTTGAATTCGGGGTCAGTGAATTCGGGGTCAGAGCGATTTACAGGACAATTGCTTAAAGTATTTCCTGGTGTGCGCCCGCGGTCCAGCTCGAACGCTCCGCCTCTGGCCATGTGCGTTGAACGTCACCCCATTTCACCTGGGCTATATCTAAACAATTTGCTCTGACCCCGAATTTTGACCCCGAATTTGGAGTTGCAGCGCGGCACTGGTTTGACGCTGGGCGGGATTCGTTGGAACATGAGGCCAACGTCAACGAATCCTGCTGCCCCATGTCTCCCGAGCTCGGTCTGGTCTGTATCACCGTATCCAAGGACATCCGCTACCGCACGGTCACGCGCAAGCGCCTGCTCGAGCAGTCGGATGCCGGCCAGCGCAAGATCCTGGACGACATCTACCGCGACAACATCCAGACCCTGGACGGCGCGATCAACTATTGCCAGCGCGAGGGCATCCGCCTGTACCGCATGCCGTCCTCGATCTTCCCCTTCTTCGACGAGGACATCGGCCGCGAAGTGATGCAGGCCCTGGCGCCGGCGCTGGCGCGCACCGGCGAGCGCGCGACACGGCTCGGCCTGCGCCTGGTGATGCACCCGGACCAGTTCGTGGTGCTCAGTTCGGACTCGCCCGAGGTGGTGGCCAACAGCATCAAGATCCTGCGGATGCACGCCGACATCATGGACCTGCTGCAGCAGCCGCGTTCGCCCTGGGCGCTGCTCGAGATCCACGGCGGCAAGGCCAACCGCAGCGACGCGCTGGTGGCGCGGATCAAGGAACTGCCGGACGCGATCCGCACCCGCCTGTGCCTGGAGAACGACGAATACAGCTACAGCGCCGCCGAGATCCACGAGGTCTGCACCCGGAGCGGCGTGCCGATGATCTTCGATGCCCACCACCACATCGTCCACGAAAAGCTGTCCAGCTACGACGACCCGAGCGTGGCCGAGATGCTGGGCAAGGCGCGCGCCACCTGGGCCGAACCAAGCCACCAGGTCGTGCACATCTCGAACGGGCGCGAGGATTTCAACGACCGCCAGCACTCGGACCTGATCGCGACCATGCCGGCGTCGTATGCCGGCGCGCCCTGGATCGAGATCGAGGCCAAGCTGAAGGAAGAGGCGATTGCCGGCCTGCACGAATGGAAAAATATCCAGGCGGGCCAAGTAGCGGTGGTTGGTTAGCTGGCCCGAAGACCGTCGCTCCGGCGCAGGCCGGAGCCCAAGTTTGCAAGCGATTCGGCTGCTCGACACACTTGGGCCCCTGCCTTCGCAGGGGCGACGGCTTTTGTTCTACCGGTTCACCGCCGCCATCATCGCTTCCGGATAGCGCGTGCCGGACGCCGCGCCGCGCGGGAAGATCGCTTCCAGCTCGGTCAGCTGCGACGGCCCGAGGTCCAGGTCGACCGCTTCCACGTTCTGCTCCAGGTACTTCCGGCGCTTGGTGCCCGGGATCGGCACGATGTCCGGTCCCTGGGCCAGTACCCAGGCCAGCGCCAGCTGGCCCGGCGTGCAGCCGGCTTCCGTAGCCAGTTCTGCTACCTTCTCGACCAGCGCGATGTTGCGGTCAAAGTTCTCGCCCTGGAAGCGCGGGCTGTTGCGGCGGTAATCCTCAGGCGCAAAATCCTCCGGCGTGCGGATCTCGCCGGTGAGGAAGCCGCGTCCCAGCGGGCTGTAGGGCACGAAGCCGATGCCGTGGCGGCGGCAGGCATCCAGCACGCCGTCTTCCGGATCGCGCGTCCACAGCGAGTATTCGCTCTGCAGCGCCGTCACCGGATGCACTTTCACGGCGCGCTCGATGGTCTCGACGGAAGCTTCCGACAGGCCGATGTAGCGGATCTTGCCGGCGCGGACCAGGTCGGCCAGCGCGCCCATCGTGTCCTCGATCGGCGTGTCGGGGTCGACCCGGTGCTGGTAATACAGGTCGATGGCGTCGATGCCGAGGCGTGTCAGGCTGCCCTCGACCGCCTGGCGGATGTAGCCAGGGCTGCCGTTGACGCGGTAGTCGGTGGGCTTGTCCGGCGTGCGCATGATGCCGAACTTGGTGGCGATGACCAGGCCCTCGCGCCGGCCGCGGATCGCGCGCCCCAGCAGTGCCTCGTTGGTGTGCGGGCCGTACATGTCGGCGGTGTCGAACAGCGTCACGCCGAGGTCGATGGCGCGCTGGATGGTGGCGATCGATTCCGTGTCGTCGCGGTTGGCATAGAAGTCGCTCATGCCCATGCAGCCCAGGCCGATGCTGGAGACCTGCAATCCGGTATTGCCGAGCTGGCGTGTTTTCATCGTGTGCTCCGTCGTGGCAGGCCCTGCGGCCGGGCCGCCTACGATAGCGCCTTTGCTTCGGTGCCGGCACACGGTTCCCGGCAGGCCGCCGCTCAGCGCCCGGTCGCCGCGTCGCGTGCTGCCGCGCCGGGCCTGCGCTCGAACACCGCGTCGTCCTGCCAGGCCGGCGCGGCGCCGCTGCCATCACGCGGCAAGCCGTCCTTCAGGAAGTAGAGCGGGCGCCGCTTGCTCTCGTTGAACATGCGCCCCAGGTATTCCCCAATGACGCCGATGCCCAGCAGCTGCAGCCCGCCGAGGAACATCACGGCGGTCAGCAGCGACGGGTAGCCGGGCACGGGATTGCCGAGCAGGAGCGTGCGCAGCACGATGTACAGGCCATAGCCGAAGGCGCCGAGCGCACTGGCCAGGCCGATGTAGGTCGCGACCTTGAGCGGCACGCTGGTGAACGAGGTGATGCCTTCCAGCGCAAAATTCCACAGCTTCCAGTAATTCCACTTGGTGGCGCCGGCGTGACGCGGCGCGCGCCGGTACGGCACCGCGACCTGCGGATAGCCGATCCACGCGAACAGGCCCTTCATGAAGCGGTGCTGCTCGCGCATGCTGCACACGGCGTGTACCGCGCGCCGGCTGAGCAGGCGGAAGTCGCCGGTGTCTTCCGGGATGCGCACCCGGCTCATTTTCCGGATCAGGCGGTAGAACAGGAAGGCCGTCAGCTTCTTGGCCGCGCTCTCCCCGTCGCGGCTGGTGCGCCTGGCGTACACGACGTCGTAGCCGTCGAGCCAGTGCGCGACCAGTTCGGGAATCAGCTCGGGCGGATCCTGCAGGTCGGCGTCGATCACGACCACGGCGTCGGCATCGGCGTGATCCAGCCCCGCCGTGAGCGCGATCTCCTTGCCGAAGTTGCGCGACAAATCGACCAGCATCACGCGCGCGTCGCCCTCGGCCAGGCAGCGGATGATCTCGAGGGTGTCGTCGCTGCTGCCGTCGTTGACGTAGATGACGTGACTGCGCAGGTCCAGGCCGTCGAGCACCGCTGTCATGCGCGCATGGAATGCGGGCAGCACGGCCTGTTCGTTGAAGACCGGTACCACGACCGCCAGCGTCCGGCGCACGCGCGCCTGTTCCAGTTCCTTGAGCTGCATGGTCAAGTCCTCCGGCTAGAACGGAAAATCGACAAGGTGCCGGCAAGGTTGCAGGCCACCACCGCCGCCAGCGCCAGCGCCTGGGCCGGCAGGTAATGCCAGCCCAGGCCCAGGCAGGCACCCATTACCGCGAAGTTGACCGCGACCCCGCACAGCGCCAGCAGCACGAAGCGCGGCAAGGCCTCGCGATGCGGGGCGCGGCTGGCGAAGGTCCAGCGGCGGTGCAGCAGGTAGTTCTCGATGACCACCACGACGAAGGCGGCCGTGCTCGCAGCCAGCGCCGGCACGCCGCCCAGCTCGACCAGGCTCCACAGCAGCGCGTAGTACACGGCGGTGCCGCCCAGCCCGACCAGTGCGAACCGGGCCAGCAAGGCGGGCGCCGGGACTACACGCCGTGCGCCACGTAATACTGGGTCCACAACAGGCTCCGGCCCAGGCCCTGGCGCGCTTTCCCTTCCAGCCGCTGCGCCAGGCGCAGGCCGCGTTCGCCGCCGAATTCGGCCAGCAGGGGCAGGTACAGCCCCGAACGATGCTGTTCGGCGATCTCGAAGCCGGCCTCGCGCAGCTGGCGCTGCATCGTGCGCGCCGTCATCAGGTTGACATGGCCGGTCTCCAGCACCGGCTCGCGGTAGATCCGGCGCACCAGCTGGATCACGCCCGGCAGGAAGGCGATCTTGGCCGCCAGCTCGAGCGGGCTGTAACGCTGCGGGGTCGACAGCACCAGCACGCCGCCCGGCTTGAGCAGGCGCCGCATGCCGCGCAGCGCCGCCGCCGAATCGGGAATGTGCTCGACCACCTCGGTGCACAGCACCAGGTCGAAGCTTTTCTCCGGCAGCGCCGTCGCGCAGATGTCGTCGCGCACCAGCTCCAGGTTCGGCACGGTGCGGCGCAGGCGAGCGGCGTGCTGCAGGTAGGCGGCTTCGACGTCGGCCGCGACCACCTGGCCGGACAGCCCGGCGAGCACCGGCAGGTAGACGCCGCAGCCGGGCCCCACCTCGAGCGCGCGGCCGCCCGGCCGCGCATGGCGCTGCAGCGCGGCGATGATCCAGTCGCGCCGCGCGCAGTGCAGCCAGCGCCGGGTCGGGTTGCCGGAGCGGTACAGGGTCTCCTGCAAGGCCACCAGTTCGGACGGGGATGCCATGCCTGCCTCCTTCAATGGGTGCGCGTTGGATGGCGCTGGAGTACCGAACGGTGCTTGTCGCGGTAGACCTCGCGAAAGCCCGCGTCCGCCAGCAGCAGTTGCCGGATCGGCGCGTCGAGCGGCAGCACCGCCAGGTCGACGGCCAGGCGGTCGAACTTCGCCTTCCAGTCGGCCGCGCCGGCGTAGACGTGCAGGTAGTCGTCGATGAAGCGGTCGCCGTACACGTCGGCGCGGCCGTCGACGGTGACCTTGAAGCGCGGCGCCAGCCGGTAGATCAGGTAGCCGCCGTCGCTGTAGCTGTTGAACAGCCGGCTGCCGGTGCCGTGCGCGGCGATGAAATCGGCGGCGCCGCGCGGGTCCACCGCGGCCGCTTGCGGGTGCGGGCCGCGCAGGAAAGGCGGCAGGCACAGCGCGATGGCGGCCGCCAGCACCCAGTTGGCGACGAATTCGCCCCGGCCCAGCTCCTTGCCGGCGCCGCGCCGCGCCAGGTACCAGCGTACGGCACCCAGGCTGCGCGTCCAGGCACCCAAGGCGGCGAGCGGCCCGCTCCCCAGCGCCAGCGCGATCGACGGCACCAGCACCAGCACGGCCAGCGGCATGTGGCGCGCAGAGATGCACCCACCCGCGGCAAACACCAGCGGCAGCACCGCTTCGGTCAGGTCGGGCTTGCGCCTGGCGTAGATCCACGCCATCGGGAACAGCAGCACCAGGGCGAGGTAGGCCTTCGGTCCGAACTGGTGGAAATCGGGGCTCTGCCACTCCTGGATGAGGGCGTTGACCGTCATCCCGAGCACCTGGAAAGGATAGGCCCAGCGCTCGAACAGGCCCGGATTGGCCAGGCTGGCCAGCAGCACCAGGCCGGCGGCGCCGCTCAGGCGCAACAGGCGCCGCCTGTGTTCCGGGTCGCGCACCGGCGCCGAGGCCCAGGCCAGCCACTCGCAGGCGGCGAACAGCAGCACCATGGCGATACCGATCGCATACGCGGCATGCGCATTCACCCAGACCACCATCAGCGGCGGCAGCACCCACAGGGCACGGGTGGACCCCGCGTACTTGAAGCCGAACAGGACCAGCAGGTACAGCGCAAGGAACAGGTAAGTGAGCATCTGCGGCCGCGGCGCCATGCAGCCGGCCATGACCACGATCGCGGGCACCGTCGGTATCCACGCCGCCGCGGCCGATGCGCCGATCCGCCGTGCCGCGCCAAACGCCAATCCAAGGGCGGCCATGGCCAGGGCGACGGTCAGGAACTCGACGGCGCCCTCCCCGCCGGCGGCGAAGACCCGATACAGCAGCACTTCGAACAGCCATTCGTGCAGCACCCAGGGCTGGCCGTCGCGGGTGAACGAGAACACGTCGCCGGCCGGCAGCGCACCCTGTGCGACGATGGTTTCGCCGGTCTTCAGGTGCCAGAAATAATCCGGGTCGATGGGCTGGAACAGGCACAGCAGCACGATGAAGATGACGATACCGGCCACGCCGGTTTTGCTGAGCTCGAGATAGCGCATCATCGCCGCAAGATGGGATCGTGGATGGAACAGGCATTCTGCCGCACCGGGCACGCCAGAATGATGACGCAAGGCAACGTCAGGCTCTGCTCCGCTATTGCCATTGCGACATGATTCACGCATGGCATGCATGACATTCAAAATGTGAATTAGGCTTTTCACAGTCTCAGCGTTCACAATGGGCGGTCGAAACACCGTTGATAGCATGAGCAACCGAATCTCAAGCGCCCACCCCGGATGCGCGGAGGGACTGGCATGATCGTCCGCGAGCGTCCGAATGCGCTGCGCCTGTTTCTGGTCATGCGCGGCTCGATCCTGCCGAGCATCTGGAAAAGCCTGGCCGTGACCACCCTCCTGGCCGTCGCGGTCACCCTCGTCGACAAGACCCTGGGCGGCATCAAGCCGACCCTGAGCCCGATCCCCTTTACCCTGATGGGCCTGCCGCTGGCGATCTTCCTCGGATTCCGCAACAACGCCGCCTACGACCGCTACTGGGAAGGCCGCAAGCAGTGGGGCGAACTGGTGCTGCGCAGCCGCAGCCTGGCGCGCCAGTGCCTGTCCCTGCTCGATCCCGCCCGCCCCTTCGATGCCGCCGCCGCTGCCGACCATGCCGACCCGCGCACCCGCATCGTCCGGCGCGCGGTGGCCTATGCGCACGCGCTGCGCCACCGCCTGCGCGGCGGCGATCCCGGCGCCGACGTCGCGCCCTGGTTGGCCCCTGGCGAATGGGAGCGCATCCGCCGGCTGCCCAACCTGCCCCACGCGCTGATGCTGGAGATGGGCGCCGACCTGGCGCTGTGCCTGCGCGAGCGCCGCCTCGACCCGATGCTGGCGCCGGTGCTGGACGCCAGCTTCTCGAGCATGACCGGCGTGGCCGCTGCCTGCGAGCGCATCCGCGGCACGCCGATCCCGTTTTCGTACACCCTGCTGCTGCACCGCACGGCGTACCTGTACTGCTTCCTGCTGCCGTTCGGCCTGGTCGACACCATCGGCTACCTGACGCCGCTGGTGACGGCCCTGGTGGCCTACACCTTCTTTGGCCTGGACGCCCTCGGCGACGAGCTCGAGGAACCGTTCGGCGACGCCGATAACGACCTGCCGCTCGAGGCCCTGTGCCGCACGATCGAGATCGACCTGCGCATGGCCCTGGGCGAGCGGGACCTTCCGCCGCCGCTGCTGCCGGTGAACTACCGGCTCAACTGAGGCATGACCTGCACCAAGTAGAGTAGAGATGAAGACCGAGTACCTGGACCGCATCCGCTGCGCGCAACTGCGCAAGCGCGTCACCGGCGCCGATGACGCCGCCACCTGGATCAAGGACGGCATGACCGTCGGCATGAGCGGCTTCACCCGCGCCGGCGACGTCAAGCTGGTGCCCGCCGCGCTGGCCGAACGGGCCAGGCAGGAATCCCTCAAGATCACGCTGCTGACCGGCGCCTCGCTCGGCAACGACACCGACCGCCGCCTCACCGAAGCCAATGCGCTGGCACGGCGCATGCCCTTCCAGGTCGATCCGGTGCTGCGCGCCGCCATCAACCGCGGCGAGGTGATGTACATCGACCAGCACCTGTCCGAGACCGTCGAGCAGCTGCGCAGCCGCCACATCAAGCCGGTCGACGTGGCCGTGGTCGAGGCGGTCGCGATCACCGAGAGTGGCGCCATCGTGCCCACGACCTCGGTCGGCAACAGCGCCAGCTTCGCGATCCTGGCCGACAAGGTGATCGTCGAGATCAACCTGGCCCACCCGACCAGCCTGGAAGGCCTGCACGACATCTGGATTCCCAAAAAGCGGCCGATGCGCGAGCCGATCCCGATCATGTCGGTCGAGCAGCGCGCCGGCACGCCCTGCATCGAGATCCCGCCCGAGAAGATCGTCGCGATCGTGATCTCGGACCAGCCGGACAGCACCTCCTCGGTGCTGCCGCCTGACGCGGAAACCGGCGCCATCGCCGGCCACCTGGTGCGCTTTTTCGAAGACGAGATCCTGGCCGGCCGCCTCACGCCGAGCCTCTTGCCGCTGCAGGCCGGCATCGGCACCATCGCCAACGCGGTGCTGGCCGGCTTCGTCGACAGCCCCTTCCAGCACCTGACCATGTATTCGGAAGTGCTGCAGGATTCGACCTTCGACCTGTTCGACGCCGGCAAGCTCGATTTCGCGTCCGGCTCCTCGATCACGCTGTCGCCCGAGCGCAGCGCCCAGGTGTTCGGCGCCTTCGAGCACTACCGCGAGCGCCTGGTGCTGCGCCCGCAGGAAGTGTCGAACCATCCGGAAGTGATCCGGCGCCTCGGTATCATCGCCATCAACACCGCGCTCGAAGCCGACATCTACGGCAACATCAACTCGACCCACGTGGGCGGCACCCACATGATGAACGGCATCGGCGGCTCGGGCGACTTCGCGCGCAACGCCTATCTATCGATCTTCGCGACCAAGGCCACGGCCAAGGGCGGGAAGGTGTCCTCGATCGTGCCGATGGTGTCGCACGTCGACCATAGCGAGCATGACGTCGACATCATCGTCACCGAATACGGCCTGGCCGACCTGCGCGGGCTGGCGCCGCGCGAGCGGGCCGAGGTCATCATCGAGAAGTGCGTGGCCGAGCCGTATCGCACGATGCTGCGCGCTTACGTGAACGAGGCCAGGCAGCGCGGCGGCCATACGCCGCATGTGCTGGAGAAGGCGTTTGCGTGGCATGCGCGCTACCGGGAAACCGGCTCCATGCTGGAAACCTAGAACCCGGCCTCGCGCCAGAACAGCGCCGCCAGCGCGCGCACGAAGCGCGTGCCCGGCGCTTCCCAGTCGCCGGCGATCACGACCTTGCCGCGCCAGGCGTGGCCGGCCAGCGCCGGCGCCGCTTCGTCGACCGAGAAGCCGACCCGGTACACGGCGTGCTCGGGATACCAGGCGCCCTGCTTGTCGCGCGCCGGCACCTGGCCGCCCTGCTGGGCCGCCCACAGGCCGCTCGGCAGCACGCGGGTGGCGTCGCGGTCGATGCTCGTGACCGTCAGGCGCAGCGCCGGGCCGGCGCCGCCGTCCAGGTAGAAGGTCGCATGGTCGCCCGGGGCCACGCGGCGCACGGTGTCCTCGTCCAGGTAGGTGCTGACTTCCGATTTGCCCTCGCCCACCAGCACCGCTACCCTTTCGTTCTTGCCGACCCAGGTGCCGGGCGCCAGTTCCGGATCGAGGTCGCGCAGCGTGCCGGCGAAGGGCGCCGCCGGACGGTAGCGCGCGGCGTCCTCGGTCAGGGATGCCAGCTGGGCCTCGGCGCTGGCCAGCTGCTCGCGCAGCACCACGCTGTTGGCGCGCTGCTCGGCGTCGAAGCCGGCGGCTTCGGCCTGCCAGCGCAGGCGCTCGACCTCGGCCTGCAGCGCCTGGCGCCGGCTGCCGTTTTCCGCCACCGCGAACTGCACCAGCACCTGGCCGGCGGCCACGTGCGCCCCTTCGCGCAGCGGCAGCCCGGCCACTTGCGCGTGCTCGGGCGCGTGCACCGGGAACACGTCGACCGGTTTCAACACCGCCCCGCCCTGCACCCGGGTCGGCCACGGCAGCACGAACAGCGCCACCAGCAGCAGCGCCAGCACCAGGGCCGCGCGTCCGCGCGGGCTCTTGCGGATATGCGGCCACAGGCCGCGCCATACCTTGACTTCGCCCGCGATGGGGCGGATGACGAACCAGCTCATTTCGATACAGAATAAAAAGATGCCGACCAGCTTGATGAAGAAGTGGTACACCAGCAGCGCGATGCCCACGAACACGGTGATGCGATAGAGCCAGACGCCCCAGGCGAACAGGATCAGGCCGACGTGGCGCCGGCGCGGAAAATACTCGGGTGGCTCGGCGCCAAGGCCGAACAGGCGCTCGCGCAAGTCCCAGCGCGCCAGCGCAAAGGCGCGCGCATGCAGGTTCGGCATGTCGAGCCAGTCGGACAGCACGAAGTAACCGTCGAAACGCATGAAGGGACTGGCGTTGACGGCCAGGGTCGCGATCCAGGTCGTGGTGGCGAGCGGGAACACGATGTCGCGCAGCAGCCCGTCCGGCAGCACGGCCCAGGCCAGCGTGGCCCACACCGCGATCACCAGTTCGGTGGCCACGCCCGCCATCGCCACCTGGCGGCGCCGGCGCTCGTCGGGGAGGCGCCAGACGTCGTTGGTGTCGGTATAGGGCACCGGCCACAGCACCAGGAAGGCCAGGCCCATCGCCGGCACCCGGCAGCCATGCCGCTTGGCGGTGAGCGCATGGCCCAGTTCGTGGGCGCATTTCACCAGCGTCAGCGCGGCGGCATAGGCGAACAGGCCGCCCGGCGTGAAGGAGCCGGCCAGCGTGGTGCGGAAGACATCCCACTGGCGCCACACCAGGCTGCCGCCGAGCAGCAGCGCCAGCAAGGTCGCCAGCGCGAAGCCGCGCGAGAACAGCCAGGCGAAAGCGGGCGCCGCGCGGCTCAGCCAGCGGTCCGGCTTGACCAGCGGGATGCGGAAGAACAGGTAATGGTGCAGCAGCTGGGTATGCCATTTGCCGGCCAGGGCCTGGTGGCGCGCGGCCATCGCCCCGCTGGATGCGAGCGGGTCCGGGCGCACCAGCTGGTTATCGTGCAGGAACTTCAGCACAGCGTCGACGTCGGCGCGCTGCAGGTCGAGCGTGGTGTCCGCGCGCAGCGACAGCAGGATGTCGTCCGGGTTGCCGAGCGACCAGCGGCACAGGATCTCGAAGGTGGTCCAGTCGATGCGGAAGAACTGGTTGCGCACCGGGTCTTCCAGCGTGTGGCTGGGTTCCCCGGTGGCGAGCGCCGGCCCGCGGTGCAGGCCGAGTTCCTCGCGCAGCGGCGGCAGCGTGTAATAGCTCATCGCACAGGCCGCGGCTTACAGGCCGACCATCTGGCGCACGGCGGCGAACGGCCGGCGCAGAATCCAGTAGGCCAGCGGCGCCCAGCTGCCCGACAGCTTGGCCGTGCCCTTCAGGCCGACGCGGCGGCCGTTGGCACCGTCCAGCGTGGCGCGCACGCGATAGGCGAAGCTGCCGTCCGGACGCGCCTGCGCCTCATACGACACGTAGCGCACCTTCGCCTCGACCGGGTCGAGCGGGCTCGATGCCAGGTAGAGTTTCAAAGGCGCGCCGGCCTCGAACGGGATCGCGTCGCCCACCGCCAGCCAGGCCTCGATCTCGACGTCGTCGGGCGAGGCGATGCGCATGATGCGCTCGCCGGTGACGACCGGGCGGCCGCTCCACTCGCTGGCATCGTCGAACAGCGCGATGCCGTCGCGCGGCGCCGTCACGCTCGAGCGTTCCAGCTGGCCGTGCACGAACTCGGCCTCGGCGCGCCTTTCCTCGATCCGGCCCTGCAGCGTGGCCAGCTGGTTCTTCGACTTGCCGTCGCTGAGCGCCTGCTGCAGCGCCTGGCGGTATTCGGCTTCGGCCGTGGCCAGCGCCTGGGCGGCGACGGCATCGCGGCTTTCCAGCTGCGCCTGGTCGTAGTGGAACAGCGCATCGCCCTTCTTCACCGGCTGGTTCGGCTTGACGTCGATGCGTTCGATCACGCCTTCCAGCGGCGAGCGGATCGCGGCCGGATTGGACGGCACCAGCTCGCCCGGCGCCAGCACGGTCAGGCGCACCGGCACGCACAGCAGCGCGGCGATGGCGATGGCAAGCTGCGGCACGCGGCGGCGCCAAAACGGCAAGCGCTTGTCGCGCTCGTGCGCGCGGCGCTGGCGCAGGCGCGCGCGCAAGCCCGGCTGCGGCGTGCGCGCCTGCCAGGCGTGGCGCAGGATGTCGGCCCACTCCGCCAGCAGCGGCAATTCGCTCTCCAGCCAGGGGATGTCGCGCGCCAGCAGCAGGCCGCCGCGCCCCGGATGGCCCTGCGCGGCGGCGCCGATCGGCAGCCACAGCGCATAGGCCGGCAGCCACTCGGCCCATTCGCGCGCCAGTTCGGGCGCGACGTCGGCGGACGTGACTGCCTTGGCCTGCTCGTTGGCCTGCAGCGCCGCCACCAGGCGGCCCAGCCACTGCGCGTACGGCGCATTGGCCTCGATCTGCACCACGCCGGACAGCGCACACACGCCGCGGTCCTCGAACCACAGCGCGGCTTGCCGGTAAGGCGCCAGCGCGTGGCTGCCGTTCACGGCCAGAAAATCGAGTTCGACCGCCGTGCCGGCATGGCGCGCGCGGTGCGCCAGGTCCAGCAGGGTGGCCAGCGGCGTACTGCCGCCGTCGGGATGTCGGTCCATCATCTATCTCATCGAATGTCAGCGGCCCGCCCGGCCGGCGCGCAGCTGCGTGCTCAGGCCGGGCTTGCCGCTCGGCGCCGCCTTGGTATCGAGCGACATCATGCGCTGCTGGCCCACGTTGATGCGGAACAGCGCGGACGCCTCGCGCCCGCCCAGGTCGCGCGCCACCAGCTTGATCCTCAATTCGCCCTGCAAGCCCTTCGGCACCTCGCCGATGAACTGGCCGGTCTGGCCGTTGAACTGGACCCAGGTCGGCAGCGGACGGCCATCCTGCAGGACCGCGACCAGGCGCACGGTCGCATTCGGCTGGGTGTGGGCGAAGGCGTCGGCCGGCACCGTCAGCGACAGGTGGGTGCCCGCTTCCGTGAACTGGTCGGGCACGCCCTGGAACAGCACCAGCGCCGGCTCCTCGGCCTTGGCGACCACGGTGCGGAAGCCTTCGGTGCGGGTATAGATATCCGACAGTGCCGCACCGCGCAGGTCGAGCGCCGCGGTCTCGGTGGCGCGGATGCCCTGGCCATAGCCGAACTGCTGGCTGTCGCCGGACGCCAGGCTGCCCGGTGCCGCATCGTTGCGCACGCGGCTGTCGGTTGCCATCGGCACCGGCGTCGGTTCCGCCACCGGGGCCGGCGCCGGCGTGGCCGGCAGCACGGGCACGGTGGCCTGCACCACGGCCGGCGGCGCTTCAGGTGCCAGCACCGGCGGGCTCACGCTCACCAGGCCCTGGTTGGCGCCGTCGCGCACGTTGCCGGCCAGGTCGGTCACGGTCGCCGTCACGTCGTAGTTCTGGCCGACGGTGAGCGGGACCGCGCTGCCGGACACCGGCTTGGCGCTGGCCAGGTCGAGCGTCCAGCGGCCATCCTGCGCCGGCACCTCGTAGGTGGCGCCGTTCACCGTCACGCGCAGGACTTCGCCCGCGCCCACGGTGGCGGCGCCGCTCAGCACCGGCGTGGTGCTGGTGGTGGTGATGCTGTCCACGGTCGGCGCCGCGGGCGGCGTGGTGTCGAGCACGACCTCGCGCGCCGTCACCGGGCCGGACAGGCCGGCGGCGACGTTGGTCACGCGCGTCTCGATGGTCCAGTTGCCGGCATGGGCGCCATTGTCGACCGCGCGCCAGGTGCCGCCGTCGACCACCGCCGTGTTCCAGGTAGTGCCGCCGTCGAAGGAGACTTGCACGACCTCGTTGTGGCCGAGCGCTGCGCCGAGGGTGCCGCTGACGGTGCGTCCGCCGCTGCCGTCGCCGGTGACGAAGTCGGTCGGCGATGCGCCGGTGTCCTTGGTCATCAGGGTGATCGCCGGCGACTGGCCCGGCAGCGCCGGGTTGGCGACCTCGATCGTGACCGTGGCCTTGGCGCCGAGGCTGCCGTCGCTGCCGCTCACCACGATGGTCAAGGTGCCGACGCTGCCCTGCGGCGGCGTGCCCGTGAAGCTGCGCGTGGCCGGGTCGAAGCCGAGCCAGGACGGCAGCGGCGAACCGTCGGCCTGGAGCGCCGTGTAGGTGGTCGCAGGGCCGTCGACGTCGGTAAAGGCGGGCACGGTGACCGGGTCCATCGGCTCGCCGACGGTGCCCTTCCCGCTGGCGCCGCCGTGCGCCACCGGCGCGTCGTTGACCGGGGTGACGGTGACGTCGACGGTGTAGGTGTTGCTGCCGCCCTGGCCGTCGCTGACCGTGTAGCTGAAGCGGTCGGCGCCGTTGTAGTCGGCGGCCGGGGTGTAGACATAGCTGCCGTCCGCGTTGACGCTGAGCGTGCCGTGCGCTGGATCGCCCGCCTTGGCGTAGGTGACGGTGTCGCCGTCGACGTCGTGGGCCTGCGGCAGCGTGCCGGCTTTTACGGTGTCCTCGAGCGTCGCGATCGCGGCATTGGCGGCGACCGGCGCGTCGTTGACCGCGCCCACGCTCACGTCGACGGTGTAGGTGTTGCTGCCGCCCTGGCCGTCCTTGATCGTGTAGCTGAAGCTGTCGGCGCCGTGATAGTCGGCGTCCGGCGTGTAGGTGTAGCCACCGTCCGCCGTGATGACCACGCTGCCGTGCGCGGGATCGCCGGCCTTGGCATAGGTGAACGGGTCGCCGTCGACGTCGCGGCCCTGCGGCAGCGTGCCGGTCTTGACCGTGTCTTCCGGCGTCTCGATGCGGGTGCCGGATGCGGTCGGCGCGTCGTTCACCGGGGTGACGGTGACGTCGACCACATAGGTATTGCTGCCGCCATGGCCGTCGCTGACGCTGTAGCTGAAGCGGTCCGCGCCGTGGTAGTCGGCGGCCGGGGTATACAGATAGCTGCCGTCGCGCTCGATGCGTACCGTTCCGTGCGCGGGATCGCCGGCCTTGGCATAGGTGACGGTGTCGCCGTCGATGTCGTGCGCCTGCGGCAGCGTGCCGGTCTTCGCGGTGTCCTCGGGCGTCTCGATCGCGGCGTTGGCGGCGACCGGGGCGTCGTTCACCGGTACCACGCTCACGTCGACCGTGTAGGTGCTGCTGCCGCCCTGGCCATCCTTGACCGTGTACGAGAAGCTGTCGGTGCCGTGGTAGTCGGCATCCGGCGTGTAGGTATAGCCGCCGCCTGCCGTGACGACCACCGTGCCGTGCGCCGGATCGGCGGCCTTGGCGTAGGTGACGCCATCGCCGTCGACGTCGTGCGCCTGCGGCAGCGTGCCGGTCTTCGCGGTGTCTTCCGGCGTATCGATGTGCGTGGCGGATGCGGTCGGGGCGTCGTTCACCGGCGTGACGGTGACGTCGACGGTGTAGGTGTTGCTGCCGCCCTGGCCGTCGCTGACGGTGTAGCTGAAGCTGTCCGGGCCGTGGTAGTCGGCATCCGGCGTATAGGCGTACAGGCCATCGGCGGTGACCGTCACCGTGCCGTGCGCCGGTTCCAGTGCCTTGGCATAGGTGACGGCATCGCCGTCGATGTCATGTGCCGCCGGCAGCAGGCCGGATTTGACCGTGTCTTCAAGCGTCTCGATCGCGGCGTTGGCGGCGACCGGGGCGTCGTTGACCGGCGTGACAGTGACCTCGACGGTATAGGTGTTGCTGCCGCCCTGGCCGTCCTTGATCGTGTACGAGAAGCGGTCGGCGCCGGTATAGTCGGCATCCGGGGTGTAGGTGTAGCCGCCGCCTGCCGTGACCACCAGCGTGCCGTGGGCCGGTTCCAGGGCCTTGGCGTAGGTGACGGCGTCGCCGTCGACGTCGTGCGCCTGCGGCAGGGTGCCGCTCTTGGCGGTGTCCTCGGCGGTCGTGATGGCGGTGTTGGCCGCGACCGGCGCGTCGTTGACGGCACCCACGCTCACCTCGACGGTGTAGGTGCTGCTGCCGCCCTGGCCGTCCTTGACCGTGTAGCTGAAGCTGTCCGCGCCGTTGTAATCGGCGGCCGGGGTGTAGGTGTAGCCGCCGTCGGTGCCGATGGTGACCGTGCCGTGGGCCGGGTCGCCGGCCTTGGCATAGGTGACGGTATCGCCTTCGGCGTCGTGCGCCTGCGGCAGGGTGCCGCTCTTGGCGGTGTCCTCGGCGGTCGTGATGGTGGCGTTGGCCGCGACCGGCGCGTCGTTGACGGCACCCACGGTCACCTCGACGGTGTAGGTGCTGCTGCCGCCCTGGCCGTCCTTGACCGTGTAGCTGAAGCTGTCCGGGCCGTTGTAGTCGGCGGCCGGGGTGTAGGTGTAGCCGCCGTCGGTGCCGATGGTGACCGTGCCGTGGGCCGGGTCGCCCGCCTTGACGTAGGTGACGGCGTCGCCGTCGACGTCGTGCGCCTGCGGCAGGGTGCCGCTCTTCGGCGTGTCCTCCAGCGTCGCGATGGTGGCGTTGCCCGCGACCGGGGCATCGTTCACTGGCGTGACCGTGACCTCGACGGTGTAGGTATTGCTGCCGCCGTGGCCGTCGCTGACGGTGTAGCTGAAGCTGTCCGCGCCGTTGTAGTCGGCGGCCGGGGCGTAGGTGTAGCCGCCGCCCTCCGTGATGACCACGGTGCCGTGCGCAGGATCGCCCGCCTTGGCGTAGGTGACGGCGTCGCCTTCGACGTCATGCGCCTGCGGCAGGGTGCCGCTCTTCGCGGTGTCCTCGGCGGTCGTGATGGCGGCGTTGGCCGCGACCGGCGCGTCGTTGACGGCGCCGACGCTCACCTCGACGGTGTAGGTGCTGCTGCCGCCCTGGCCGTCCTTGACCGTGTAGCTGAAGCTGTCCGGGCCGTTGTAGTCGGCGGCCGGGGTGTAGGTGTAGCTGCCGTCGGTGCCGATGGTGACCGTGCCGTGGGCCGGATCGCCCGCCTTGGCGTAGGTGACGGCGTCGCCGTCGACGTCGTGCCCCTGCGGCAGCGTGCCGGTCTTCGGCGTGTCCTCAAGCGTCGCGATGACGGCGTTGCCCGCGACCGGGGCGTCATTCACCGGCGTGACCGTGACCTCGACGGTGTAGGTGTTGCTGCCGCCATGGCCGTCGCTGACGGTGTAGCTGAAGCTGTCCGCGCCGTGGTAGTCGGCGCCCGGGGCGTAGGTGTAGCTGCCGTCGGCGCCGATGGTCACGCTGCCGTGGGCCGGATCGCCGGCCTTGGCATAGGTGACGGCGTCGCCGTCGACGTCGTGCGCCTGCGGCAGCGTGCCGGTCTTCGGGCTGTCTTCCGCCGTCGTGATCGAGGCGCCGGCGCCGACCGGGGCATCGTTGACCGGGGTGACGGTCACCGACACCGTGTAGGTGTTGCTGCCGCCGTTGCCGTCGCTGACCGTGTAGCTGAAGCTGTCGCTGCCGTGGTAGTCGGCGGCCGGCTGGTAGGTGTAGCTGCCGTCGGCCTCGATGCTGACCGTGCCGTGGGCCGGGCTGCCGGCCTTGGCATAGGTGACGGTGTCGTGGTCCGGGTCGCTGGCGG
>Ga0265780_10000742_pt1 | contig 49310 bp, 27 predicted proteins | sample P1T30metagenome_FD_192432 | JGI IMG/M metagenome (GOLD analysis project Ga0265780, IMG submission 192432) | Plant litter microbial communities from East Loma Ridge, Irvine, California - P1 T30 | ecosystem: Environmental > Terrestrial > Plant litter > Unclassified | place: USA: California... | reverse complement strand
AACTGGTTGTGGACCTACAATCACGACCGGCCCAACATGGCGCTCGGCGGTATCACGCCGAAACAGAAATTGGCACTTGCCGCTTAACCTCTACTTTTAACATGCTCTAAAAATGGGGGGATTACCGGTAGAACAAGGAACTTGAAATGGCCTTACGCGAGCACGTGCTCCCGCATGCGGGGGCCAGGCACGATAATGCCTCAGGTGGCTGGGCGCTCGCCGATGCGGCTTTCACGTTCGGGGAGGCAGGACACAACGTGCCGGGAGGCGCTTGGCACGCGGTCCAGCGGCGCTTCCACGACGGTCATGTCAAAGTCTGATGGGCCGCTTAACTGGCCTTGGCGGGCTATGCACTTAGGCAATCGCATCTGATTTTGCGTGGCTTAGGGAGTGCGCTACCTGTGCGAGGCTGCTTGCTCGATGTCCAGACTGGGGAGGGACATCGAAAATGCGCCGCATGCGCCGAGAATGTTCCGGCATCGTACGCTTCCTGGATTCGATGCGATATCAAGGCTTGGCAAGCCGAGTAACTAGCGAATGTCAGAGATGGGCTACACGCTCTGCCTTGGCGAGGATGCTTTGCAAACCCGGTACGCGTACGCCGCTTGATTCACGATAGTCGATATGCGCCGACAAGCCTCGCAGGGCTGTCTGCAGTCCCGCCTGCCCGTCTTCTTCGCGTATTCGAGTGAGGAAATAGTCAGTGGCCCCGATGGTCAGCGCTCGCCGGTAACGTTCGCCCTTGTGCAGGTGAACTAGCGAGCGAAGCATCATTGCTGCCGAGTTCTGGTTGAGTCGATGCGCACCTACGAGGATGGTTCCGCCTTGGGCGAGCGTAATCTGGCCTGTCTTGACTTTCCGTGCTGTCCGAAACACGTCTTCAAGAATGTCTTTGGTCAACTGCATTTGTTCTTTCCTTTCCAGCGGCAAGTGCCGCGCATTTTCAACTGCCAGAATCCTTTCAATCTGCCGATCACACCATTGCGTCGATACCCATGCGACCAAGGCAGCTCGCCAAATCATCGATCATGGCATGCGCCCAGTTCGGCCCCGGTAGGGCCTGGAACAGATCGATCCAATCGATAGCCACCTCAGCGTTGGCAGGAGTTGTTCCTGCCGTCAGAAACTGAAATATCGGACGCTGTGCCCTGTTTTCGGTGTGCCGATAAGCGGGATACCAAAGGGCAACCTTGGGACACTCGTAGGCTGTTGCATATGCGTGCAACTGGTACATATCGGCTTGTTGCACGCCCCAGGTCCCGTTCGACGCATCCGGCGTCAGGCGTTTCCACTTTGCGTCGATGATGGCCACGACTTTTCCTTCCGCTACTATGCAGAAGTCGGGCTTCATCTGGAAACGCCGTTCGCCTGCATGGTCGAGTGACAGATGGTAGCGAGGGCCTTCCTCCTGCAGGCGCAGGCCTTGCGGCAGGCAGCGGTGCAGTAGCCTGCCGAGGCAGGCCTGGAAAAGTCGGTTCATGTCGAACAACATGGCAAACCCGGACGCCTCGCCTTGGCTCAGGTCGGGAGCGCGCCGCGCCAGGAACCACTCTGCCATTCGGAGTGCACGTTCATAGCGCGCGACCAGGCGATTGCGCGGCAGGATTGCCGCATCCGCGGCGCTGACATGGCAATCCGCGACATCGACGAACCAACCCAGGAGGAGGTCGACCTGTCGTATCAGTGGAGCGGAGCCGGCCGCCAGGGCGCGTGCGCTGTGCAAGGCGGCCTTGAGCGCGCGGTTATATCTGTTGTCGGCGACGAGTTCATCGAATTCACACGATAACTTGGCAGGATCACGATGTCCTCGTCGGAAATCCAGGTCGGGACGCCAGCGGCCACGGATCGTCGGCAACTCCTCTGAACAGGACACGTATTCGCGCAGCATGCCTGCGTGGCATTGGGCCGACAGTTCGGTGCAGAACCATTGGACCAGGACCTGCAACGTCGTGTGCTCTTGGAGGCGCAACTTGCTGGCTCCGAGGCAGTCTATCTTGAACCCGGCCGCGCACGCCAGCATGTGCAACAGCAGTCCACGGTCGAAGCTGTCGTCTTCGGCGACCTTTGGCAGGATCTCCACGCAAACGCTCTTGGCCTGGATCACGCCGCATTGCTGGTTGAACTTCACGCTCTGGTGCCCGACGGTGAACGGCGCATTGTCTGTGGCACGGCAAGCGCGCAACATGGCGGCGACTTCCTGTGGCAGCAGCGCACGTTCGTCATTCATGCGCGCGACCACGATCGGAATACGCTCGTGCTCGCGCACGACCAGCCTAAACGTTCCCATTGCCATCAGTTGATCTGTAGCGCGCTGTCCGGCACACCATCGTATAGTGCTCGGAACGACTCGGCCGGCATGTCATTTATGACGTGCCATACCGGTTGTTCCTCGAAGCGGTCCAGCTCGGCAATTGACCCGAACAGGGCGCCGACCTGAGGGACGATGAAACGCACGAACGGCGCCGCGCCCTTCTTGACCGTCAAGACGCGTGCCACCCCTTCGAGGTCGTCGAAAAAGTATTCCTGCAGCAGTGGAATGATGCGGTCGCGAAATGTTGCGCGCAGGGCGCCAATATCGTCGATGCTGGTCAGATAAGCGTGGCCAATCCGCGTATCCGGCCCACGCAGCGTCGTAAGCCGTGCGTTCAGCACGCGCAGTAGCCGACGCAGATTGATCGGTGCGTCGTCATCGTCGGCATCGATCAGCCCGTTGCCGTCGGCGCCTGGTATGACGTCGGGATCCGGGAGGATCGCGCGGAACATGAAACGGCGCCGCAAGGCCAAGTCGACCAATGCGATGGAGCGGTCGGCAGTGTTCATCGTGCCGTACAGATCCACGTTGGCGGGCACCCCGAATCGCTCGCCGGTGCAAGGAAGAGTCACTTCAATGCCCGCGATCCTTCGTCCTGACGGGTCGTAGCGGACACGCTTGTCCGGCTCGACCAGCGTGATCAGTTCGCCGAAGATCTTCGCAATGTTGCCACGGTTAATTTCGTCGATCACCAGTGCGTAGCGGTTGTCCGGATCGTCCTTGGCGCGTTTGCATATACGCTTGAGGGCACCGTCGCGCGGCACGATGTCGATAGTGCGGGTACCGTCCTCATGTTCGACTTGCACGGGACGCAAGCCTTCGACCAGGTCTTCGTACGAAAAATTCGGATGGAAGGTGACGAACTCAAAGCGTTCGACTGTGGCGACCTTGCCTCCGGCGCCCGGCTTCAGGGCAGCGTGTGCGTCCGCTAATTCCGGCGCAATCCGCTTCCAGTCGGGAACTAGCGCCCAGCGCGATTCGGCATCCTTGTCGAAGACCAGCGGTTCGAAGCGGCGTTCCAGATTGCCCTTGACGGTCACCGAATCGCGCACGGAATGGTTCTGCGCCATCGTCCAGATCAGCTGGTTCAGGTGCGCCGGCGCCGAGCCGCTGCGCAGCTTGGCCGCTATAAAAGCATGGTCGCGAATCTGCGGGACGCGCAACGGCCTCCCTTCCTCAATCATGACCGCAGCGATCACTTCGAACCAGCCTAGCGCTGCAGCTGCGCGGGTCATCTGTACTTCGTCGGGTTCGCCATCGGTTTCTCCGAGGTAGGCGGGAAGTACGTCCTCGACCAGCGCGCGCGTTTTTCCGGTGCCGGGCGGGCCATGGAAAATGACGTTACGTGGCGAGGGGCCATAGGCTTGCGCCAGCGTGGTGTCGTCGGCAGCAATCGCAGCTGCTGGGGCCGGCGCAAGCGGTTGCGGCACACCTTCGAAGATCCAGCCGATCACTTCGGGGTACTTCGCGGCATCGATACGGGAAATGGTCGGGCGATAGGTAAAGTGATAGATCGTGATCGGCATGAAGCGGTCCTCCCATCGCACGGACAGGCTGCGGCCATCGCCTGGATTGCCAATCACGGTGCCGCGCGTTTTGATCTGCATGCACGACACGGACTTGCCCCGATTGTCAAATGGAAGGCCGTAGGTCTGAGTGTAGGTCGTCTTGATGGCAATGCGATCGCCTTCGCGTACCGCCTTGACCAGCGACAGGAAACGGTCTTCGTATCCGTTCTTCCAGCATCCCTGTTCGATGAAGCGAGCCGACATGTCTTCACCGTCCCAGTTAGCGCCGACGAGCCAGGCAGCCCCACCGCGGTTGATGTCCTCGTCGGCGTCGGTCGCGGCTTGAGCATCCGTCGACAAGGACAGGAGCCCTTGCTTCTTGCGTGTCGCGATCTTTTCCAAGGCACGCTCCAGCTCGGTTTCGCGGACCAGGTATTGTTCTTCGAGACCGAACTTGCGGATCAAACCGACGATGGCCGGCACGATTCGCGTACAGAAGTCGTCGATAACGGCGTCCAAAGTACTCTGCTTGGCTGGAATCACATAGCGCCAGCGCGTTTCCTCATACTGGACATCGAACAGTTCGAGAATTTCTCGGTACAGCGGCAGATGCTCCTGACAGCTCGGCGCTCCGAACACGACATCAAAGTTAATGCCTGTTAATTCGCCTTTATTGAACAGTAGTACCAAGCCGAATGTCTTGGTTTTGTTGTTCGGTTCGTTGAATTTGAAGGGCGCGCAAAACAAATAGTGGTCGGTTCCCTGGAACCAGTAGCCGGCCTTGAAGCGCACGTCGTCCATGCGGCGCGGCGAGAACGTGAAGCCTGGATGAGCGGCGCGATAGGCGAGCAGGCGTGCTAGCAGGTGTTCGTGCCACTCGGCGATTGAATTCGGCATGGATAGCGGTCGTTTGCAGATCTAAGTAAGGTTTCAGGCGAGCAGTCGGCTTGCGGTTCAGAACACGGTGGTCACAGGTAGCGCTTTTGTGGCGGCATCATTCAAGGTAGCTCAATCTTGCCACAACGAAGGAAAAGGGTGGGGAAATGGCGGCTAGCGCTCCTGGGGCGGAGGAGCTGACCGATTTTGAATATTATCAACAATTCTTGTGTTTCGGTACAACTGGATAACGAACTATTGACAATGAAACGGTCGGATCATTCGAGATGGCATCTGGTTCAGGTCCAATCGCCGCAGCTTCTTGCCTAGAGCGAACGAGAGGAAGAGTTTTTTTGCTCTCCGCAGGCGATTTCGACCCGGAGCAATCCAAGTAACTCTCAAGGGAGCGCACCGCTTCGTCGCCACGGACAAGTAAAACGTGCCTGCGCGCTTTAGCGAGGTTGGTACTCATCAGACTCTATAACAATCGGCAAACTACTTGATACACCATAATTGTTGCTTTTTATAAACTACCTGCTTACACTCGAATGGCATGATGGTCATGCGTATTGCTAATGACATGCATTCTAGGAATGAGGGAAATGATATTTGGAGAGGTGAACAGCGCGCTTGCGATATTCGAACGCTTTACCACCGCCTTGAAGAAGTGGAAGGCCAAACCGGTGACATCCGTGTCCCAGCGGTTCGTCGAATTGTTCGAGGCCCATGGTGTGCAGCGTAACCAGATACCCCGTGTCTTCGGAAACAACCTCGCGCTGAACGACGTCGTGGACGACGCTTCGCTCCTCCCGAAACTCACTGAGCCCGTTCTCGATGCCGCGTGCTCGCTATTCGGAGTAAGGCGTGAATGGCTCGAGGCACAGGGGGAAGAACCTTATGTCCATCATCAGTTCTACAAGTCTCCGCAAGACTTCGAACTGTTCATCAAGGAATTGAAGGGTGCGCGCCCAGATACTGAAATGACCGGCTATCTGATCGTGCCGACAGAGGCGATGCCTCAGGACCAGGCGTTTCTCATACTCGCGGAGGTGGTTGCGACGCTGGGAGACGAGCCGATTTATCGTTACCACGTCTGTGACACCTGGACCTTTGGTTATTGGAAGTCCCGCGCCTATTTGACGGCCTGCGTCGCGATCGCCTGGAAGAACGACGTGTATGTCACCGGAAGATATGCGGACAAGCGCGAGCTTTCGACGCTGGCCGGAGGGGCCAACCTGCCCGGGCCGGTGGTTGCCCGGCTCGCCTCATGCGGACGGCGCTGGTACGCGGAAGACATTGCCCTGCAACCGGATTTGTATCTGCGCGACGTGGATCCCGAACAGGACGGATTCGGCGTAACCTCGGCGCTCAGCCTGTGGCTGATGCTGGATGAGGAGGGATGGATGGACACGGGCCTTAAAAAAAATGTTCGGCCCGCGTTTGAAGCCAAGCTCGGAATGTGCCAGGCCATCGAATAAATCTCAGGACGTAGGTGGCGATTTGTGGCGGAATTGTGCTATGTGGAAATTCGTTAGTTTTCAGGTCGTATATAGGCTGTAGACTTCTGTGCCGTAGATCATGGCGGGTCGATCACACAGCGCTCGCGTACTGCGGATATGTTGAATTCGTAGCAACGCGCTACATTTTTCCTCTAGTTTTTTTGATGGACTCAACAAGAATGCCTAGCAAGTTCGCCGCGTACGTGACGGGCACTGATTTACCGTACTGGTGCGAGCGAGCATGCATCCCGGAAGCTATCGGTCGGTGCCTTGCCGTCATGCGCACGGCGCGGTTTGCACCATGAGCCGTCAATCCTGGTTGGTCAGTTGGGTCGGCGCCGCCGATCACGAGGCCGCGGAAGGCAAGCGCTCCGGCGAACTGGGGCCGATTGCGTCGGCGCTCGCCGCGCACCATCCGGCATTCGATCGAGTCGTCCTGCTCACTAATTACGGTGTCGAGCGCAGCGGGCGTTATGTCACCTGGCTGGAACGTACGACTGGCTGTGTCGCACCGGAGTTGTACGCAATCGACCTGGCCAGCCCGATCGACTATGCCGGTGTGTACGCCCGGGTTAGCGACCAGCTCAAGCAGCTGGCCTTGCCGCAGGAGACAGTGGACCTGACGTTTCACCTCAGCCCAGGTACACCCGCAATGGCGGCGATCTGGATCATTCTTGCCAAGACGCGATTCCCGGCGCGGCTGATCCAGACATCGAAAGAGAAAGGGCTGGAACGCGTCGATTTCTTCTTCGACCTGGCCAATGAATTCCTGCCCGAGTTCCTGCAGCGCGGCAGCGAGCGCATCGATCGGCTCAGCAGGACCGCGCCGAAACCGGCGCCCGAGTTCGGCAGGATCGTCCATGGTAGCCGCATCATGCGCGAACAGATTGGACTCGCCAACAAGATGGCGGCTTTCGAGGTGCCCGTGCTGATCCTGGGGGACACCGGTACCGGCAAGGAATTGTTTGCCGAGGCGATCCATCGCGCCAGCGCACGCAAGGGAAAACCATTTGTCGCAGTCAATTGTGGCGCAATTCCGAAGGATATGGTGAACAGCGAGCTGTTCGGTCACCTAAAGGGAGCGTTCACAGGGGCTGCGGCCGAGCGTCCTGGTCATTTCCGCGAAGCCGAGGGCGGCGTCTTGTTCCTCGACGAGATTGGCGATCTTCCACTTGACGCTCAAGTGCGTTTGTTGCGTGCGCTGCAGCAGCAGGAGGTGACGCCCGTGGGCGCTTCGATGCCGCAGAGGGTCGACGTGCGCATCGTCGCGGCGACACACCGGGACTTGGCAGCGGATGTGGCGGCCGGCCAGTTTCGAGAAGACCTGTTCCACCGGCTGGCGGTGGGCATCCTGCGCTTGCCGTCCCTGCGCGAGCGTGAAGGCGACCTGGACCTGCTTATCGACTACCTGCTGGCGAAGATCAATGCCGACGGCGCGGGCCGGCCGGAAACCCAGACCAAGGAACTCGCCTCGGGCGGACGCGCACGCTTGCGCGCGCATCACTGGCCCGGCAATGTCCGCGAGCTCTACCACACGCTGTTGCGTGCCGCGATCTGGTCCGACAGCGCCACCATCGACGAGGACGACGTCACGCGCTCATTGGTGCAATTACGTTCGCCCGACAGCAACGTGCTGGGAAGGCCGCTTGCGGCTGGATTCGCTCTCCAAGATGTGCTCGACGAAGTGTCCAGGCATTACTTCCAGCGTGCGCTTGCCGAATCCGGCGGGCGCAAGAAACGCGCTAGCGGTCTACTGGGCTTCCCGCGTTACCAGACTTTCGGCAACTGGGCGGAGCGTTTGGGTATTGACGTCGACGGCACAGAGTGAAACGGCATACTGAGTAAAAAATTTTATATATCTATAAAAAAATTTGTGTCCGTTCGACCTGTTCTCCAATTGGCGATCTCGTAAGTGATTGATTGAATAGAAAATATTGTGCTCTTCCAGTTGGCACGATCTTCGCTATACATGACAACGGGAGCAAGACGAACCGATCAATAAGAGAAGAGGGCCGGAATGGGATTCGCAAAATACGCAGAAGACGACTTGAGCAGGTATCACGCGGCGACCGTGATCCGCGACCGCGAACACGAACGACTGAAAACCGGCACGGGCGCCGGCCACCACCAACCAGGCAAAGGAACGTCATCCATGCAGGAACCCGCAGCAAAACAACGAATGAAGGACTTCACCATCGCCAAGCCGCGTCCGCTACCGGTCATCGTGCTGGCCGACGCCAGCGGCAGCATGAGCGAGAACGGCAAGATTGAAGCGCTCAATCACGCACTGGCAGACATGGTCAAGACCTTTGCCAGCGAAGCGCGGGTACGGGCCGAGATCCAGGTGGGACTGATCACTTTCGGCGGCAGCCAGGCCGAATTGTTCGTCCCGCTGGCGCCGGCGCACCAGATTCACAGCATGGCCGCCATCCCCGCGGCAGGCGCCACCCCGCTTGGGCAGGCGTTAGCGTTGGCCACGCGCCTGCTGGAGGATCATGACCGCATTCCGTCGCGCGCTTACCGGCCGGTGCTGGTGCTGGTATCGGATGGCCTGCCAACTGATGAATGGGAACCCGCGTTGGCGGCCCTGGAGAAGTCCGAACGGGCATCGAAGGCAACCCGCATGGCGATGGCGATCGGCGACGATGCCGACGAACAAGTGCTGAGTAGGTTCGCCAACGACCGCGAAGCCCCGGTGTTCCGGGCGCACCAGGCGCGCGACATACACCGCTTCTTCCGGGCGGTCACGATGAGTGTGGCGGAGCGGACCGTCAGCGCCAATCCTGACCTCCCGGCTGGGCTGGTGCTGGGCGCGGCACCCGACGACGAGGCGCTGGACTTGGACTTCTAATGCTGCTCGCAGCAGGCGTCTCGGTGCGCGGACCGGCCCATGCCGACAACGGCGAGTGCAATCAAGATGCACTGGGACTTTGGGGCTGGCGCCAAGGGCAGTTGGCAGCAGTCAGCGACGGGCTTGGCTCGCGCCCGCTCAGCCATCTCGGTAGCCGGCTGGCGTGCCAGGCGGTACGCCAGGTGCTGCGCCCCGCCGCATCGTGGGATGACCCAAAGGCCATGGTCGGGCAGCTGTACCGGCACTGGCTGCAGTCGCTGCCTGTAGCGCCTTCACGGGCGCCGTGCACGCTATTACTGGCGGCGTGCCGGCCGGACGGTGACACCCTGGTGGCCCAGCTCGGCGATGGCGTGCTGGCCTACCGGGCGGGTGGCCGCTTCGGTGTACTTGCGCCTGCGCGTAGCGGCTTCTCCAACCAGACCGAGGCGCTCGGTATCAGCCGCTCCTGGGACAGTTGGCACGTCGCACGCCTGCGCTTGAGCGCACCTGCCGACGCTCTGGTACTGATGACCGATGGCCTGTCCGACGACCTGGAACCACACCGTACCGACGACTTCCTGCGGATGCTGCGGCGAGAATGCGCGGCGCGCAGCCGCAGGCGAGCGCGGACCTGGTTGCGCAGGCAGCTGGAGGCATGGCCAACGCCCGGCCACGCGGACGACAAGACGATTGCAGTGATCTACCGACGATAGCGATGAACAAGCCACAACAGAATCGAAGCAAGCGCGTCGTGCGCGACACCAACGGGGTCGAACACGAATTGGTGGAACGCCTGGGCGAAGGGGGGCAGGGGGTCGTGTTCCGCACCCGCGATCCGGGTGTCCTCCTCAAGTTGAGCAAGGTGGGCCTTGCCGACGCTCGGGTACACGCCTGGTTCCGCCACGTATCGTGGGTCGCGCGCCAGCCGCTCGCCGGCTTGCACATCGCGGTGCCCGTCGCACTGGTCGACAACCGGCAAAATCCCGGTTACGTGATGGAGCTGATGGACGGCATGGAGCCCCTCGGCCGCATGCTGGAGTACGCGACCCAAGCACTGCAGGAGGGAGAGGGGCTGGAAAGTTACCGGGCAAGCGGCGGCGTCGCCCGGCGTGTGCGCTTGTTGGCGAAGCTCGCGCGGATCCTCGCCGAACTGCATGGCCGCGGACTCGCGTATGGCGACCTATCGCCGGCCAATGTATTTGTCTCCCGATCGGTCGACCACGACGAAGTCTGGTTGATCGACAGCGATAACATCAGCGTATCGAGCCGCGCGGGCGGCCGCATGATTTGGACCCGCCAGTTTGGGGCGCCGGAAATCCTGCGAGGCATGTCAGGCATCAACAGCCTGACCGATTCCTGGAGTTTCGGCATCCTCGCTTTCCAGCTGCTGACCCTGGTCCACCCGTTCAAGGGCGACCTGGTGGAGGAAGGGGCTGCCGAACTCGAGGAACAGGCGCTGCGCGGCGAACTGCCTTGGATCGACCATCCACGCGAGCATGCCAATGCCTGCAGCGGTGGCCTGCCGCGCACCGAGCTGCTCAGCCTGCGCCTGCGGACCTTGTTCGAGCAATGTTTCAATGCCGGCTTGGAAGACCCGGGTGCGCGGCCCTCGATGGCCGAGTGGGCCGAGGGCTTCGAAGCAGGCGTTGCCCTGCTGGCGCAGTGCGATCCAGAGCACGGCTGCGGCAGTAGCTTCATCTACAACCCGCGCGCCTCTTGTCCATTCTGCGACGCTACCATCCCCGTGACCCACCACTTGAGGCTGCGCCATTTTATCTTCGCACCCATGACCAAACTGGACGACGGCGCCAGCGAGCAGGACCAATGGCTTGCCACGCCTGACTTGATGCTGCTGCAGCGAGGCGGCGAGGTAGTGTTGCGCTCGTCGCCGGTCGGAACCTCGACCTACGCTGCTAGTCCAGCATGGTGCCGGCTGAAGCTCGACGAGCATGGCCTGCACCTCACGCCCCTGTCAACCCTGAGCTTGCAGGTGGCGATAAAAAGCGGCGGCCCCCTCAAGGCGCTCAACAAACCGTTCCTGTTCAAGCGCGAGTGGCAGGCAAGGGCCACCGCTTCGATCTACCTCGGCAACCCGACCGATACCCGTTCGGTCTGGCGCTTCATTTGGTGAGCTTGCGATGAAACTGGCAGAATTTCCACTTCTTCATCCCGACATGTTCGTGGTCGCGACGCCGGTTGGCGCGCTGGCTACCTGGAAACTGAACGCCGAGGTACAGTTCTGGCGTGACGACGACGGCGCCTGGTTGGCGCAGAATGGCGCTGCGGTAGCGGTCGAGCTGTGTTCGTCCGGCTTGGTTGCGCGCCTGGAGCGCAAGGAGCTGCCATGGCTGCTGCGCAGCGTACGCGGTGAGCGGGCCTACCTTCAGTGTGCCGAGCCCATGGATTCGGTGCGGCTCGACGCGCCGCTCGAATTGTGCATTGACGAGCACATCGCCGGGCAATTGGCGCGTGATGCCGTGATCGCGCGTGCCGACCTGGCGCTGGCGCTCGACTGGTGCCAAAGAGCCCTGCTTATCGAGGGTCGTACGCAGCGCCTGGCTGCCCTACGCTTCGACTCCAGCGCGCCCGGTGAATGGCAGGTCGTCGGCAACCTGTGGCGCGCCGACCTGCAGCGCACGGTGGAGGGCAAGGTACTGGTCAAGCGGCTGGCGCGCTTGCCGCACCTGCCGGAAGCATGGACGCTGGTTGAAGGCAAGATCGGATTCGCCGATGTGTCGGTCACCACACAGCTGATGAGCGAAGGGCAACAGGCGCTGCTGCGCCAGGCACTCCAGACCCATGGCGACTATATCGACCTGTGGAAAAAATACAGCGACGTCGAATGGCAGCGTTCCTTACGCCAGGCCGGCGCGCTGGGCGTACTCGCTTATCGCGCCTGCGAAGAAGCGTCGGACGAGGGCGGACTGATTCGTTTCACGGTCGATGCGCATGAGTTGACTGACTTCAGGAAGGCGTGGCTGGCCCTGGAAGCCGATGGTGCGCTGGCGCTGGAGGCGCACGCCCATCGTCCCGACTGGCATTCGGCGCGCTACCAGAACCTGAACGGCACCGAAAGCCGGCGCGCGTTCCGCGGGCGTCCGCGCTTCGAACGCGCCGCCGTCTTGATCGAGTCTACACACACGCCGCCGCCGGAGGGCTTCCTGTACCTGTCCCTCACCGGCGACAAGACCGTACAAGAGCGCCGCCAGAAAGCGCTGCAGAACATCAACACCGAAGCCCGTTCGCTCAGGCTGCGCTACATTCTGCAGGGGGTCGGCGTACCGGTATCGCGCACCACCCGGCATGCACCGTTGTCGGCCGCGGCGCGCGCCTGCTTCAAGCACGGCGCTGCGACCCCGAACCAGGAAGCGGCCATCCGCGCCGCTCTCGAAACGCCCGACATTGCACTGATCATCGGGCCTCCCGGAACCGGCAAGACCCAGGTGATCGCGGCATTGAGCCGCCGCCTGGCCGAGATCGGAGGCGAAGGCGGCGCCCAGCACCAGGTCCTGATTACCAGCTTCCAGCATGATGCGGTCGAGAATGCCCTTGACCGGACCCGGGTGTTCAACCTGCCTGCCGTCAAGGTCGGGTCGAGCCGCAAGAGCGAAGGCGCTGACGTAGTTCAGCATTGGTGCCTTCAGCAGCATCAGGAGCTCGAACGCGCGTTGGCGCTGCGCGAAGCCGACGAACCGCACGTGGCACTGTTGAATGCCCTGCATGTGAAGCTGGCCACACTGCGCCATGGCCAGCTTGACGTGGCCGAGCGTGCGGCGCAGCTACGTACCGTCGCCGATATCCTCGAACAGTTGCAGACGCACGGCATTCGCCTGTCGCGCAGACGGCAGGAAGAGTTGCGCGCTTACCTGGCCCAATTGCCGACCACTCTCGGTGCACTTCCGTCCGGCGGCGCCAGGCTGCGCCTGCAAGCCCTCAAGCGCGTGCGCGCGCTGCGCCATACGGCTATTGGGTTTGCCGACGACGGCCCAACGCGCGCCGCCCAGGCGCATGCCGCCTTGCTGGCCTGCGGGGCCGCGGTGGATACGGAAGACCTGGACCTGCTGGGGCGGCTGGAGGACAAGACTGCGCTGGACGAGACCGAGGCGGGCAGTGTCGCCGCCATGCGCGAACGCCTGGTCGACCTGCTGCGCGCCGACGATCGCCCGGCCCGGCTGAGACACCGGCTCGATGCTGCCGGCCAGTGTCTGATCGGCGCCATTGAGGAAGAGTTGGCCGACAGACTGAAAATTTCCCGCCTGGGGGTGAGCGGCGTGCTGGCGCGCTATCGCGATGCGTTTGTCAACCACCCGTCGCGTACTCGGGAAACCGTGCGCAGCTACGCGATGGTCGTAGGCGCCACTTGCCAGCAGGCCGCCGGTATCGAGATGGCGAGCTTGAAGTCGCTGGGCGGCATCGGCGACGCCGGGATTGTGTTCGACACCGTCATCATCGACGAGGCCGCGCGCGCCAATCCGCTGGACCTGTTCATTCCGATGTCGATGGCGGGCACCCGAGTGATCCTGGTCGGGGACCACCGCCAGTTGCCGCACCTGCTGGAGCCTGAGGTCGAGGATGAAGTGGCACAGCTCCATGCGCTGGACCGCGCCGAGCGCCAGGGCTTCGCCGACAGCCTGTTCGAGCGCCTTTGGCGTCAGCTGAAACAGCGCAGCGAACAGGACAACTTCAATCGGGTGGTCATGCTCGATACCCAGTTCCGCATGCACCCATTGCTCGGCCAGCTGGTCAGTGAGCAGTTCTACGAGAAGGAAGGGCTGCCGGCCTTGAAGCCGGGACGCACCGAGGACGCCTTCCTAGCCGACATCCCGGGCTATGAAGGCAAGGTCTGCGGCTGGCTCGACGTTCCTGCTTCCCGCGGTCGGCATGAGCGGCGCAATGGCAGCCGTTTGCGGGCACCCGAAGCGCTGGGCGTTGCGAGCGAAGTCAAGCGCCTGCTCGAGCACGGCGCGCCTGACCTTTCAATTGGTGTCATCACATTCTACAGCGCGCAGCGCGACCTGATTTTTGAGGAATTGATGCGATTGAATATCACTGAGCGGGATGCGGACAGCGGCAGTTGGCAAGTCCGCGCCCCATGGAACGGCCTGACCGCCGGCGGCGATGAAAGGTTGCGGATCGGGACGGTCGACGCATTCCAGGGAAAGGAATTCGACGTCGTGCTGCTGTCGGTAGTGAACACCAGCGCCATGGTGCTCCCCGCCCCGGGAGACGCCGGTGCGCGCGAGAAAGCCGCGAACGCCAAGTACGGCCACCTAAGGCTGAGCAATCGTATGAATGTCGCCATGAGTCGGCAGCGCAGCTTGCTAGTGGTGGTCGGCGACCGTGCGTTGGCCTGCGGCGCTGAGGCCGACGAAATGGTGCCGGCGCTGGCAGCATTCCTGGCACTGTGCGAAGGAGGACGTGGCATTGTTCGCTGACCGCTATGTATATGTTGAAGGCAGGTCGCGCCTGGAGGGGCGGCAGGGGCTCCTGTGGCCGGCCTATGCGTGGAAGGTCCTGTTTCCTTCGGAACGACAGCGCCAGGGCGCCAACCTGTTCCAGGAGGCCATCCTCGGGTTGTTGCGCGCCGGCGAACGCGACGTGATGCAGTTGTCAGGGTTGCTCGCTCTCGATCCGGAACTGGTGCGTTACATCATTGCCACCCAACTGCAGCCCAATGGCTGGATCGATCAGCGCATGAAGCTGTTGCCGGCGGGCGAGCGCCTGCTCGACGACGCCGACGACCGCCGGCTCGACCTGACTCTTGGCTATGCGTTCCAGGATGCAGTGTCCGGCGCCTGGCTGCCACGCTTTGCTACCAGCCTGGCGGAAGTGCGGCCGCATGCGTTCGACGCCCAGGGGCGCCCGTCCTTCCTGCTCGACCGCGAACGCGGCTGGATCGACCGGCCGTTTGTCCTGCCGGCCGCCGTTGCCCGGCCCGTGCTTGAGGTCGTGGCGCTGAATGAGGCGTATCGCGCTTACCGCAAGGATGTGGCGAGCACTGCCCGGCGCGGCCAGACGGACGGCAGCGTTGAATTCCAGGCTATCGAGGCGGTTGACTCTCAGCCTACCCCGGTCTACCTGTGGTGCGAACTGTACCGCGATGATGCAGAACCGCAGCCGTGGCTGGTCAGCGATCCGTTCCGCCTGCGCAAGGCGGCAGCCTGGCTGCGAAAACCATTGCTGGCGCTAGCGCCGTCAAACCGGGGCCTGGTGCAGCGCATGCAACGCCTGACCGGTGCGCAGGATACCGTCTTGTCCGCCGAGGATTGGCTGCGCCAGATCGAGGATAGCGCGCAGTTGGCGCTGTGGAGCGACTACCCCTTCGTCATGGGCCAGCCGCTGGTATCCGAACACTTGATGCGCTTGCTACGCCAGCGCGCGAAGGCGCAAACCCAATCGCGCGTCAATGGCGAAGACATAGCGCTGCTCGCTGGCGAGTCCTATAACCTGATCGAGGCCGTACTCAAGTGGATGCTGGTGCGCTGGAGCTGCGACACCTCGGCCTGGCCGAAGAAGACGCCCTGGCGGCGCGACCAGGCCAGGCAGGAGTTCAACAGCCTGCGGCTGGCCGCGGTGACGCCGCAACTGGTCGAACAACTGGCCGGCCAGCAGCTACGCGCGATTGCCGGTGCAATCGAGGCCCAGAGCGGATCGTTCAAGGCGTTACTGGCAGGCGCCGTCTTCTGTGCTGCGGCACACGCCGACCATCCATTTCATAGCGTTCCGGTCACCAGCTTGCAGCTCGATCGCCTTGCGTCACTGGCGGATTTTCGCAACGTGGCAAGCGGCCATGCCTCGGGCGTCAAGGTGACACTGGCCGACGCGCAGAACCGCAGCCGATTTGCCATCGAATGGATGGCCTTGTTCCAAACCTGGTATTGAGATCATGGGAAAAAGCAATCGTAAAACTAGCATTCCACAAGCGGCTGCCCCAGCGCAGCGCCCGCATGCGCTGCTCAGCGGACTGATGCCAGCAGTGGCGAATACCATCAAGCTGGTGAAGGCGCCGCAGCCAGTCTGGAGTGAACAGGTGTTCCAGGAGCTGTACGCTGCTCTGCCTGCGGAAGGGCGGGAGGCATTCCAGGAGGTGCTATCCCAGTTTATGCAGCTCGGCAAGGAGGCAAACCTGGCGCTAGAACGCGCCGAGCAGCAGGCCAACGAACAGGCCGCCAGCCTCGCCGCGCTTAATGGGCAGAGCGCTGCGCTCGAGGCCCGGTCGGCGGAGTACGCCCGGCGTGACGCAGACCTGACCGGACGCGAGCAAGCGTGCGGCGCGCGCGAAGCGGAACTACTGCAACGCGGTGCCGATTTGGCCATCCGCGAAGAGAATGCGGCCGCCGGATTCCTGAAGGAGAGGATTGACGCGACGGCCGAGTTGCAGGTGGCGCTCCAGGCGCTTGCCGCACAGCGTCTTGCGTTGCAGGCTGAAATTGTTCGGGTCAGCGAGGCCGGGCGGCATGACTTGGATGCCCGTATTGAACAGCAACTGCAGTCGCTGCGCGAGCGCGAGCGCGCGCTCGACGAACAGGCTGTGCAGCAGGCGGCGAAGGAAGCGCTGCTCGAAGCGGAACAACGCAGCTTGCTGCGCAGGAAGCGGACGGCGGAAGAAGTTGAGGCACTGCTGCGCGCTGAACTGGCACAGCAATTCGCCGACGAGCGCGCGACGCTCGAGAGCAGGATCGCTGACCTGGAACGGCAGGTCGAGCAGGCTTATGGTGAGATTGATGAGCTGAGCAACCGGGTCGATGCCTGGCAAGATTTCGAGGCGACGCTCGCAGGCCGCACGCCGGACCAAGTGCTCCGTGAACTGGACGACTTGCGGCTTGCGCTGCGCGAGCGCGAGCGGACCATTCGCGAAATGGAGGCGGCCCAGGCGCGCGACGACGGCGATGAGGTGCGTGCCGAGCGCGACATGCTGCTCGACGAGCTGCGCGAATTGCGCCCTGAACTTGCCGACCTGCGTGAGCAGAACCATCGGGTCCGGCTCGGGGTCATGGAAAAGGAACACTGGGAGCGTGAAAAGCGCCTGCTTCAGAAGAACAAGGAGCTGTTGGAGAAGGGCCTGGCCGAAATGGAAGGACGGATCCGGGGGCTGACCGAGGAAGGCCAGGCGCAAGGGGCGTTCCCGGAGCTGGGCCGGATGGACGCGGACGCTACGCTGCAGCTGGCGGCCGCGGTCGAGTCGGTCCCCGATCTGAAACAATTCACCGACGAGCTGCGCGATCGCATCGCCCTGAGCCAACCGGACAATCCGCTGGTATTCGGCATCGACGACCTGCAGCTTTTCGTCGGCGGTCTCGCGATGAGCCAACTGCATGTGCTGCAAGGCATTAGCGGCACCGGTAAGACGAGCCTGGCAAAAGCATTCGCCAAGGTGGTGGGGGGCGAGTGCACAGACATCGCGGTCCAGGCCGGCTGGCGCGACCGCAGTGATGTGCTCGGCCACTACAATGCGTTCGAGAAACGCTATTACGAAAAGGATGCCTTGCAGGCCCTGTACCAAGCGCGCACGCCCGCCCTGGCCGATCGCATCAACGTAGTGCTGCTCGATGAGATGAACCTGTCGCGGCCCGAGCAGTACTTCGCCGACTTCCTGTCGGCGCTCGAAAAGGTGCCGGACGAACGGACTATTCCCCTGATGGAATCGAGTCCGCCACACGCGCCGCGCCTGCTCGCCAAGGGACGAACCATCCTGCTGCCCGAGAATGTCTGGTTCATCGGCACCGCCAATCAGGACGAAACTACCAACGAGCTGGCCGACAAGACCCACGATCGTGCATTCGTGATGGAACTGCGCTCGCGCCACAAGAGCCAGCAATTTGTGCCGCGCAAGGGCCTGCGCCAAGCCACCTATTCCTTCCAGAGCCTTCAGGATGCATTCGACAAGGCCCGCTCAGCGCACCGCAAGGAAGTCGAGGAAATCCTTGCGTTTCTGGATGCAAGCCAGCTTACCGAGGTGCTGGAGACCCGCTTCGGTCAGAGCTGGGGCAACCGGTTCGAGCGCCAGGCAAAGGATTTTCTTCCTGTAGTGCGGGCGGCCGGCGGGTCGTTCGAAATGGCGCTGGACCATCTGCTGGCGACCCGAATGTTCAGGTCGGGCAAGGTGACTGGTCGTTACGACGTCGCTGCCGACGACCTGCACGCGCTCGAAAATGCGCTCGAGGACACCTGGAGCGGGATGGCGCTGGCGGGCTCGCCCGGACGCTGCCTGCTGGCGATCAAAAAGGATTTCAAGCGCCGGGAGCGGGTCGGATGAGAGTGTTCGACCGCTACACCGGTCGCGAGATCGATTTGCCGCAGGCGGCCGAGCCCGGGCGCTTCAGGCTGCTGCAGGATGCCGATGCGACCGGCGCGCTCGGCTTGGTGGCAGGACAGGTGCTCGTCGGCGACACGTGGAACGATCTGGCTCTTGGCGATGGTGGCGCAACGGTCCTGCCGGCTGCCCGCACGGGGGCCAATCAAGGGAGCTTCGACCTGCTTGCCCTGGCCTTGTCGATCCTGGTGCAGGCGCCGGAGGGTGAGCGCTTCTCGCCGCTCATGCCAGCCTCGATTGGGGAGCTCACCGAGTTAGAGGAGCTGGAGCATGTGCTGGTCAAGCGCATCGCCCACCTGCGCGAGATAGACGCCCGGCCGCGGATGAGCATGCGCTACGAATCCGAAGTGGTGCCGCTGTCGCGGGTGCGCAAGATGGCGCCAGGCGCGATCACCTACCTTGCCGCGCATTCAGAAGACTGGCACCGGCGCACGCTGTCGGGCATCGCGCCGAAGCGTATCCTCGGTCTCCTTAGCGAGGACGAACTGGGCATCTACGAAAACAGGATCTACGTGCGCCTGCTCGATAAGCTAGATGCACACCTGAAGCTACGCCGCGATCAGATCACAAGCCTGCTTGGGCAGTTCGAGCAGGCGATGGCGATGAGCGGCGCGGAAGACCTCGATTATCGGCTTCGTAATGACTTGTGCGCATTGTGGGGTAGAACATTCTCGGGGGACGAAACGCAGCACTTGCTGGAAGCATCTAGGGAGACACTACGGACCCTTGCAAACTTGCGCAAGCAGGTCGGCGTGCTGCGTGGCGGTTCGTTGTATTCCCGCTTGCCGCGTTCGCTCTCGGTACCCGAACAACTGCGTGACACTAATATCCTGCAGTACGACCAGCACTACCGTCATCTGCGCACGCTGTGGCGGCTGCACCAGCAGCGCGGGGTGGGGAAGACCCTGTTGCTGCGCCAGGTCGTGGCGCGCAATCTGGCGCTAATGCAGGATTACGTGACGTATATCGGCCGATTGGCCCAGGAGGCAATCGGGTGCATCAAGTTGACGGAACGCAGGGCGGGCAAGATCTTGTTCGCGGGGCGGGAGGTCGGATTCACCCGACACTATGATGAATGGCACCTAGACTGCGGCAAAGCGACGCTGGTCCTGGTTCCAGCACTGCGTCACGAGGCCGCCGAGGCCGAGGGCGCCGGCGATGGTTCCTCGCGGGTGCTAGTCTGCCTCCAGCCACCCGATGGCGTGGACGACGGCGTCGACCTCGAATGCCATGCAGACAGCCGCAGGGTGCACGTCAGCCCCGATGATTTCTACGGTCTCGAAAAGCTTCGGCTGGTGATCGAGGCTTTCCTTTGGCGGGCCGCGCTCTGCGCCTATGGCCGATCGCTCGGCAAGCTGCCGGGCGCGGTGGCCACCCGGTTGAAGGACAGGGGCTGGCTGGGCACTGCCGTCGACGGCGGGCTGGGCATGCTGGCTCCGGTGGATACCAGGGACGAGGAAGAATTCCTGCAGGCCCTGCGCACCGGCGAGCTCAATCCGCAGACACAGGCGCGACTACGCGAGGCCGCGGACAACCTGAAGACCTTGTCGTCATGCCGGGAATGCGGAGGTCGTACCAGGTTTGAATCGGGTGAGGGTGGCTTCCGGTCCCGCTGCTTGCAGTGCGCTACGACGGTGCAGTTGAGCATCGCGAATGGCAAGCGGGTCGCGCTGATGTCGATCGCCAGCGAGACCACCCCATCGTTCAGAACTCAAGGTTCACGTTATCTAAGGCTAGGGATTCCGGAAACGTCGCCGTCGGAGGAAGGCCAATGCAAATGATGGCCCCGGGTCTCGTTGATACACCGTAGATGAAACCGCCAATTTCGCCGAGCTCGGACAGGAACTTGTGTGCGGGGGCGCGCCGTCTGGGAGCAGCATGCGATAACCGTCGTCATTCGAAATGTCGCGGATGTCCCGAACGCACGCGCTCCCTGGCTGGCGTCACAGTCGCTGGGTCCTATGGCGCGCTACCCCATGAGAAGACAGCATGTGCCAATTCGACGGCCAAGGACTGCTCGACAACGTTCGACGCCCCATATGCGATCAAAGTACGAGCAAGTTGACCTGAGCGCTCGATCATCGCTCGGGACGTGCCAAGATAGTCGTGTTCTGGGGCCGGCGAAAAATGTGCTTGCAACCTGCGCCCACCCTTGGACCGGTTTGCCGAACGGTTGCTTGCGATAGGTGGGCTGAACAGCTCGTCATCGATGGCGCTTTATGCTGATCAGACCAGGGTAGCCATGCGCTGCTGAACTGAAGCAGGAATTCGTATGCTGCAAGGTGCTACGGAAAAAATCTCACAAAAAAATCACTCTGGCGTAATTTGCTTAAGTGATATTGGAGCCGACTGCAGTGTTGCCATCTTCACCGTCTGGACGCGATGATCATAGGTAAGAACCAATTATCGTCGACGGAAAACACATCATTGTCTCCGCTGAGACACGTTGCGAACTTACAGTCGAAAGGCTCTTGATGCATCGAGGCAATATGAATTAAAGTCCTAGTGTTGGTTGCATAAGAGTCATTGCTATTAGCAAGCCTAACAGCGCCAGCCCCTCATTACAGATCAAAGACATCAGGCCAGGCGGCCTTTCAATCCATGAATTTCAAAAAACTCGGAATCGTCCTCTCAGGGGGCGGCGGTAAGGGTGCGTATCAGATCGGCGTGTGGAACGCTTTAAGGGAAACTGGACTGGAGGCGCACATCGCGGCAGTCGCAGGCACGTCGGTGGGCGGACTGAACGGCGCAATGATGGCGCAAAAGAGGTACGAGCTCGCCGAAAAGATGTGGCTGAAAGTCGAGCGTCATAATTTGCTGACTCTGGAAGGCGTCCCTGGGCTGGCTGAGTGGCTTGCGAGAAAACTGCCCGGTGGCGTGGTGACGCGGCTGTTGAGCTCCGCGGCGAGCAAGGGGCTGTTCAAGCGCGAAGGCTTGCAGGCGATGATCGACGAAGGCGTGGATACTGAGCTGCTGACCACCTCCAGTGTGCCTCTAACGGTCGTATGGCATCACGAATTCGATAATCGCGTTGTGTATCGGACCCTGCGTGATTCCGCTTTGGTTGCGGACGGACTATTGGCGACCGCCGCGCTGCCGATGATTTTCGACCAGGTGAGCATTGAGGGGGAACTGTACAGCGACGGCGGGTTTTATTGGGGCATCCCCGACCGCAAACTGGATAATACCCCCGTGAAGGCATTGGAGGATGCCGGGTGCGATACCGTGATCGTGGTTTGCCTGTCCCAAGATGACCTCACGGTCAGCCCGCAGCAGTATCCCGGCATGCGCATCATCCCGATCGTACCGCGCCGTTCGGTGGGGAATGCGATGGAGACGCTCGACTTTTCGAATGCCGGGGCGGCCCGGCGCATGGAGCAGGGCTACGCAGATGCGAAAGAGATCCTACGCCACCTCGACATGTACCTTGCCACGGGCGAGCACTACCAGCAGTTGTGGGACAAAGTGGCGCGCAATGCTGCCGGCGAAGCGGAAACCAATACGCGGATCACGGGTGCCGACGCCGCACACCGGGCGACCATCGGAAAAATCGACGATTTCGACAGAATCGTGGCGGACGACCGCTTTGACCACCCGCTCGAAGCCGCACCCGAGGACGTGGACGGCCCGCCTTCGGCCTTCGCGCTCGCCGCAGATGCACTGCTGTCCGACCTGGATCGCGAGCGGATCCACACCAATGTCGAGCGATTCTTGGCTGGATGCGGGAAGGACCGGAATGCGGTCGAGGAGGCCGTGCTGGATGCGATCGGGGCTCTGGCCCCGGTTACCGGGCGTGCCGGCGGGATGCGCGATGAAGGCGTCGTATCCCGCATCCTAGGTGCGATCACCGGGCGCAACCAGAAGCTGTCGGCCGATAACCAGATGGCCCTCGCCGAAAGTCAGTACGCGGTCCTGAGGCTGGTGAATGCGGTCCAGCGCCAGGGCGCGCTGAGCCTGGAATTCAGCTGCGTGCTGCAGAACCGCCTGCAGGCTGCGCTGCAGGAGATGGCTCGGCTGGGGCAACGCCATAACGACGACCTGCAGCGAGTGTACCGTTCGATGGCTCAGATGTATGGGAAGCTGCGCGACCGCCTGATGCAGCACGACCAGCGCATCGACGCCCTCGAGCGTCAGGGGCGCCTGCTCAGCTGGCTGGCGCACACCAACGCGCGGCGCTACCACGGACAGCGCCTGGCTGAGCTGCCAGAGACCCTGCGTCTCGTCACCCTGGCGAACGAATTCTTCCACCGCACCGAGGGCAGGTGGAGCGTCGACGAGCTGTTGAGCGCGCGCGAAATGTGCTACCGGGTGGGACTGGAGGACGTGAGGCTGAAGGCCGGCGACTTCTTCAAGGACTTGCTTGACGACCGCATCAGCGCCAGTACGCTGACGGACGGGCTGGTCACGCGACCGTTGCCGGGCCAGCCCGGCGGCGCGGCAGGCTGGCTGCTCGACCTGCGCAACCACCGGCTGTCGGGCGGCATGGAAAACACTGTCGCGCGCTGGAACTATGGCGCCGATACAAGGCTGCCCGCATGGGACCTGCTGGTCGAGATGCTATACCACATGCGTGCGGCCGGCCTCGCGCCGGTCAGGCATGGCAGCGAGATGGCTGCCCTGAAGGCCGATTGGTCGGCCCAGTTCGGCGCTCTAGAAGCCCTGGTGGACGAGCGCCTGCTGCCGGCGGCGTTCCGGCGCGAGATCGAACCAGCCCGCGCCGCCATCGAAGGCTTCCGCCTCAAGGTGCCGCTGGTCGGCAAGTTCAGCGCCGGCAAGTCTAGCCTCATCAATTGCTGGCTTGACCGGGACGTCCAGCAGATCGACCTCGGTGCCTGCACCGCCGTACCAGTGGAATTCCACCCGGCGGCGCCCGGCCAGGAGAAACTGGTCGTGTCCTGGGCCCCGGCGGCGCCTGAGAGGGCCGCGGTGCGCGAAGAGTATTCGGACCCGTTCATCACGGAAGAGCAGGTGATGAAGTTCGCGCGGGGCCGCAACATCCTGCACATGGAGCGCCATTGCGACATCCCGGCACTCGGGCGCTATCCCGACCTGGTCGTCGTCGATACGCCCGGTATCGGCTCCGTTAACATCGACCACGATACGGCCTTGGCCCACTACCTCGGCGACGGGGTGCTGTTCATCCTGTGCGCGAATCGCGGGCAGGTCGGCACGGAGGAGCTTGCATTTATCCGGCGCCAGAAGCAGTTGGGGCAGGAGTTTTCCCTGCTGGTTTGCCAGGAAGACCTGAACAATCCGAGCGAACGCGAGAGTTTACAGCGCAGCCTCGCACAGCAGGCGGGGCTGGCGCAAGGCCAGTTGGTGCGTGGATGCTCGGCACAGGACCGCAACCTGGCAGGCTTCGATGACCTGCTCGCGCACGTCGAGCGCAGCAAGACGGCACTGTTCGCCGCGCGTCACCGACCGCTCGTCGAAGGGCTGGTGCAGCGCGCCGAACGTCTTATCGAGCAGACCGTCTCGGCGCCGGACGACGCCATGCTGCGCGAGCGCCTGGTCCGGATCAACAACGCCATGGCGGCCCTCGACGGCGCCTTCCAACGCGAGGAACAGGCCTTCCTGTCCGATTGCGCCGGCAGCGTCGCGCGTGCCGTCGTCGCCGAGGTCGGCAGTTTCATGCGCGCGCGCAGGTCGGCATATGCCCAGCGTCTCGAAGCCGAGCAGGAAATCCGCAGCCTGGTCGTGGCCGATGCGCAGAATGCTTTCGAGCTTGCCACCCGCAAACACTTCAGCGCACGCCTTGACGCTGCTGCCCGGGTGATCGAGCAGCAGGCCGACCTTGGGCAGATCGGTACGCTCGACTTTGGCAGCGTAGACGGCCAGTCTACAGCCGCCGGTGCCGGCGGTACTGGCAATACGGCCCGGGCCGCGGCCTTTGCTGCCGCCGGTAGATTTTTTGGTGCGACAGGGCCGGCTGCCGGCGTCGGCGGATCGGCCGCCATGTTCGGGGCCGCAGCCGGCTCGGTGTTCCCGGGTATCGGCACGGCCATCGGCACTGTTCTCGGCGGGCTGATCGGCTCTTTCTTGCTCGGGAAGGTCACGCACGTGACGGCGGAAAGCCGCGCCGCCGAAGCGATCGAACTGGTGTGCTTCCAGGTGGAAGGGCAGGCCCCGAAGCTGCTGGAGGCGCAGGCGCGCGAGGCGCTGACGGGTTTGCGGCGCCAACTCGTAGACCGGCTCGACACCGAGCGCGAGCAATTGGCGCGTATTGAAGACATGCTGCGGGAACATGCCTCGAAGAAGGACGACATGAGGAAACGTGCTGGCGCGGCCCTGGCCCAAGTACGCGGGATGCTGACGGACACGAATGCGAAGAATTGAATAATGATGTCGATATTGGGACAACTGAAGAAGATTAATGCCGGCCAAACCGCGCAATTGTACTTCCGCCACCCCTTGCGCGATGAAACACCGGACACGAGGCTGCGTTACCTGAGCGCGGTGGCGCTGGCCTGCGCGCCGGACCGGGCGCCACTGGACATCGAACGCAAGGCCTTTTTCGCCCTCGGCGAAAGCCTTGGCCTGGATGCCCAGGATGCCGCTGAACAGCTCGACGAGCGCGCCAGCGTTCAGGAAGACGATATCCGGCGTCTGTTCGCCTCGATCAGGGAAAAGAACCTGCGCTGGCTGTACCTAGTGGACGTCAGCTGGTTGCATTTGGTAGACGGCAGCCTGGACGCGACCGAAGCGGAGATGGCGAACGAGCTCGCTGCGCTGCTGGACGTGGACCGCAGCCGGCTGGCGCTGCTGCATCGCTTGCTGGTCGCGGTGCGCGACCGCGATCCGCGCACCCTGGTAGGCGAGCTTCCAGCCTGGATCAAGGATCCCGAACTGCAGCACCACCTGCCGCAAGTCGTGCGCAGGTGCATGCCGTTTGTCCATCTGCTCGCGCAGCGCTGGGTCGATCATGGAGATGGCACGGTCACCGACGTCAGGACGGCGCTGCGCTGGCAACGCGGTCCCATGTTCAGCGCAAGCATCCATCCCGACCGTCCGGGCGTGGCTGCGATACGTTTCGGCGCCGATGGTGCTGAGGGTGAAGCAGTGGTGACTGCGCTGACGGTGCGTCCTTGCGAGGAAGTCAAGCCAGGCGACCTGCTTGCCAGGCTGGAAACGTCTACCGGCCCACTGGACATCCGATCGAACGCCTCAGGTTGCGTCATGGAGTTCTTGGCGCACGTCGGTGATCGGATTCGTCCAGGGTCCGAGGTGATGCTGCTGGCGAAACCCGGGGGGCCGGCGGTGCTGAGCATGTCATTGCCGGAAGATGGCGCGCCGAAGGACATTCACCTGCATCGCATCCTCGGGGAAATCGAGCGTGCCAATCGCAAAGAGCCGCCACCCGGCATGTCGCCCTGGCGCCTTCCCTCCAATGCCGAGCTGGATGCGATCACGGAGGCGGTCGGGGGCAAAATGCTTTCCGGCGGCTTCAGCTTTGGCAGCATGATCACCCACGAGTTTGCCCCGGGAATATTCATGGCTATGAGAAGCCGGAAACTGTGGTGCCGAACGGCGGACGCCGGGGGAGCGGCCCTCGTGCTGGAGCAGCTTGGCGTGTTTAACGCAGGTGAAAAAGACGATCCTGTCCTCTTGCTGTGCCGGAGCCCTCTCGATGGCGGTAGCGCAGCATGATGAATCTCGACGATATCGTCATCCCGGACGAATTTCTCGACGAGGAGGAAGCCGCAAGCGCCAATCCATACCTTGTCGATCCCGCCGAGGGAATGGGGCTGATCGCCCGCCTGCTCGCTGAGCCGGTCGCGGCATCCGTGGGGGCTGAAGCGCGCGAGCGGCTGCGCACGCTGATCGACGACTTCGCCGCTATTGCGCCGCTCTGCGGTCCATCCGGCGCGACGGCGCTGCGCGAACTGTCTGCCATCAGGAAGTCGATCGAGGAGCTGGCCTTGTTCCCGGACCTGGCCAACAAGACAGTTGTCGGTATCGGCGGCAGCTTCAGCGCAGGCAAGTCGCGTTTCCTGAACACCTTGCTCGGCATGACCATGTTGCCGGAAGGAGTGGGACCGACTACCGCCATCCCGACCTGCCTGACGGACGGCGGACCGGCAGTGCGGGCGCAGAACCTGATGAACAGGATGGTAGGGGTGAATGCCGACGAGCTGCAGGCCCTGGCGCATGGTTTCGACCGCCAGTACAAGACCGGCGACGCGGATGCGTTTGGACTTGCGCACCTGATCAAGCTCCTCATCGTGCAGGAACCCTCGATGCGATGGAGTAACCTCGCCTTGCTCGATACGCCTGGCTACGACAAGCCCGATGGCGACGCGCACTCCTTGACCGACGAGCAGATTGCGCGGCAACAGTTAAGCCAGGCCGACCATGTGGTCTGGCTGGTCAATGCCAGGAACGGGGGACTGCGCGGCGGTGACATCGGCTTCCTGCGCTCCCTTAACCTCCGGCAGCCGGTGTTCTTCGTACTCACCCAATGCGACGTCCAGAACGCCTCCGCGCTGCCCGACATCCTGCGCGGCGTCGACGCTGCCGCCGCGACGGCCGGCATCGCCTGCGCCGGCGTGATGGGATGGTCCGCGCCGCAGGGTGAGCGCCAGGGCCGCATCATGGGCGGCGCCAACATCGGTCTATGGCTTGATGGCCTGGACCTGCAACCGAGGCTGACGGACAAGCGGCGCAGCGCGGCGCGCCTGATGGAAACACTGGGCGAACACCTGGATGAGCAGATCGCTGCCGGACGCGAGGAGCTGGCGCTGCTGAATACGTTTTGGCCGATGGCACAGCAGTTATCCGACGACACGGTCGACGGCATCCGGCGGCTGATCACTGGACGGCGCGAAAGCCAGCGTGCACATGTCGCGCAGGGCCGGCGCCTGGAGGAATTCAGCCGCGATCTCGACGCTGCCCTGATGGCGGCGCTCGACGCCATCTCACTCGTCGACGCACGCTCGGAAGAGGCGGTGGAGAGCCAGTACCAGGACGCGATGCTCCTGCTGCGCTCGCGGCATGGACGCAACCGCGATTCCGAAGCATTTGCACTGCTGCTGGACGCCGCCTGCCACGACCACATGCTGGCGCAGTATGCGATAGCGGAGTGCTACCGGCTGGGGACCGGCACCGCCAGCGATGCACTAGTGGCCTTCAACTGGTACCGCAAGGCGGCTGGCCTTGGCATGGCGGAGGCCCAGTACATGCTCGGTCACTGTTACATGGAGGGGGAAGGCACTGGCGCCGATACCGCCGCTGCACTGCGCTGGTACCAGGCGGCGGCCGAACAGGAGCATCCGCGCGCGCAAGTGACGCTCTACGCTTGGTACGCCGACGAGCAGGATGGGCGGCTCGACTTGCCCTCGGCGCTTGGCTGGCTGAAGCGGGCGGCGCAGCAGGGGCTTGCCGAGGCCGAGTACGAGTTGGGCAAGTGCTACCTGGAGGGGAGGGGAGTGGCGAAGAACCGTCGCATTGCCGGCGAATGGTATTACAGGGCGGCGCAGCAGGGATATGCGCTTGCCCAGTACGCCATGGGGGAGGCTGCTCTCGCGGACTCGGCAGAGCCGGAAGACGATGCCGACGCGGCCAACTGGTTCCGGCATGCCGCACTGCAGGACCTTCCTGAAGCCCAGGCCGCCCTTGCCGCATGCTACCTCGAGGGGACAGGCGTGCCGGCAAACCGCGGGCACGCTGCGAGTTGGTACCGCAAGGCCGAACGCCTCGGCTACGTGCCGGCGATCACCGGCCTGGGACATTGCCACTTCGCGGCCGAAGAATATGAGATGGGCGTGCGCTGCTATCGCCGCGCGGCCGACCTTCACGACGCGGAGGCGCAATACCGCCTTGGCGAGTGTTACCTAGCCGGCGATGGCGTGCGCAAGAACCGCAGCCAGGCGGTGCACTGGTTCACGCTTGCCGCCGAGCAGGGCTACGCGCCTGCCGTGGACATGCTCGATGAGGAATTCGCATGAACCCGGATGACCTCATCCTGACGGACGACGATCTGGATCAGCTGATCGAGGAGCGCAATCCCTACCTGGCGCAGCCGGCGCGCGCACTGCACTTGGTAGTGCGCCTGGCAGGCGGCGCGGCGCCGCGTCATCCCGCTGTGAGCGCGCTCGAGCAGCTGGCGGAGCAGCGCATGGCCGCACTGGCCGCACGCGCAGGCGCGCCCGCCATGCCGGAGCTTGCGGAAGGAATGCGGGCGCTCATCGGCGCGATCGGTGCCCTGGTGTGCTTCCCCAGCCTGGCCAACCGGATCGTTGTCGGCATCGGCGGAGCCTTCAGCGCCGGCAAGTCGCGCTTTCTCAACAGCCTGACCGGTACCGATCTGCTTCCCGAGGATCTCGGCCCGTGCACGGTCATCCCGACCTACCTCGGCCATGGGACCACGCAGGCAGTCGCCCTGACCGCATTCGGCCGGACGGTGCCGATGGATGCTGATGCGCTTGCAGCGATCAGCCACGCGTTCTCGCGCCACCACCAGCTCGGCCGCGACAGCGCGGAAGGCCTGTCACACCTGGTCAGGCTGCTCATGGTGACCCACGAGGCCATGCCATGGAAGCGCTTGGTCTTTCTCGATACTCCAGGCTACAATCCGCCCGGCCGGGACGGCGAGCAGGGCGACGCGGAGGTGGCGCGGCAGCAGCTGGCCGGCGCCGACCATCTCGTCTGGCTTGTCAGTGCCCGCAACGGCGGGCTGCGCGCCGACGACATCGCCTTCCTGCGCGCCGCCGCCCCCCGCGCGCCGGTGTTCTTTGTCCTGACGCAGGCCGACCTGGTGTCGCGCAGCGCCATCGATCTCCTGCTGGACGCTATCCGCCAGGCCGCCGGGCGCGCCGCCATTCCATGCGCGGGCGCGATGGCGTGGGCGGCGCCAGGCGGCGACATCGACGGCGGCTGCTGCGGTGGGGACGACATCCGGCCCTGGCTCGACCGGATCGATGCCGGCACCCGCTACCCCGGCCTGCGCAGGCGCTGTATGGAACTGGCCGATCGATGGGTGTTGCATTGCCGGCGTGCGATGGCAGGACAACAGGCGATGCTGACTGCGCTGAATGAGCTGCAGGTGCTGGCCGGGACCGCGGGGACCGGGCGGCATTCCGAACTCGACGCCGAGCTGCGGCGGCTCAGGCAGCTCCAGTCGGAGCGGCATACGCTTCCGGCCGAGATCGACGCATGTCGGAAGGACCTGGCCTCGGCCATCTCCGCGCTTCTTGGCCCACTGGTCGAAGACGAAGCGCCGAGCGGCGGCGACCGCCTGCTGCTGGACTGTCCGCGCACCGGCTTCGACGCCATTCCGCTTGCCGGCACAGCGTTTCCCTTGCGCTTCGTGGGCGCCAGGCCGGACCTCAAGCACGTGCTCGCGGTCTTCCTCGCCGGTGGCGGCGAGCTGCGGATTCCGTTCAGCCGTATCCGACAGTGCTGGGGGATCGATCCGCTCTCCGTCGGCGGCCACAGCGAGCTTGCGGCGGAACTGGTCGAGGCGTCGGATACCCGCCTTACCTTCGCCGTCTATCACTACAACAATCACTGAACAAGCGCATGAAAGATCTCAAGCAGATACTGAAATTGCTCGACCCGTATACCGACGTCATCGAAGCGGAGCCGCTAGCCGACCTGCTTGGCATGCAGGAGCAATTCAACAAGGACCTCGCATCGGTCCGCGAAGAGGGGCGCAATCTCAGGATCGCCGTCATCGGCCAGATGAAGTCCGGGAAATCGTCCTTCCTGAATGCCGCCCTGTTCAACCAGATCGTGCTGCCGAAGGCCGAAACCCCGATGACCGCGGCCCTCACCAGCATCGTCTACGGCAGCCGCTCGCGCGCCGAAGTGCAGTTCTACAGCCGCGAGGACTGGGACGGCATTGAGGCCAAGGCAGGCGAATACGAGGAGTGCTACGCGCAGGTGGAAGCGCGCCTGCGCGAGGAACAGGACATGGGACCGTTCGGCGCGCCCGTAGCACCTGAACCCGCCGAGATCATGAGCCACATCGACCCATCGTTGACTGCCTGTGCCGAACTAGTACAGAAAGCGCGCGAGAAGGGACTGGATCCCGCCGAATATCTTGGCCAGACCAGGATCATCGACGACGTTGCCGAGGCTGGACAGCTGGCCGATGCGCTGCAAGACTACGTTGGCGGCGGAGGGCGCTTTACGCCCATTACGAAGATGACCAAGCTGCACCTGAACGACAGCAGGCTGGAAGGGCTCGAAGTCATCGATACGCCGGGATTCAACGACCCCGTCGTCTCGCGGGGGGCGATCACGCGCGCGCACCTAGCCCGGTGCGACGTGATCCTTCTGCTGTCCCCGCTCGGGCAGTTCCTCGGCGCCAGCGATATGAAGGTGTTTCGCGAACAGTTGCCGGAAGCCGGGCTCGGCGACAAGGCCGTGTTCCTGGTCGGCACGCAGCGCGACCTGGTCCTGCGCCAGGATGGCAAACTGCCTGGGCAGGCGGCACGGGTGGCCGAACGCTATCCCGTCGAGCAGCGCGAGGTCGCCACGCTCAAGGCCATGCTGCAACTGCTGGACCGGAAGATGACGACGATTGCTGAAGACGCGTTTGCCGGGCAGCTCCGGCGCGGTGGCGCCGACGAGCGGACCGTGCGCCTGCTCGAAGAGCTCAAGGCCAGGCCGCCGCGTTTCATCTCATCTTGGGCGTGGCTGGTCGCGCAGGATCTCGAGCATCTCTCCGCGGACGACCGCAACCATTACGAGCTGTTGTGCCGTTCGACAGGTGTTCCGTTCGACGCCGCCCGCCTGCGGACGCTGTCGAGCATTCCTGCAATGACGGACGAGATCCTGGCGCAGGGGAAGCGCAAGCGGGAACTGCTAGAAGCCAAGGAGCAGCAGTTAACGGATGGTTTGCGCAGCAAGCTGAGCCGGCGCCTGGAAGAGATGAAAACCGGCCTGGCGGAGCAGCGCCGGCAGATCCAGAGCGGCACGATCGCCGAACTCGAGCGTCTCGAGCAGCAAACCATTGGGCGCCTGGAAAAAGGCAAGGCGAAGCTGGAAGACGTGTTCGACGAACAGGCCACCGAGGCGAAGAAGAAATTCGCACGACTGAACAGCGAGCTGTCCAGGCTATCGCTGGACTACACGAGTATCCAGACGGTGAGAGGAACCAAAACCGAGTCCTATCAGGTCGATACCTCGATCTTCCGCGGCCTGTTCGGGCATACGTGGGAGACGCGCTACCGTGATGTCGAGACGGTGTATGCGAGCGTCCAGGATGCCATCGAGAAGATTGAACGTTACGCGCACGAATGCGTTGTGCGATTCGAGGACCGGATCGCCGACTGCATCGACCTGGACAAGCTGCGTCGGAACCTGAGCGCGGCGGCCATGGCCTTGTTCGATACGGGCAGCGCCGATTTCGACGGCGACATGATGCTTAGCGGGATCAACAAGAGCCTGCGCCGCATTACGATCCCAACGGTCGAATTTGGCAAGACCGACTTTACTGGCAAGATCACCAAACAGTTTGGCTCCGGGCGCGTCTCCGATACCGCCATAGACGAGCTGAAGAAGGCGCATCGGGATGCAATCCAGGCCGTGACCGCGGAGATCATGGCGCTGGTTGCCCGGAAGACCGAGGAAATACAGGCCAGCCTGGACCGCTCGGAAAAAACCTTTGTCTCCGACATGAGCCGCGATATCAGGGCTGGCTTGCAAAAGCTGCGCGAGCAGCGCGCTGACCGCGAAGCGGCCCTCGCGCGGATCGATGGCGCCAGCCGGGCTGTCGAACGGTCGCTGGCTTAGCGCACGCGGCACTAAGCCAGGACGGGGCGGACTAGCCGGCCTGTTGCGCTCCTTTGAAGGGGGTAAGCTTTTCGAGCAGGCCGCTCAGGGTCATGTCGGCCGAAAAGCCCCAGATGAACAGCGCCAGCAGCTCTAAGTTGTTGCCAACGAATTTGTCTTCGTAGACGGCGTAGGTGGCCAGCGCCATGATGGCGCCGCTACCAAACGCCATGCGTATTTTCGACCAGCGCAGCGCCTTGCGGTTTTCTCGTTCGGCCAGTTGGATGTCCGGCAGGGTCAAGTCGGCGACGTCCGGTGCGTTCAAGGCCGTCCTGGCGGATAGCGCCGGGCTGGCCGGCGCAATGGGCGCCGTTGCCGCCACCAGGCTTGCGCCTGGCGCGGCAACAGCTTTAAGCGTTGGATTGAACTCGCTCACCTGTGCAAACGTCTCGTACCAGCGTTCGCTGTTGACCAGAGCGTGCAATACCTCCTTGCGATCCGCCAGCGCACGCCTGCTGCCGATCATGGCGATGAGCGCCGAGCGCAATGCGCCGAGGGCCGCCGGCGCCTGGTTGGGCCAGTCGCGCAGGACGAGAGGATTTGTCTCGGCCTGACTCCGCATGTCGGCAGCGATCGCACGCAGCAGGGGCTTGAAGCCCATCGGCGTCCCAGGCAGCGGTCCCGTTGAATCGATGCGTTTCTGGACGAGGTCCTCGACCTCGTTTGCGGTGCCCTCCATCGCGAGGGCATACCGGCTCAGTAGCAGGGCCGCTAGGAACTTAAGCTGAACGACGCGCGAGAGCGCTTCGTTCACATTGGCCTGTTCGGTGACGGGGACGATGCTTTCCAGCGTCTTTCGGAATTCCGGCTGCCCGGCACTGGCGGCGTCCCGCTGATTCGGCGTCAGCAGGGCATTTGCGGCATCGAGTTTGCGAGCGAGATTTTCCGCATCCAGGCGCAAGCCCGTCAGGGCATCGGTCAGCAGATTCATAGCGTCCTTCGACCGGCGGGTCAACTCCACCCGCGCGCTTTTCGCATCCATGGCGTCGACGCGCGCCATGCACGGCTCGACATCCCGCTCTACCGTACGGCACAGCTCGTCAAATGGTGGGGGCAGGGCTCCATTCACGTTGAACGCATTGCGATAGGCCTGGATGTCCACGGCAAGGCCATTGAGCGCCGTCTGCAAGACGTCGCGCCGCTTGGCGACGTCTTGTCTGGCTGTGAGCAAGGCGGCATCGACCTGTGCCTTGTCGCCGGACCGGATTGCCTGGAACAGCCGGCCGAGGACAGTGTTAATGTCTGCCCGGAAGCCGGTATCGCCGATGCGCTCGACGTCCCGCTGAAAGCCCGCCAGGGCATCGATGGCAAGTTGCTTTGATTCGCCCAGGTCGATGCGGCCCTGCACGCGATGCCTCAGCCATTGCCCCAGGAGGAAGCCGAGCACGATCATGACCAGGATCCACGCAGGGCGCAGGCGCGTCCGCAATTCGACGTCGAAGCTGAGGGGCGCCTGCAGGTCCGTACTGCGCAGGAACACCTGGCCCTTCGCCGTCCCAGGTCGAAAGGCATGCGGTGCGAGATTGAAGCGTACCGGCTGATGCGGCGCCACCGTGCCGAGTTTGACGTCCTGCCACTTGCCGACATTTTCGCTGCTGCCGTCGCTGAAGGGGCCGGCCAGCAACACAGGATCGCGGATCGGCACGAAAGCGCTATCGCTGCCGCGTTCGATATCGATGGTTCCAGAAACCGGCCCTGTGTCGCTCCACGGCGTAGACAGGCGCAGCTCGAGCGTCTGCTTGCCAGGCGCCTCCAGCTTGGCGTACGGGATGCTGAACGTGAACACCGGTTGCGCAAGCGCCAGCGCAAGCGGCTTGGCGCACTTGAAAAAGCGCAGCATCAGCTGGTAGTCGCCGGGCCGCATTGCTTCGGTCCGCTGCAGGCTCATGCGCAGGCGTGGAACCGGCTTGCCGTCCTCGGCAACGCGTTTCTCGACGCTGAAATGATCCGACACCGTGTCGTCGAGCAGGTTCTGGTAGCGCGCGCCGACCTTTTCCACACACAGGCCCGCGGCGGCGAGCGTGGCGTCGAGCTTGAGGGGAATCGTCAGCGCAGTCGGCGCCGCTCCCTGCGTGATGACGTAGGGTGGCGGATACGCGGCCGATACAAGCGGCGGGCTGTCGGCCCGGCCGGTGGACGCCAGGAGCATCGACAGCAAGGCTGCCGCAATATGGCGGGCATGTGGCATCATGGCCGCCCCACTTGCAGGTCTGCGCTGCCATAGGTCGTGAAGATGAAGGGTGCGATGCTGTTCTCGGCGAGCCGCGACCGGGCATAGTGCTGGATCGCGGTGCCCAGCGCCACGCCTTGCGGCTGGCCGAGCGTGAGTCCGACGATGTCTTCGGCGAAGGATGTCACCGTCGCCGTGTCGACCTTCCATTCGGTACCCACCACCGCCGCCGCGCCGCTGCGCAGGAAAGCATCCATCAGGCCGATGAGTTCGCCGGTATCCTTGCGCGCCGACTCGCAGGCCATCAGCAGCACCAGCGGCCGGTGCGGATGGCCCCAAAGCCCCTTGACCTGCCGATCTGAGAGTTCGCTTACGGAGATGTGTGCGCCAGCGATGTCCTTTTCGAAAGCAAGCAGCCGGGTCTGCAGATGTTGCCCCTTGTCGCGCGGGTACAGGTGACTGAGCACGACCAGGATCGCGGGCCGCCGCTTCAGGTCCCACAGCAGATCGGTCACAGGCGCGTCGGCCGGCGTGATGGAACACAGATCGGCGCCAAGGCGCTCCTGCAGCCTGGCCCGAAATCCTTCGGCCACGCCGCTCGGCGTGCCGATGCCCAGCGTAACGAGCGGATTGGGCGGCGGCGCGCAGGCGCGCAGGGCGCGCGCCGTTTGCGGCGATTCCCTGCACTGCTCCTCATTGCGCTTCTGCTCGATATGTTGCTGCTCGCTGAGCAGCTCGAGCCGGTGCCTGGCCAGCCAGAAGCCTTCGATGCAGATGACGTTCTGGTTCGGATGGTGCGGGCACCCGACCTGCATCCGGTTGTAAGAGGGCGCCGCCGGCCGGTCTGCAAGGCAGATCGTGGCGTCGACAAAGTCCTGGCCAGTCGGCAGTCTGTAGTCGTACACCGTCTGCCACGGGAACGGCCGTCCGTCATGGTGGCGGACGAACTGCAGTGTGGCGTCGCGCCGCCCGACGAGCACATCCAGTGCCTGCGCATAAGCCGTATGGTCGAAATTGAGCAGGTCGCGGATTTCGCTTCCCAGGCTGGCCAGGCTTCGCAGCATGGCCTTGAAGTCGGTCCCGCTCTCCAAAATCTCGCGGAACTCGTCCATCTTCTCATTCATCGTTTCGCTATACAGGGGCACCTGCTTGGCCAGGCCCTCGCCCTTGATCATCAAGGTGTGGCTTCCCGTTGTCCTGTCGTCGTTCAGCGCGACCGAAAGCGCACGCGGGGCGATATGCGCCAGTTCCTCGAACTCGGCGATGCCCGACGAATCGAGCCGTACCCGTACCGCCGCTTTGTCGGTGTACGCATATTCGCCGTCAATGCGCGCATCAAGCACGAAGGACTGGAGCAGGTTATTGTTCAGGTAGACGGCAATGCGCAATTCCGCCGGCCCGGCTTCCTGCGGTGTCCGCAGCTCGAACGACACGGGCGCGCTGTTGCCGGCTGACGGCAGGGCGAGCGCCTGGACCGCGGGGGACAGCAGCTCAAAGCGCTTGGGGTAGACCACGACCTCGAGCGTACGGGTTTCCAGCGTCAGGTCCGGCGGGATGACATCGTCGATCGAAGGAATGTCGCCCACCATGGCGCTGGTGTAGCTGTTCGGCTCGCCGATGTGGACGCGCAGGCGATAGCGCCACCCGCGCCTTAGCGGCAGCCGCAGCTCCGAGGAGAATAGAGGGCTGGCGACACCATGCATGTCGTAACTGTCCATCGAGACGTCGACCTTGCGCTTTTCCTGATTTTGCTTTCGGTCTGGGGCCCGAGCCGGCGCTTCGCCGGCGGCGCCGTCCGCGTCAGGCGGCGCATTCACCTCGGCGAGGAAGCGCGCCATCGTGGTCAGGCCGCGCGTTTCCCTGCTGAAGTCCATGACCATGCTGTCGGCACGGACCTGGCGGCCATACCGGCCGGCTCGCACGGCGTCGGCGAGATCGCGCATCACGCTCGACAGGCGCAGCGCCTGGTTCCCGGCCGGGTTGCTCAGCACCAGGCAGTCGGCGCCCGGTATGCTGTGCTCGAGTATCCATGCGATTTCGTGGAGCGCAAAGTCGTGCACGAGCGCATAGATGAACTCGAGGATGACGGCCTCCTGTTCGAATTTTCCGGTTCCGACAAGCAGGTGCGATACGCCGCGCTCGAGTGAATCAGCTAGGCCGGCGAGATCAGCTCCCGGCCGAGGCACGACCGTGACAAGAAGTCGTGGCCGGTGACGCACACGTTTCAAGCTGAACGGGACTTTCCGCTGTCTGCGAAATATGATGTCGGGATCGGCGACGCGACGGTCGCCGAGCTTTCCGATAAGCAGACCGTGAGCCCTGACCGCTGGCTCGTCGCGGTACCAGTGTGTGGCGTGCAGGGCGTCGAACAGACTGCCGCTAAAGCCGGTTTCCGCAAGCTTGATCGGCAAAATTTGTGGCGGGAATAGCATCGAAGACTGCTCGCGAATGAATACACAGCGTGTTTCGACGGAAGCCAGTCGGCGATTTAGCCAGCGCTCCCATGGGAAGTTCCGATGAGCGGCCGGCACACGAACAAACACCGGCAGCAGCCATGGAACTTGCCGGGATCCGCCGTACGGTCCGAGATGCCAGCGTTCCTCCGAAAAGTCGTTGTAGCCTTGCCTCAGCAGGGCTGCAAGTGCATGCCATGGGTCACCGTCGTGCCTGGCAGGTCCAGGTGCAGCGCCGTTGTATGGGTCCAGCGGGTTGTCCACGTGGATGACGGGGCCGTTTGAAGCGCGCTCATCCTCGTAGACAATGGACAGACGGCCGCCATCCGGTACCAGGATGAGTCTTACCCAGCGGTCGAAGTCGCGTACTGTGCGTGTCGTCATACCATCATCCGGTTAAGCGCCTACCTGTATCCGATCTGGATACCGACAGCGCGGGAATCCGCGTCATGTACGTCTCCTCGATGGAAAACGTTCGATAATGCGTTGTCAACCAATTATGCTCTCGGCAAATTCGTGAGTCACATCCTTTCTTTCTGTGAGATACTTTTTTCTAATCTACAACATGCTATTGCTTGTGATACGTGGACGGTTTCATATCTTCGGTGCGCCAGCTGCCTCGCTGGATCGCAGCTTCTTCGTGTCCGAACTGAATCGCCACCACTACGCTAGATACTCCTGAGTCATAATTCTAGGTGAAAGGAATCAGCATGAGCGGAACTGGCTGTAGTGATCGATTTGTTTTCACGCCAGGTTATCGGTTGGTCGATGAGTTCGCGCATCGACAAAGAGTTGGCGATGAGTGCTTTATTGATGGCGGTGTGGCGTCGAAAGCCGACGGCCGAGGTTTTGGTGCACTCCGATCAAGGAAGTCAATTCAGCAGTTACGACTGGCGCGACTTTCTCGAATCACACAACCTGGTGCAGAGCATGAGCAGGCGCGGTAACTGCCACGACAACGCAGTCGCCGAGAGCTTCTTCCAACTACTGAAACGGGAGCGCGTTCGCCGCAAGGTCTATGCAACGCGTGATGAGGCCAGGCAGGACATCTTCGACTACATCGAGATGTTCTACAATCCGAAGCGCCGGCACAGCTTCAATGAACGGCTGTCACCAGTCGAGTTTGAAAAGCGGCATTTCTTACGGCTGCAGAGTATCTAGAAAAATGGTGGCGATTCAGAATTTTTATCTGGCTGTTTTCGAGCTGTAGTTGCGCAACAGTGGACTCGAGTGCCTTTCGGCGTTCTGTCAGCGTCACGTTCTGCCTGGCCAGATCGTCTGCCTTCTTCATTTCTGCTGCTGGAGCAGGCTGGCTCTTGAGTCTCGATATCACATCGAATGAGTCTGGGGACAAGGCTTTCATGACTGACACAAGGGCGCCATGTCCGGTCGACTGTGCTTGAACGCTCAGCAGGGTCAATATATTTGTAGCGAACAATGCGCCAGCAGCGATCCATGGCACAACCGACATCGGAATGCGTGCAAGCAAACGCCTATTTCCTATTTCCAATGAGTTTGGATGGGCCTGGTCATTCATGTTCAGCAATACCTTTCAAAAAACGGACTGGTACGGAGTACAACCTGCAGCTTGACCCTTCGAGAATCACGTGTCCTGGACAGCTTGGAGCCGGGAATCGCCGGGTGCGCCAGATGAGCAGTTATTCTCACGTATGACAAAGATCAGGCATCGCTCAGAGGCGGCGGCAATTTTGACGCTTCGAACACGGGAATTCTTTCCCACTCGACGATGCTGCCACTCGGAAGCACTACATCTTCTCCCGTTAGGATGCTTCGTGCAAACGCTTGTACGCGTTCAACATTGATTTTACGGCTCAGCACCTTCTGCTCTTCGCGGGCCCGATACCAGATCCCGCCCAGGTGCTCCCACGTTTTAGAGCTGACGTTTTGTGGGTAGAAGGCGCCAAGCGGCCGCGCGTTATCTTGAGCCCGACTTCCGAAAATCAGATGGATCGCAGCGGTTAATGGCATCAGAACACCCTGAATGTTCTTACGATGCGCAGGGGAAGGTCGGAAAGTCATGATTGTATGGTTCTCCTGGTTGGCGTTGTCCACTTGGGAAGTCGCTGCCATTGGCAGTCGCTGCCCTTGGCTGTGGCCGCCTATGGCAGCTGTCAGCCTCGACCGATTGAATGCGGAACCCAGACCGGACATTACACTGCCAAGCACTGCCGAGCCCGTTGCACGGCGTTCTCAGTCTCGGAAGGCCGAATTAGTGCCCAGTGAGGCTTTGAGCTCTTCCTTGCGCTTTTCGAACATCTCATCACTAATCATGTCATTGTCATGCAGGCTTTTCAGCGCCGCAAAGTCGCTCTCGACCTTCCGCATTTTTCGATTGGCACCCAGCGTTTTAAGATCGTCGGCTGATGGTGCCCGTTCGCGTACGGCGTCCTTCATAGCGATAAGTCGAGGTAGCACTGTCGATTTGGCCCAGAAAAGGAACGCTGCAGAAGCTGCTATGATAAGCGCGTAGTAAAACATCTCAAGGTTTTTGCGGAGTTCTGATTGCCGTGCATTAACCCGTGACTCTACCTCGCGTGCATCGTAAGAATATCGATGGCTTTTTTGCGCGCTTTCCGCGATTTTCTCCATCGGCTGTGAAAAATATTCTTGGCACGAACTGCCCGCCTTTAACAGCATGAGTTCATAGCTGGGGTCATGCGTACATGTTTCGTAGTCCAGACGGACGGCTTCACCGTCTGAAACAGGTACGTAAGGCGGCGCCTCTTTTGCAGCGATAACCACCGCCTCCTTCTTGAGAACATCGTATGCTACATTGCCCGCTACTAGAATGATTCCAAGTGCTGCCCAACATGCAATCAATTTTTTTGTTGTAATCATCAAATCGATGTTTCCTATTGCTATCGGTTTATAATTGTCATTCACGGAAAGACCTATTGTGGCAACCGCTCAAGAGCAAAGCTGACACATGTGCTGCCTCTTCGCCAGTACGGAATTGACATCACGACTAGAAAAGGACTTTTAGACGCTTTTAGTACCCACAATAATTATCACTGAAATTCGTTACTTCATAATCACCCCGCTGCAAAATAGCGGCTAATGCATCGGGACACTCAATGATCTCGACTAACGATCCATCGTGATCAAACTCCTGCATAATTGCCCGTGACATACCGCTAGGTGCACCGGCAAGTACAATTTTATCCATGTCGTTAGCTGCAAGATAGCATAGCAGCTCTTGCTACTCACCCTCTTCAGTCTCACCGAATTCATCGAGTTGGACAAATAACAGACTCTTTTTCATAACTTTCCTTCTTCGGTAGGCGTTAGTCGGAAAATTTGACGCCAAGGGGCCAGAAACAAGGGCGTCTGCTTTTGGCCTGATCTCGGCCGTTCAACGCAGTGTAGCGGGTGGCCAAAGCGGAAAATGGCGAATGGTCACGACCGGCTGGAATCGAATGCGCAGCCGATTGCGGACTTCCGGAGCGGCTCTGTCCACTTCCTCGTTCCTTAGACGACAAGACCAAGTTTTGTCAGTCGCTCTTAACTATGCGCCAGTGTTTCCGACAAGCACTGCTCGGCCCGAGGCGACAGCACCAGCTCGGCCGTCATCTGCGCCCGGGTCAGGGCCACGAACAGACGCCGACGCGCAGCGTCGTCCAGTTCCGCGAAATCGAATTCGGCAACGACGACCGCAGGCGCACTCTGTCCCTTGTAGCGGTACACCGATTCCACCAGCAGTTTGCCCTGGCTCCAGCGCGGCTCGCCGTTGCGGTCGTATTCGCCGGTGAAGCGGCGCGTGAGCCATGGACCGATACCGGCCCGGTTGAGCAGGACCGACCGCTCGCGCCCGCGCCCGCACACGACCGCGATGTCGTCCAGTGCAAAGCCGCGCGCCAGCAACGACGCCACGGCGGCCTGGGTCTGGGCCAGCAATTCGTCGTCGGACCGGTAGGTGCGGATCTCGGGCACATTCCCGGGATAGGGGTTGAGGCCGCGCACCGGCGGCCGTACCAGCGAGAGCGCGTTGATGACGTCGCAGATCACGCGCGGGCTGCGGAAGTTGTCGCTGCAGCGGATCGTGACCGCGTCGCCCAGCTCGAATCCTTCGTGCTGGTACAGGCGCTGGGCATCGTCCTCGAGCACGTAAAGCCGGGCTCCCGGCTTGAGACGGTTGCACAGGCTTTCGACCCATCCGGCATCGAAATCCTGGGCCTCGTCGATGACCAGCAGGTCGAGCGAGCGCGTGAATTCGTTGCTGGCGGCAAGGTAAGCATCCGCCATGTGCTGGAACGCCTGCGGGGAGAAGTCGGGCTCGCCATGGACACGCCGGTAATGGTCAACGCAGAGCTCGTGGTAGTTCACGACCTGCACCTTCGGCGAGGCCAGCCGGCGTAACTGGTCGGCAAGGGTCCGGTTGAAGCAGGTGTAGCTGGCATTCATGCCCTCGGCGACGGCGCCTTCGAGCAGCTGCAAGGCGAGTTGTGTCTTGCCCGAGCCAGCAGTCGCCTGGATACGGAATACGCCGGACGGAGATTCGATGCGCGGGACCCAGGTTGCCAGCCCGTCCGCCAGTCGCCGCACTGTGCCGCGCAGCTGGTCGCGCATCACGCCCAGCTCGGGCGTGACATGGAACTGGTTCAAAAGCAATCGGCGCAGCGCGTCGCGGTCGGCCCGGGTGTGCACGGCGCCCAGCCAATCGCGGACGGTCGATACCATGTCGCCATAGCGCGCGGCGTCGATGATACGCTCGCGCGGAATCGATATCACCTGGCTGTCGAGCAGATCGTAGTCCGGCAGGACGAGACAGCTCAACAATGCGGGATGGAGCCCGGCTTCCTGCAAACGGTTCTGCATTGCGACGCGCTGCAGCCGTCCTTGGCGCGCCACGTCACATTCGCCGTCACCGTAGAGCTTGAATATCTCGCCGTCCCGCAGGAGCACAGGGCCGGCCTTGACTTCCATGACCAGCAAGGCGCCGTTCGGGGACATGACGATGATGTCGATCTCGCCATAGCAGTCGCGCCCGCCACGTATCGTATGAAGCGCGATGTTATGGAAAACCTCGAATCCGGCGGGAAGATGATCGCGGAGGCGTTCCAGTATTTCGAGTTCCCGGTAACGTCCGGCATCCATACGTAGCGGAGCGATGAGGTCGGGGGAAATGGCGGCCATGGCGTCAGGGGCAAAAATCAATGAGATTGAATGTTATCAACAAAGCTTGAGTTTCGGTACAATCAGATAACGAACGATCTCGAATGCAACACTGGCGATCGCGCACGCTGGTGCGGGTCCGGTCACTGCGTCGAGCAACCGCATTTTCAATCCAGGACGGGAAGAGACGAGGCGCCGCTATGCAACGCTATGGGAACGAGATCCTGCACTCCGCCTCGGACGTCGTGAATTTCCTGGAGTGCGAGCACATCGCCCGGCTCGACATGATCGATTTGGTCACGCCTCTGAAACGCGCGACGGACGATGACCAGGCCCGCCTGATTCAGCAGAAAGGCTACGCCCACGAAGCCGCCTATGCCGCCCGCCTGTCCAGCACCAGCGATTCATTCGTCGATATCGCCAAGGGGAGACCCAGTCTCGAGGATAGGATCGACGCCACCCATGCCGCCATGTCGAGCGGGGCTGGCGTCATCTTCCAGGGAACGCTCCGGGACGGACAGTTTGTCGGCCATGCGGACTTCCTGCTGAGGGTCGAGCGGCCGTCGGCGCTGGGGCCGTTCAGCTACGAGGTGGCGGACACGAAGCTGGCGCGTAGAGTCAAGGCCAAGTTCTTGGTGCAGCTGGCGTTCTATTCCTCGATGGTCGCCATGATTCAGGGAACCGAACCGCAGCTGATGCACGTCGTGCTTGGCGATGGGCAGGAACGGAGCTTCCGCTATGCCGACTACAGCCGGTATTTCCACACCGTCCGCGCCGACTATCTCGCATGGGCCATGAACGGCACAGGGCAGACGTACCCGCATGTGTGCGAGAAATGCAGCCAGTGCAAATGGCGGGTGCATTGCGAAAGCCGCAGGCTAGCGGACGACCATCTGTCTCAGGTTGCCAACATCACCCGCCTGCAGATCGGGAAGCTGGAGGACGCCGGCATCACGACCCTGGCTTCCCTGGCGCAGGCCGGCCAGGCGACCCGGATCCCAAGGCTCGTCCCCGAGGTCTTCGAGAAACTGAGGCAGCAGGCGGCGCTCCAGCTCAAGGCGCGGCAGACGTGCAAGCGGTACTTCGAGTTGCTGCCGCAGGATGTCGAATCCCGGCGCGGCTTTGCGCGCTTGCCCATGCCGGACCCGGGCGACATGTTCTTCGACATGGAAGGGGACCCGCTGGAAGAGGGCGGTCTCGAATACCTGTTCGGGGTCTACTGCTTCGACGATGGGAGTCCGGTGTTCAAGCCGTTCTGGGCGCACACGCGGGCCGAAGAAAAGCTCGCGTTCGAGCAGTTTATGGATTTCGTCGCAGACCGCCTGCGCCGTTATCCCGGCGCACACATCTACCATTACGCTGCCTATGAGGCGACTGCGCTGAAGAAGCTGATGTCTCTGCACGGCACTCGTGAGGCCGAGGTCGACAACCTGCTGCGAAAGGGAAAGCTCGTCGATCTCTACAAAGTCGTGCGTGAAGCGATACGGGTTTCCGAGCCACGCTACTCGATCAAGAATATCGAGCGTTTCTACATGCAGGCGCGCGAAGGCGACGTGCAGAACGCCGGCGCCAGCATTGTCTTCTACGAGCGGTGGAAGGAAACCGGAGAGGCGAAACTGCTTCAGGATATCGAGGACTACAACTTCGACGATGTGCGCTCCACCTACGAGCTGCGGCAATGGCTGCTAACGCTGAGGCCGGTGACAACACCGTGGTTCGGCGCGACGGATGTTCCGCGGGGCGACGAAGGCCGGCAGCCAGCCCAGCTGACCGATGCGGAAATGGCGCTGGTGCCCTACAGGGAGAAGCTCGTCGACGGCTTGCCGCCGGACCGGGCCGCATGGACGGCCGGGCAGCGCCTGAACGAATTGACCTACCAGTTGCTGGACTTCCACCGGCGTGCGGAGAAGCCCGTCTGGTGGGCGATGTTCAACCGCATGGACATGAGCGACGAGGAACTCCTCGACGATGCCGAGAGCATCGCCGGACTCCATCCCGATCCGGCGCACCCGCCTGCCCTCGAAGGCCGGTCCACGCGCTACACTTGGCTGTTCCCGGAGCAGGAAACCAAGCTGAAGACAGGTGACAGCTGCGTGCAGATCGGCAGCAACGCCAACCTGGGCGACATCGTCGTCGATCATGATGCGCGCCGCGTCAGCTTCAAGCTCGGCCCTCGGAAGGCCGCGCCTCCGGCGGTCCTGAACATCGGTCTGGGCGGTCCGATCTCGAGCGACAAGCTGAGGAAGGCGGTCGGCCGCTTCGCCGACAGCATCGTGTCCGGCGCCGATACCTATCCCGCCTTGCGGGCATTCCTGAACCGGGAGCCGCCCCGCATCCGCGGCCATGCCCCGGGAACCGCGATCGTCGGGGAGGACCGGGACGCGTTGCCCCGGATCATCGAGGCGATCGCAGGTCTCGATCGAAGCGTCGTTTTCGTCCAGGGGCCGCCGGGGGCAGGGAAGACCCACACCGGGTCCCATGTCATTGTCGAGCTGATGCGCCGCGGCAAGAAGGTCGGCATCTCGTCGAACAGCCACAAGGCCATCAACCATCTGCTGGCAAGCGTGGAGAAGGTCGCGGTCCGTCAGAAGGTCGACTTCCATGGCGTGAAGAAGTCGACCGCAGGGAAGGACGATTCGCAGTTCGACGGTAGCCGTATCCAGGACGTGGCAAGCAACGAGGAGGTCGCGCTGGCGCTCGACGGCGGCGCGAACCTAGTCGCGGGCACGGCGTGGCTGTTTGCCGATCCCCGCATGGACCAGGCGCTGGACTACCTGTTCGTCGACGAAGCGGGCCAGGTTGCCCTGGCCAACCTGGTGGCGATGGGCGTGAGCGCCCGAAACATTGTGCTGCTGGGCGACCAGATGCAGCTGGGGCAGCCCATCCAGGGCGTGCATCCCGGACGATCGGGTGAATCGTCGCTCGAATACCTGCTCGACGGCGTGTCGACCATTGCACCGGACCGGGGCATCTTCCTGAAGACGAGCTATCGCATGCACCCTGGCATTTGCCGCTTCATTTCCGACGCCATCTATGACGGGAGGCTTGAGGCGGAAGAGGCGAACCGGCGCCAGGCGCTCGTGCTCCAGCCGGGCGCCAATCCTGCGCTCAGGCCGGCCGGCATCTCATACGTCGGCATCGGGCACGACGCGTGTTCACAGAGGAGTGTCGAGGAAGCGGAGCTGGTGAAGGTGCTCCATGCCGACCTGCTCGCGCAGCGCTACATGGACAGGACCGGCGCGATTAGGCGAATGGCATCGGAAAATATCCTGGTCATCGCTCCCTACAATATGCAGGTCAATCTGCTCAAGCAGGTCCTGTCCGAAGGGGCGAGGGTCGGGACCGTCGACAAGTTTCAGGGACAGGAAGCGGAAGTCGTCATCGTGTCCATGGCGACGTCGAACGGCGATTACCTGCCGCGTTTCATCGAATTTTTGTACAGTAAAAATCGTCTGAATGTCGCGATTTCGCGTGCGAAGTGCCTGGCGCTTTTCATCGCCAATCCCGCCTTGATGTCGATTCGGTGTTCGACGCCGGAAGACATGGCGCTGGTGAATACGTTGTGCTGGATCCGGGATTTTTCGGCCAGCCAGGATGGAGAACGCGCGTGATAAAGATCGAGATAACTCCCGGGAATCTTCGCCAGAATCATTTTTACCTTACGGGACATCTGGACGATTTTCCAAGGGATGTTATCGGTGGCGCCAACAGCGACGATGAAGCAGCCCCGCGGAGGGTCAAGCTGAAATGGCCATACGGTGAGCCGGTGATCACGGACATCGCGGGCGACAAGAACATCTTCCGCCAGCGTGGATGGGTACGCAAGCTGTTCGCCCACAGCAACGCCGAGCCTGGTGACTTTGTCGTATTGAAGGCAGTGACACCCTACGAATATGAAGTCCATATCGAAAAGAGAGCGGGGGCGGGCAAGGCGCCGACCTTGGCACGAGTGGATGAAGATGACGAACCAAATGGAACCCTGATGCAGTCGAAAGCACTCAATACCATCCTGTACGGCCCTCCAGGCACCGGAAAGACTTTCAAGACGGCAGAACTGGCCGTGGAGATCTGCGATGGCCGGGCCGAAGGCAGTCGGGAAGCGATCATGCGGCGCTACGAAACGTTGCGTCAAAGCGAGCGCATCAGCTTCGTGACCTTTCATCAGTCATACGGCTATGAAGATTTCGTTGAGGGCCTGCGTCCGGAATCAATCAAGGGCCAGATCAGCTACCCCGTCCGGCACGGGGTTCTGCGGCAGATCTGCGATGCCGCCCGGCGCAGCTTGTTGGCCACGCCCGGACTGCGCGGGAAGCCACTGAAGGAGCGGACTGTCTACAAGATGGCGCTCGGCCGCTCCGGAACGACAGAAGGCAGCCGTGTTTTTCAGGACTGCATCGAGAAGGGCTATGTCCTGCTCGGTTGGGGCGACGCCGCCGACTTTTCAGAATGCCGGACCTCGGGGGACGTGCATCAAGTAGTGGCGATGGTGCTTGCAAAGAACGACGATAGCCAGAAGTCGGAGGCGCGTTTCGTCCAGGTATTCAAGAACGAAATACAAGTGGGCGACATCATCGTGGTCCCCCAAGGGAACTCCGCGTTTCGCGCCATCGGCGAGGTCACAGGCGACTACGAATATCTTGAAGAGCCCGCGGCTGGACGCTTTCACCAGATGCGTCGCGTGCGTTGGCTGGCGATCCTGGACACCGCCGAGGACGTAAACGTGATTTTCGATCGCAGTTTCATGCAATCGGCGCTGTACCGGCTCGACCGCGAAGGACTGCGGTTCGAAGCAATGGACCGCTTGATCAACCGCGAAACGCCCGAAGCGCCACACAACTTCGTATTGATCGTCGATGAGATCAACCGCGCCAATCTCTCGAAGGTGTTCGGAGAACTGATTACCCTGCTGGAGCCCGACAAGCGTGAGGGCGCAGTGAATGCGCTGACGGTCAAACTGCCCTGTTCGGGCGACGATTTCGCCGTGCCGTCCAACCTGTATATCGTCGGGACGATGAACACGGCCGACCGCTCGATCGCATTGCTCGATACCGCGCTGCGCCGTCGCTTCGAATTCGAGGAACTGCAGCCCGACTACGACGCGCTGCCTACACTCCCGGACATCGATCTGGCGGCGCTGCTCGCTTCGCTCAACGAGCGTGTCGAATACCTGTACGACCGCGACCATGCGATCGGACATGCCTACTTCATGCATGTCGCGTCGCTGCAAGACTTGGAAGCCGTCTTCCGGCGGAAGGTGATCCCGCTGCTGCAAGAGTATTTCTATGAGGACTGGTCGAAAATCCGGCTGGTGTTGAATGACCGAGAGGGCCTGTTCGTGGCGGCCCGGACTGCGGTGCCAAAGGGCCTGGAGCTGGTCACCGATGGATTCGAGCCACGCCCTCGCTACCGGATACGCGCCGAACCATTTCCCCTGGATGCGTACCTGAACATCTATCGATGACTAGGTCGCGCATATCGCTGAGGGAGTACGGCCGCGTGCACGTGGGTGCGTTCGACCCATCGAAGCCGTCCGTGACTAGCGAGCAGGCTGCGTTCCTGACCGGGCTGAGGGCACGCCACGGCTTCGATGTCTTCAGGTGGACGAACCGGCACACCATTGCCGCGCAACAGTATGTGGGCACGGTGCAGGTCGGAGACGTTACGTTCGAAGTACTGCCCAAGATCGAGGCCGACACCGGGTCGCCCGACGAGACGACAATCCGGCGGAACCTGGTCGCCATGCTGATGACAGCACGCGGCTTACAGGTAAGCGAAGGCGATATTGCCCGCGTGGCCGTGCAGCAGCACGGTATCCTCGAGATCCTGATCCGCCATTTCTGCGACAGGCTGTTCGCGCAGGTATACCGGGGTCTGGTGCATCGGTACGAACAGCGCGACGAGCAATTGGCAGTGTTGCGCGGCAGGCTGGACCTGGGTGCTCATCTGCGCCTGAACGCAGCCAACCCCGAGCGGCTGTACTGTCGCTTCGACGAGTTCCAGGCCGACAATGACTTGAACAGGGTGTTGAAGGCGGCACTCCGCCTGTTGTTTAGGGTAGCGAACGACCCGGACAACCAGCGTCGCGTCGCCGAGTTGCTGCTTGCCTTCGATGGGATAAGCGATGTGCCGGCGGCTTCGCTGCCCTGGCACCGAATCGGTTTCGATCGGCTCGGCGAGCGTTATCGCCCCGCGTTCAGGTTGGCCGAGCTGTTCCTGAAGAGCAAGGCGCCCGATGTGGCCGCAGGAGCTCAGCATGGCGTTTCGCTGTTCTTCGACATGAACAGCCTGTTCGAGGAATACATCGGCCGGGTTGCAGCTCGTGTGTTCCGGCCGAGCGGAATCGAAGTCAGGCTGCAGGGCCCCCAAAGGTTCATTGCCACGGACGAGTCGAACGGTACCCGGGCGTTTGCGATGCGGCCCGATGTCATCGGCATGCGGGATGGCCGGGCAGTATGGATCGTCGATACAAAGTGGAAGCAGCTTTCGCCGGACGAAGTCCGGGATGGCACCGCGCAGGCCGATGTCTACCAGATGTTCGCGTATGCGAGCAGTTACGGCTGCCCCGACGTGGTGCTGCTGTATCCGCATCACAGCGGGCTTGGAACGCAGAGCGGTACAAGGGCAAGTTATCAATTTCAAACCGCGATCAGTACGCCGGACGGCCTTGCTGGCGGTCGACTCAGAGTCGCCACCATCGACTTGGGCAGGCTGGATTCGATTCCGATGCAGCTTCAGGCGCTGTTCGCCGGGCAGCCAGCCCATAATGCCGGGACATGTAGGGTCAGCACCGGAGCGATTGTGGCAAACTAGTTGCATACCGCCTTGAAGCTCATGGTATCCCACGTGGTATTGCTCAGATTGCTCTGATAAAAACCTTATCAAATCAATGGGCTAGGCCAGTCGTTGGTAATCGAGTGGGAGTGAGGTTTCCTTTGGAAAACCCCTCTCTCGCGGATTGAAAAGGCTCGCTTCGGCGAGCTTTGGTAATCCCCCCGCAAAAAGAGCGCGTTTAGAAGTAGAATTTTCTACTTAAGAACGGCTTTGTTGAGCAAATCGAGCGAAGGCCGAGCTAACGCTATTTGTGGCTCGTTTTATAACACTGGGATCGTAATCGGCGTACCCAGCCGAGTGAAGCGGTTCAGCACAGCCGCTCGCACCTGCAATTCGGCGACTTGACGGTCGAAGTCGCGTGCCATGACGCGTTCTCCCAGCAGCTTGAAGCAACGCATTTTGGTTTCGACAAGACTGCGCCGATGATAACCGCTCCACTTTTTCCAAATCGCCCGGCCCAACCTGCGCGTCGTGTGCAGAATGTCGTTGCGTGCATCCGCACCGCGGCGAGTTGTCTTCCACGGTTTGGCGTTCTTGCGCGTTGGGATGATGGCATGCGCGGCGCGCAAAGCAATCGCCTCATGGCAGTCCTTCGTGTCGTAAGCACCGT